>Ga0224558_1004471_pt1 | contig 10857 bp, 8 predicted proteins | sample 714S32024metaG_FD_180682 | JGI IMG/M metagenome (GOLD analysis project Ga0224558, IMG submission 180682) | Peat soil microbial communities from Stordalen Mire, Sweden - 717 S3 20-24 | ecosystem: Environmental > Terrestrial > Soil > Wetlands > Peat | place: Sweden: Norrbotten County, Stordalen... | reverse complement strand
AAGCAGGTCGCTCCCAAGGATCTCGACGTTCATAGCGACCAGTTGACCGTGGAGAAAACGCTCCCGCTGGCAGGCCTTCAGCCGGGAAATACAAGGTGACGATTAAAATAAATGACGGAATCTCGAAACAAGAGATTGCGCAATCGGCACCTTTTGTTGTGGAATAGTGCCATGCATCCCGCACACCAGGGCTACCGGACTCAGATTCGGAAGCCCGTGCGAGTTTGATTCGTAGGAAAAATGCCAGGGACGCCAACAGGTCATTCATGACCACGATGATCCGCAGGCTCCATTTCGCTCTCTTCGCCATGCTGATTGCCTCGGGCGCGGCTCCGCTTTACGGAGCCACGTCGGCGTCGGTGACAGGCTTGGTGTGCGACTCAGCCGGCGTTCCACAGATCGGCGCGCAAGTCCAGTTGCTACGTCCCAATCTGAGCGTCGTTGCCAGCGTCTACACCAACACGGATGGCCGCTTTCTCGTTTCTTCTGTTCTTCCCGGCCGCTATGCAATCAAGGCCATGGGCGCGTGGTTCCTGCCCTCGTTGCATGAAAACGTCCGGGTTCGCGCCAACACCGTGGTCAACCTGACCCTGAGCACGCTGTACGAAGCGATGCAATGGCTACCGGCTGAACCTCGCGCTGGCAATGCGCAGAAAGACGATTGGGCCTGGACCCTGCGCTCGGCCGCCAACCGCCCGCTGCTGCGCTGGCTCGAGGACGGTCCGCTGGTGGTCGTTTCCGACGGCGGAGGCGCGCATCCCCGGTTGAAGGCCCGCCTGATGGCCACCGGACAGGAGGGTGTCTTCGGCGAAAGCGGTGAGCGCATCTCCACCGCGCTCGAAGAGACTCCTTCCAACAGCCGCGAACTGCTGGCAAGCATCGATTTCACTCCCGGAACGGATGTCGGCATGGAATCCATGCTTGGCTTCCGCCAGGAGCTGGGCCTTGCTGGCTCCGTGCAGTCGGTGGCCGCTGTCGCCGTTCATCCGGAGATGGAAGCTGGCGGCGGCGAGGGCCTGGCAGAGGCCGCCTTCCGCAGTTGGGAGACGATTCATCTCGGTGACGAGTTCGAGGCCGAAGCAGGCTCCAATCAGGTTTTGGCGCGGCTTTCCGGGCCAGTCCCCGACACCGTGGCTGCCGTGTTTCCCTTTGTCTCGGCTGGCTGGCTGAAGGGCAACTCCGAGATTCGTTACCGCATGGCCTCCCTGCTGCCAAGCTCCGCTGACGCGGATGACACAGAGGCAAGGACCTGGCTACCGGTGCTTTCAGCCCGCAACGGCGCGCTGGCCATTGAACACGGCCGTCACCAGGAACTTGGCTGGGAGCGGAATACCGATCTCTCCGGCGTTGCCGTTCTGGTCTATGCAGACAGAATCGACAACCCGGTCATGGAGGCCATGAGCCGTTTTTCCGCCGGCGATTCGGTAGCCTCCGCAGTGCTTCTGGACCCATCGAGCGGCCTGCTTCACGCTGCCGGGCGGGAGTTCTCCACGACCGGTATGTTGGCCACAATTGAGCACCGTCTGCCAGGCGGCAATGCCGTTCGTCTCAGCTACGCCAACGGCTCCGCTCTAGTCATGCCTTCCTCGTCTCGACCTGTATCCGTGGCACAGTTGCTGGCCGCCGCCCATCCTCGTCGCGCCCAGATGTACACGCTCTCGCTGTCTGGCACACTGGAGGGCACCAAGACCCGCTGGCGGGCAAGTTACCGCTGGCAGCCGGAGGATACGGTCACCGAGGTCGCTCCCTTCGCGGTGAATGCCGCCGAGCCCTACCTCAACCTGCATCTGCGCCAGCCCATTCACTTGAGTCGTGGTTCCGGCGGCTTCGAGGCGGTGCTTGATGTGCGCAACCTGTTGTCTCAGGGCTACCGTCCCTACTTGCTGAACGACGGCTCTCTGCTGATTTTTGCCCAAGACCAGCGCAGCATACGCGCCGGCCTTGCTTTCAACTTCTAGAGAGGCGCTTCCGTTCATCCTAAAAAACGGCAGTTGAGCTCCGGCGTGAGCATTCGATCCGCGCCTCCGAGATGGGTTGCTCATGGGATAGCGTCCATATAGAATTGCTTGTCTTGTTCGCGTTTTGAGGAAGCGCTGCTTCTGTGCTATATTTTTTGTAGTGGCAGGAGATTCAAGCCTGCTTGAACCGTGCGCAAGTATTGACGTTGCACGGTTTTTATATGGTATGGACGCGTAGCTCAATTGGCAGAGCATTCGGCTCTTAACCGACAGGTTGACGGTTCAATTCCGTCCGCGTCCACCAATTAAATCAATTGCATACAAGCATCCTCCTTCCCGAGCTTGGTCCAAGTTGGTCCAGTTGCTGCATGACCCCCTCAGATCTTTTTCTCCTCTTCGGAATTCCAGACTCCTCCAGCATCACTTTTGCTTTTGACAGAATTGCTGGTTTCCTGGCGGAGAAAATTTCCGTGGTCCGGGAATTCATCGCATTCAGGACACTGGCCTCGATGGTTTGCACGTAGACATTGCCCGTGGTCTGGATGCTATTGATCCGGCAAGAAAACAGTGACATCGTATTCCCACCCATTTCCGCAAAAAACGCAGAAATGGATGGGGCACCCTGACAGTATTTAGAGCGGTTCTCCAATTGGTATAGCCTGACTTACTTCATCGAAGGTGACTTTTTCTTAAGGAAAAAGCCACTCAGCTTACTGGCTTCGGTCTACAGCTATTGGAGAACCGCTCTAGTTGCCGGATCAATAACATCGCCAAGCTTGCAGCGAACTTACGATCAAATTCATAGAATGATACGGCTCGGAGCCTCGCCTTGTTTTCAATAAGACGGTGGTCACACGGTACAGAATATCGCTGGAACAGTGGCACTACACTCCCAACACGATCAACCTGCATCGGGTTGAAGATTTTGATCATATCAGCCGTCTGTTGGCAAGAGCGCGGAAGACGCATCCTTGTCGTATCGTCGGAATAGATCAGAATCGGAAGGGCGCCGTAGGGCCCGGTGTGAGCGGTTTCGTGACCAGGCTGGTTGAGGATATCCCAAGTGTCGTGATCGTCTCCGCTGGAAGTTCTTCGAAGTAGAGGACAGCCAACTTGGCGCGATGGCGATTGAAAACCCATAGGCTAACTACAATAGCGGCAAGAATGGCAAGCAGTAATCCAAAGCGCGACGGATTATGGAGCGCATCCATCTCGAAATCGGCGGCCATATATGCGAAGATGACCGCGAAAATGAAAAATCCCCAGAAGAGAAATTGAATGTTAATTTTTCCCGGCAATACCGAACAGGTGAAGGGCAGCTTGTAAAAACCAAGCAGACTAACTTCGGTCAGGATCAAACCCCAAAGTGCGACTACCGCCAGATGCGCCACTACTTCGCGCCAAGGGTAAAACGAATTGGACAGCACCGCGACAAGAAGCCACGCCGGAAGCGTTGCCAGCAGGAGCAGCGTGCGCCGGGTGGCGGAAACGTATTGCCGGGTTGAGCGCAGTTGGGTCGCGCGCAGTACCCAGTTGGCATGAAGCGTGATGGGAAGAGCAAAAACGCTTCGCAAGCCTACAATCCCCAGAACCATCATCAGGTAAGACAAAGCCAGAAAGTCGATGGAGAGTGGCAGGCGATGGCCCGCCCACCAGGCATCTTTCACGGAAGATAAAGCTGCGCCGAAGACTCCGGCGAGAAAAAAAGCGAAGATGACTCGGTGCTGCTTGCTGCGGACAAGCGAGCGAATGGTGAAGAACAAGACTGCGGTTTGCAGCGCGGAGCCGAAGCGCGGCGTCCAATGCAGCCCGTGCGCAGCCGGCATCAGGTCCGGCTCTTCGATGGTCTTGCGCATCGTGCGCAGATAGCAGAGCAGCAGTGAAGCGCCCGCACCTGAGACGGCCAGCGCCAATCCGATCCAAGCCTCCGTTGCCAGCCAGCCGAGAGAAGCAGGCAACGAACCATTGAGTTGATTGAAAAGCGCAAAGAACCAGAAAGACGGCAGACAGACGAGTAAGTGGTGATTGCTGGCGGTAATCATCGCGGCTTGATTATCGATGGTGGGTTGGAGAAAGTAGACGCCGAGGAAAAGGCCAAACGCTACAAGCTGAAGAAGAGCCGAGAGACGCAGGAAGAGTCCGCGCGGCAACAAAAATGCAGTCATGCCTTGCACGGTTAGCACCGCGCCATAGAGAAAGGCGCAGGCCGCCACCATCGTAAACCAGTACGCGGCCAAGGCGCGGAGAGGATCACCGGCGCAGGCTTTCGCAACGAGGATGGGCCAGGCGAGACCGGCGGCGAAGTTCAGCGAGAGGATGGCGACGCCGATGATGGTGGCAGAAGCGGTGAGCTTGGCCAACAAGATGAGGTACGGCGTGATCGGCAGTGGCGAAAGCACCATCGCGTCCCGCTTGTCAGGAAAGGTTGCGTCCCAACTTACGACGGCGAAGAGGCCAACCACCAGCATGATGCCGGAGATGTGCTGCTGTTCGGCGGTCCAGCAGATTCCACGGAGCATTTCAGGTGGCGCGCCGCCTAACGAGAGAGCTTTGAGGGCGCTGATCAAGCTGATGAAGATGAGGACGCCGGCAAACTGGCCTATAAATCTGGGAATGTCGGCCTCGATCGAGAGCGCTTCCAGATCGATCACACGAAGCAGAAACTGCCGATACAGCACGCGGAATTGAAGCGGCAACAGAAGGATCAACTTACGCATGAATAAGCTCCGCGATTTGCCGGGCCGTGGCGGCGGTGTCCTGCTCGACGGCGAGTTGAGAGAAGATCTCTTCGAGCGTGGGCAAATCCATGATTGAGCGCAAGCGTTCAATGGAGTCGTCGGCAACCACTTTGGCGCGGTGAAGGATCACCACGCGGTCGCTGATCCGCTCCACAGTATCAAGCTCGTGTGAGCTGAAGAGCACGACCTTACCCCGCGCAGCAAGCTCCTTAATCAGGCTGCGCAGTATCAATGCAGAGCCTACGTCCAAGCCGGAAAATGGCTCATCGAGGAGGAGGAGATCGGGATCATGCAGGAGAGCCGCGGAGATGAGCAGCTTTTGGCGCATTCCCTTCGAGTAGCCAGAGATGGAGGCGTGCCGGTCATCGTAGAGCGAGAGCAGGCGTAAAAGGCCGTCGATACGTTCGGAAGATTGACGCCTGGGAAGATCCCGAAGCTGCGAAATCATGACCAGATATTCCAAGCCGGAAAGGTGGTTGTAGAGATAAGGCTCTTCCGGAACATAGCCCATGCGCCGCTTGTAAGCGATAAGGTCGTCATGAATTGATTTTCCTTCGAAGAGAATCCGGCCCGAGGTCATCTCGATCAGTCCGGTGATCATCTTCAGCGTGGTGGACTTGCCCGAGCCATTCGGCCCGAGATAGCCGGTCACTTCGCCTGGCCGCGCGGTAAAGCTGACGTCATCCACGGCTGGAATTCCGCAGAAGCATTTCGAAACATTCCGTAATTCGAGCATGACAATCTCCCACTACCCTATGTAGCATTCGGCATAGCGATTGTCAAGTAGCTTTCTACATAGGTAAAATGAGCCATGGCTCAGGAGCCTCAACTCTCCCACACCGCCGCCATGATCTTGCAGGCCATCGACGCCGGCTTCGTTTATGGATTCAGCGTCATGGAAAATCTCGGCCTGCCCAGCGGCACCGTTTACCCAGCGATGCGCCGCCTGGAGCGCGATGCCCTGATCCGCTCCCAATGGGAAAAGCAGTCGATCGCCGATGCCGAGCTTCGCCCACCCCGCAAGTATTACCGGATCACCGCGGCAGGTGTCGGCGCGCTGGCGGCTGCGCGCCGGCGCTATCCGCTGCTGGAGCGCCTATTACCGGCGGAAGAGGCCAAACGCGTATGAAACCAGCCGGAATTCTGCTCGTCCATGCCGTTCAGCGCTGTATGCTCGATGCATTCTCCGTGCTTGTTCCCGCCCCAGGCCGTTGCGATTGGTGCGCCGAGTGGCGCGCCGAACTCTGGCAAGTGCGTCGGTGCGCTGTCGGCTGGAAGGCTGAAATTGAAACCGTGCGCTTTTGTGCAGGCGCGCTGCCGGATGCGATCGAAGTGCGCCGCATTGCCCGCGCCGCCCATCCTGGCAGTGCGCTCATCCATCGTTCCGCTGTGTTTTGCCTTTTGATTCTGGCGCTGATTCTGGCTGCCGGATGGGCAATCGCGCTTCGTTCGCCGGCTGTAATCGCCGAGCTTCACCCCGCGCGCTACACGATACGCGAAGGACTGGTATGGATCAGCGTGGCGCAGACGACCGGCAACAATGAGGTTTCGATTTCCTTCGAGGAATATCGCAGATGGGCTGGCGCGCAGCAAAAATTCTTCAACGACATTTCTTTCTATCGCATGGAACGGCTCTTTTGGGACGATGGCCGCCAAAAGACAGCTCTCACCGTTGGGCGTGGCAGCGCCAATTTGTTTACGGTCCTCGGCCTGCCCATGGAGATCGGCAGTGCAAGACCCTCTGCCGATCCACAACTTGTACTCTCCGATGCGCTATGGCGGCGCCATTTTGCCGCCGATTCACGCATCCTCGGCCACAAGATCAAAGTTGGTTCCAGTCTTGTGCGAGTTGCGGCAGTGCTTCCCGACGACTGTTGGCGGCTGCCGGGCGCTGCCGAAGCCTGGCTGATTGAACCAGGCAATCGCATGGAAGCCGGTGCTCCCGGCCATGTTGTCGCGCTCCTCGCGCCTCCCGGCTGGCAGATGATGGGACACAATCGCGTGGATATTCCTGCATTCGACGCCAAAAGCAACAACCGGAATATGCTCGCCGTTTCCTTCGTTGACCGCACAATCGGTCCTTGGGGCCCCTTCTGCATTTCGATATTATCGGTACTGCTTATCTTGCCCGCGATAACCTCTGTTACACGCTCAGACAAAGCCTCTTCAACAGTTAAGCTGTCGTGTGCGCAGTTGGCTGTTCCTGGGTTCTTCTTTGCCGCTAAAATTGCGCTGCTTCTTGGCATTCTTTTCATCCTTCCTATCGATCTGGTTTACGTAAATTCGCAAGGATACGATTCTGGAGCGCCTAGCGCGCAACTTCTCTTCACACTTATCTTTGGCCTTCTGGGCTTTTGGTGGGCCGTGGACGATCAGCGGAAACGCTGCCCGGTCTGCTTGCGCCGTGTCACACATCCTGCAAGGGTCGGCATCGCCTCGCGGACTTTTCTTGCCTGGAACGGCACAGAATTGATGTGTGAAGGAGGTCATACGCTGCTTTACATTCCAGCCGCACCTACAAGCTGGTTTGATGCGCCGCGCTGGGTCTACTTGGATTCTTCCTGGAAATTTCTCTTTGCCGCGTGAGAATATGCACGCATGTCATTTATCTACAATGCCTTACATGATTATGCCTGGATATATCCTATAAACGCCGTAGGGTCCGGTAGCCTACTTGGGCTTCAGCTCGGCGAGAGGACACGGAATTCCAGTCGCCATGGAGTCTTCTCTGTACGCCTGCCCAGCGAAGGTTCCGTCTATTTACAGCCATAGACAGAAGCTATGGCACTCTAGCTAAAAAGTATTGGACAAGATTTCCACTTCGCCGGAGGCTGGAATCACGCCGGGCATCGCAAGCGCGTAATGCCCCGAGTGAGTTCGCTACTCTGAACTGGCCCCTTTCGATGGTCTGATTTGGCCCCACCTGAAGGCGGAGATCATTGTCGGCGAGTCAACGGTGCGCGAGTATGTGCGGCAACGCAAGCAGGCGATGGGGCTGTTGGGACACGGGAGCGGCGCCGCCCCGTGTTGGCCTTGGCTCCAGTCGCCCTTCTGGCTCCTTCCGCCAAGACCAACACGGAATGACAAATCACATGCCTTCAGCTGGGGCCAAATCAGACCATCGAAAGGGGCCAAGTCAAGTTGACGAAACCAGCAGACAGAACTCCCCCCCCATACCCATCAGGGGTATGGAGGGCTTGATTCACTGCAACTTGAGTGGCTTGCAAAATTCACTGGAAATTGCAAGTTGTGATCTAACGCATATCTTGATTCTGAAGGTGATTTTGCAAGTAGCTTCCAAGGTGATTTGAACTTGGCTGGCTGGCTGGCTTGCTTTTCAGGCGGTTCGCTCGATCAGGGCTATAAAAAATCCATCTGTGCGAAACACGCCGGGCAATAGGTGGAGATTGCCATCCGGCGTAAGCGCGCCGCGCAACCGCTCCGTGCCTTCGGGCGTGAGAATGCCCTCACGGAGCAGTTCGCAATGCGGTCGCCAAGCGGAATCAAGCGGGCCTTCGGCGTTGCGGTTACAGCATTTTCGATTCTGGTGTTTACAGAATCCATGCTGCTGAGTGGCTTTTTCCTCAAGAAAAAACCACCCTACATCGCACGTAATAAGTCTACGTATATTCGCAAACTGCTTTAGAGAAGCGCGGCCAGCCCTATCTGTTCAAACTGCGCCAGACCAGTGGTGTCAAGAAGATGCTGCGGCGCCAGTTTTCCCGCAAGGACTGAAGCATGCCCGGCCCCAGGGATCAAGGCTGGAGCGCGGTAGAAGATACCCTGCGGCTAGCCGGGTGGGATAAGTCGCGGCCGGTGGTGATCCTGCGCCGAGCTGCTAAGTCCGATGTGGCACTTACTCGAAAATCGGTCGAGGGCCAGATGGAGTTACTGCTTCCCAGTGAGGATGTGGAGCTATGGGAATATGCGGTGCTGGTAACCAACAGCGGTTATTCCTTGGAATCGATGGCGCAGTTATATCGCGAGCGGGCCGACGCCGAGAACGGCTTCGACGAGTTGAAGAACCAGTGGGGCGGGGGCGGCTTTACGACCCAGGACATCGAACGCTGCCAGACCAGCGCCCGCGCCGTGGCACTCACTTACAACTGGTGGAGTTGTACTGCCGGGCGGCCAAGCCCGAGGCTCGCATGGAGAGGCCATCACCAGCCGGGCGTTGTTGCTGGCTGCCGTGGGCAGAGCGACCAAGCACGCGGGGAAGACGACGCTCTATCTGACGCCGATACACGCGGCCAAGACAAACCTGATGCGACTGATCGCCAATATCCGAGCGGCTCTCAACCATGTAAAGAAAGTTGCGGAGAAGTACCCCGCAGCCGACAGGTGGAAGACCCTGTTGAACTATATCGTGGCCAGAATCATCTCGCATAGACCCCGAAAACTCATCCAAACACAGGCTCTGCTGGCCGGGTCACTGCCGTTTTTAGGTTCATATGAGGATTAATACCCCTCAAATCTGCACTGCATGCGCCTCAGCATCGCACCCGCAAAAGATGCACCATTCTCAGTAGACCAAACGCAAACGGCCTCCGCGCATAGCGGAGGTCGTTTGTCTGTACGTCGAAAAGTCTGTTGGGCTTGCTTACTTCATATTGCCGCTTGCATCCATGGTAATGCCGCCCGGGCCCTGATTCTTCTTTTCTTCATTGCTCTTGCGCGTGCCCATCGCCTTGGTCCGCCAGTCCTCTGCCGCCGCAACATCCGCCTTGACCGCAGCGGCGTTGCCGAAGTCTACATCCGCCTTGCGCCGGTAGATCAAGTTCAGATAGGCCATGGCGTCGTCATAGTTGGGCCGGTTCTGCACTGCCTGATTGAGATACTGCAGGCCTTCCTCAACCAGTGACGCATTCTTGGTTTTGAGCGTCGCCATAACATTCTTCGGAGCCTTTACATTGCCAGCGCCGTCGTCATTGATGCCCGCAGGCGCGAGCGCAGCCAAAGTATTTTGGTGAGCCACCATCCAGTCGATCACGCCAACTGTATAGGCCGCCTCTGGATCTTTGGGATCCTCGACCAACACCTGCTTCTGCCACTTCTTGGCATCATCCAGCCTCTTGATACTGAATTCAATGCCTGCGATCTGCTTCATGCTGTTCACATCGTGCGGATCCCGGTTCAGGACATCTTGGAACATGTCAATGGCCTGCTGCGCTGTCTTCAGGTTGTCCGGCGTATCCAGTCCGGGAACAACATTTTGAGCCAGTGCGGTCGCCAAGTAACTCTTCGCCATGGGCAGGCTAGGATCAAGCTGCGTGGCCTTCTGGAAGTGGCCAATCGCCTCTTCATAGTGGGCGCCCTTGTACGCTTCCACTCCCTTATTCAACTGGTCACGGGCTTGCAGGCGGTTGCACCCGCTCATGGAAAACACCATGCCGGCCAAAACTACCGCAAGCGCCGTAATACGTGCGGGTCCATTCATCTTTTTATCCTTCTCCTTCAGGCCGTGCCTGTTGATTGCGCGCCTGGAATCTCAAGTACAGCTGGCCACGGACGGGAGCTACCGGAACCAGGATGGAAAAATTGTACTCCAGTTTCTGCCCGGATAAACCACCACCGAACAGGACTGACGAACCTGGATTTTTCGGGAATCCCCTCCCCCGCCTCACCCAAGTGGCCAGCCTAATCTTTATGCGTCCTGCCAGCAACAGCAACCTTCATTCGCCCAAGAGACAGCGCCCATGCCCTGCGCGCACATTCCTCTTCAAGGAAGCTGAAGCCTTCTACTGTCCCAACATAATCTTGGGCGTCATCAATCCAATGTGATCCACATTCGCGGAGCGTCCGATATCAATGACCTCTGCCACATAGCGGAAATCCAAGTTATCGTCGCCCTTGACGAACATGATGCGCTCCGCACGATTCGCGTAAATCTGCGTCAACCGAGGCAACAGCTCGGACTTGGCCACGTCGGTATCGTTGATCTTGTACTGCGGGGCCTGTCCGGGAGCGTGCAGTACCTGCACCACAATCGTGCGATCAGTAGGATTGCTCTGCTGCGGGTTCTTGGGCGGCTGGGGCACCATTGCGGATAACCCCTTGGGCGTAACCGGCACAATAACCATAAAAATAATCAACAGCACCAAAAGAACGTCGATCATCGGCGTCATGTTGATATCAGACGAGTAGCTTCCGCCGCCACCAGT
>Ga0224558_1004469_pt1 | contig 10860 bp, 11 predicted proteins | sample 714S32024metaG_FD_180682 | JGI IMG/M metagenome (GOLD analysis project Ga0224558, IMG submission 180682) | Peat soil microbial communities from Stordalen Mire, Sweden - 717 S3 20-24 | ecosystem: Environmental > Terrestrial > Soil > Wetlands > Peat | place: Sweden: Norrbotten County, Stordalen... | reverse complement strand
CTCTCTTTCCGCACATCTGAAGCACGTTTCACGTCCCCCAGCCCTCGGCTCGCTCCACGCTGTGGATCTCCAGGCGCTCCAGGTCGGACACCAGTTCACGTAGTTGGCGGGCGGCGTTGATCCGGGGTCGGTAGCGCTCCTCCTGTTCTGCGGAGAGCCAGCGAGTGAACCGCTTGTTCTCGCGGGTGTAGCTCCACTGGATGTAGGGGCCATGTAGTTCGGGTGGCTCCGCGTGACAGCGGCAGTTTGTCTTCCCGCACCTGACAGTTCGCTCGACGAGGCTCCCGGGTAGGACGAGGTTGCCCTGGGCGAGGAACTCGATGAGTTTCTGGCGTGCCCGCTCGGCACGCTTCACGTCACGTGCGCTCACTGGTGCATCCACCTTCTCATGTCCTACACTGTATACAGTGTGGGACATGACGGCAAGTCCTGAGGGTCCGTTCCGGCTGGAGACGGAGATGCTCGGTGCACTGCCGGTGGTCGACCACTTCCTCGCCCGCCTCGGCGTCGCCCGGCTGCTCGACGAGTACGTTCCTTCCACCGATCGCCGGGTGCGCCTCGCACCGGCCAAGGCGATCGGCGTCGTGATCCGCAACCTCGCGCTCTCCCATCAGCCGCTGTACTCGATGAACGAGTGGGCGGCCGGGGTCGACCCCGCCGTGCTCGGACTCGGCTCGAACGAGGCCCGCCTGGTCAACGACGACCGCATCGGGCGTGGCCTCGAGCGCCTCTTCGACGCGGATCGCTCCAGCCTGCTCTCCCGCCTGGTGCTCGACGCGGTGGGCTCCTTCGGCATCGACTGCACCGAGATGCACAACGACTCGACCTCGGTCCGCCTGACCGGCGCGTATCCGTTGGCGACCGGGGCCCCACGTGGTGGCAAGCCGACGGCTGCAGCAGCCAGGGGGCACAGCAAGGACTTTCGCCCTGACCTCAAACAACTGGTCTGGATCCTCACGGTCTCCGCCGACGGAGCAGTCCCTATCGCCTGTCGGGTCGCCTCGGGCAACGTGGAGGACTCGACCACCCATATCGCCACCTGGGACGGCCTGTGCGCGCTGCTTGGACGGAGCGATTTCCGCTACGTCGCAGATTGCAAGCTCGCCACCAGGCAGAACATGGAGCACATCGACCGAAACGGTGGCCGTTTCGTCTCCGTGCTGCCAGCTTCCCGCAAGGAGGACGGAGCGTTCCGTCGCCATCTGGTGGAACACGACGTCACCTGGACCGAGGCACGACGCTGTCTAGCCAAGCGGCTCGGGGAGCCCGACGACGTCTATGAGACCACTGAGGCACCCTGGCCGTCGGCCGAGGGGTTCCGGGTCATCTGGGTGCGCTCGTCACACAAGGTCGAGCGGGACGCGGAGGCCCGCAGCAACCAGGTCGCGGCCGGCATCGCCGCACTCGATGAGCTCAACCAGAAACTGGCGTCGAACCGGTGCCGGCTGAGGACCGCCGTGGCGGTGGAAGAGGCGGCGGGTGAGGCGGTCGGCTCCGCCGGCGCCAGCCGGTGGGTGGGCTTCCGTGTCGAGGAGTACCACGAGGTACGCCACCGCCAGGAGACCAGGGGGCGACCCGGCGCCAACACCCGCTACCGCCAGATCACCCGCACCAAGCACCGGATCCACTTCGAGGTCCGTGAGGACGTCATCTGGGCCGACGCCCGCTCCGACGGATGCTGGCCGCTCGTCACCAATGAGAAGGAGGTGGACCCGGCCGACGTCCTCGCCGCCTACAAGCACCAGCCGAGCCTCGAGCGCCGCCATCATCAACTGAAGGGTGACCAACTCGTCGCCCCCATGTTCCTCCACGATCCGGCACGCATCGAGGGGCTGATGACGTGCCACTTCGTCGCGCTTCTCGTCCACGCACTCGTCGAGCTCGAGGCCCGGCGGGCCATGACAGCACGCGGCATGAAGAAGATTCCGCTCTACCCCGAGCACCGTGCCTGTGCGTCACCGAGTGCGGTGCGGATCTTCGAGATCTTCGACGGTCTCGCCCGCCGTCACCTCATCGGAACCAACGGCCAGATGATCCAGACGTTCCCGCCCGAGCTCACGGAGCTCCAAGCAGTTCTGCTCGACCTGCTCGGAGTCCCTAAAGACCGCTACCGATGACCGATGGGGGACGTGAAACCGACTTCAGATGTGCGGAAAGGGCGCTGAAACGCCAGCGGCGGACAAATATGACCCGTCAAACAGTGGCTTTCGCTCGCTGAATTGGATTCTGGCCCACGCTCCTAGTCGACTCGTCAGAGTATCGACCGAATCCGGAACGATTCGACATGGGACCATCGGCCCTAGCGGGCCGGGTACTCGTGGCCGAGCATTGAGGACATGCGGAACCTAACTGGCAATGTGGAATGAAGGTCGTCCAGGACTCCAGGCAAGGTGGCCATTTGAAGATGGCCGATCGGCAGATGCCTGAGCCTGGTCCAGACGAACTGTTGACTCGGGTCGAGGCCTGCGGCCAATCGTTGAGGAGATTCCACTCGAACACGCCACTCTCGCATACGAAACGATCAGGAGTTCCACGGTCCACTTCCCCGTCGTCCTCTGCCCGACTGCTCCGCCTATGGCCACTCAGGGAAGGAGGCAGGCATGACTGACTTCGGTGAACTCATAGAGGCCACAGAGATCAGCGAGATGATCCGTATCCGCCACTCGGCGCGCGTCCCCTTCGATCCTGATCACCCCCTCGCTGACGGCGACCTCAGGATGATCCTCGAGGCGGCTCGTTGGGCGCCCACGGCACACAACATGCAGAATTTCGAAATCATCGTGGTTGACGACAAGGCGACGCTCGCTGCGATCGGCAGAGTGCGCGGCGGCACATCCGAGGAGTTCATCCGCGAGAACTTTGCCCAGCTCTCTTTCAGCGAAGAGGAGCTCATCCAGAAGGGCACAGGGCTCATCGCGACGATGTTCCCACCCTCCTGGCAACACCCGGAAGGTGAACCCGAGGAAGCTACGGATGTCGAGCACGGATTCCTGGACGCGACCATGCGGTCATGCCCGGTGGTAGCGATCGTCGTCTACGACACGCGTCGGCGGGCCCCGGCATCGGAGGGCGACCTTCTTGGCATCATGAGTTTGGGATGCGTGATGCAGAACATGTGGCTCACCGCCGAGGCGTTGGGGATTGGCATGCAGATCATGAGCGTCTTCAGTGCGAAGCCCGTCGAGGAGGAGCTGCGCAAGATCCTTTCGATTCCCGAGCACATCAACATCGCGTTTGCGTGCCGCCTGGGGTACCCCTCGGGCGAGCCCGGTCGATACCTGCGGGTTCGCCGAGAGATTCAGAACTTCACCCACCGCAATGCATTTGGTGCTTCTGGCGGCGATTAGGCCACGCCGCAGTCAATGGCGGCAGTGATTGCGGGAACTTCCTTGAGTTCGGCGGGGGAGTTGGAAGATCGATGCCAGAGGCCGCCGACCTCTGAATTGCTCCGAACGCAGACACGACCGAACAGATCGTAAAGGAGCCACCGTGACGACACTTCAGGATGTTGTGGATATCGGTCGCCACGATCGCCTTCTGGCCGTCGTGTCAACGTTTGGGGCGGATCCCACGATCCAGCGCTCGGTGGTCAACGCCGACGTCCTCCCCATCCCAATCGGTGGAGCAGAGGTGGTCGGCTTCGTCACGGCCGGAAAGGCAAAACTGACCAACCTTCGAAATCGACCACAGGTGAGCATCACGTTTCGTTCAGGATGGCAGTGGTCGACAGCCGAAGGTCGGGCCAAACTCATAGGACCCGATGATGCCTACCCTGAAATCAATGCCGAGAGGCTTCGCCTGCTGCTGAGCGAAGTGTTCACGGCAGCCGGGGGCTTTCACGACGACTGGGTTGCCTACGACCGCATCATGGTTGAGGAGCGACGCGACGCCGCGTCCGTCAGCGTTCTGCGGCACTACAGCAGCTGAGCCGTCGCTGGAACAGGCAGAGGTTTCATGCGCTCGGGTGCGCTGGACCGCCAGCCAACAAGTGCTGAGATCACTCGAAGATCAGCTCAGATTAACTCGCTGACATCCGGAAGTGTGCTCTCAGCGCGCAACGCTGAGGCCGACGCGGTCTCAGTCGGGGCAGCGAAGCGGCCCATCTGAACCTTGTCCCTGTCCTCGTCCGTAGCGGCGTTTGACCCTTCGCGAGTTTCGAGGTGTTCCGGTTCAACCTCGAATAAGCGCGCGTGGCCGGATCAGAGTGCGCCACCCACATTCGGGACAGCGTCCCTGCGCTAGACGGCTATCACACCGAGCCTGCGATCTGGAGTGGGACCCCCGACCTTCGGATGACAAGGCTGCGAGAAAAGGAGTGCCCTCAGCGCTCTCCTCTGAGAAATGTTGGGAGTGCTCAAGTGTTCAGAGTCAGCGCGCCGCGGCCTTTCGGGCCGGTGCCCGCTTGGCGCTGGTCTTCCGAGCCCCTGCTTTGCTCGCCGCAGCCTTGCGGGCCGGTGCCCGCTTGGCGTTGGTCTTGCGAGCACCTGCTTTGCTCGCCGCAGCCTTGCGGGCCGGTGCCCGCTTGGTGGCAGTTGCCCCAACCTTCACCAACCGTTGCGCAAGCTGGTTTGACGCTCCAACCAGTTCTTCTGTCATCTTGAATGCCGAATCGATGATCTTTTGACGCTGGCCACCGCCCTCGCCCAAATGAGGAAAAGCATCATCAACCGTGTCAAGAAACTTCCGCACAGCCTCGAACGCTGATTTCTCCGCACCCGCAAGCGATTCGATGAGGCGATCCGCACCGTCGTCACGGACCCTTCTTCTTGTCTCGGCCATCAGGCCCTCCTTCGTCATGCCCTCGATTCGCCACATTGTGGCTGTAGCCATGCTGTCCATCTGGACTAGGCATGCGATAGAGGCTTTCGGCAGGTTCCCATCGCCAGGGGGTACACCTCCACCGCTCTGCGGGAGTCCCTAAGCAATCTACCGATGGGGTTACCAGCTGGAGTCGGCTGATGGGTCGAGACACGAAACGGCGAAGCCAAGCCGCTGGAGGCCTCGGGGATCGATTCAACCGTACATTGGGGGAGATCGACTCGCCGTCCACGCACATCTCGAGCAGCGGGTGGGCAGATCGTGTCGACCTGACTGCTCGTAGAACTGCATTGCTCTCTACTTCCACTCGTCATCGGGCGGAGCACTCGTGAGCAGCTTCCGCCAACGCTCTTCGTGCACGTGGGCCGGTGTGGTCGACTTCAGGAAGTCCTCGAGGACGGTCAGAAACCGGTCGGGGTCCCGCCAGGGTAGGAAGTACCCGGCCCCTTCGAGTATCTCGAGTCGGGCGCCGGGGATGGCCTCAGCGGCACGGTAGACATGAGCCACGGGAAGATGCGGTCGTGGTCACCCCACACGATGAAGGACGGAACTGCCGCAGCCAGGTTCAGCCGATCGTGGGCGCTGAACCGCTGAACCGCTGGCCCGCTGGCCCGCTGGCCCGCGACGTCGATGACTGAGCGCAAAGTGTTCACCAACGCCATCTGTGCATGGCGGTCTGTCAAAGTGGTGTAGCTGCGCCACACCTCGGACAAGGTGTCGCCGGGTCGCCAGCTCACCCGTCGGGCCGCGGCACCTGGCCACTCAGCTGCCTCGTGGATCCGCGGGTGGAGCAGTAGCGGCAGTACGTACTCGGCGCCGGGCAAGGTCACCGCCTTGAGCAGCGGGCTGATCTCTTTGCCGAGCCCACCGGAGACAACCAGCACCAACCGCTCGGCCCACTCCGGAAACTGGTTGGAGAATGGTCGGCCCATTGCCAGTCATTCGAAAGCTGACATCGTGTCCATGAATCCTGACCGGCGTGAATGGAACAGACTGGCTTTCACCGGGCAGCCCCCGCTGGATTACTCAGGGGGCCTACCGATGGCGGTGGCCGCTCCTATTGGACCGGATCAGTCCCCGACCAGCAGCTCGAGCCATGGACGCCGTCTTCGCTCTGGGTTCCCGTCGACGCCCGTCGCGATCCTCTGGAACACTCTGCGCATACCCTCGAGAGTGCTCGATCATGTTGGGTGCGTAGCGGACATCGTCGCCGCCTCCGCGAGTTCGGCAAACGCCGCCGACGTCGCGTCGGCAAGCTGCCAGGGGTTCTCCACAATCTCCGGGCACACGACGTAGCCAAAGTCGATGCGGTCGAGGTAACTCATTGCAGTGATGTTCAGCCCGCCGCCGTCGAGCAAGGGGCCGATCGGGTAGCTGGCCTCGAGCCGTGCTCCTCCGATGTAGAGCGGGAGCGGCGGACCCGGGACGTTGGAAATGATCAGGTTGAATATCGGCGGGAGATGATCGGCGAGACGAAGGCGGCTGTAAGCGCCCGCTCCGACGCCGAGGAGTCCGGGAGGAACGACATCGGCCAGCTCGAGAATCAGGTCGTCGCCGAGCGCACGCTGCATCGCCTTTGCGCTGTGGGTCGATGCGTGTATCGCCGCAAGCCGCTCGACCGGATCTTCGAGTTGCGTTGGCAGAGCGGCACCCATCACAGCAGTCGAGTTCCCCCACGCTCTCCTCGATGCATCACCTCCGTCGTCGACATGCACTGCGACGGGTATCTGGGCGATCAGCGGCTTGCTGGGAAGTTCACCGCGATCGCTCAGGTAGCGACGTAATGCGCCGGCACAGATGCCGAGCACCACGTCGTTCACTGTCACGGAGAGGGCGTTCTTGATGGCCTTCACCCCGGAGAGAGGCACCGAGCAGTAGGCGAACCCGCGATGTGGGGTGATGCATCGGTTGAGCGAGGTGCGCGGCGCCTGGAAGGGCAGCGTGACTGCCGGCCATTCGGGGGAGGCGTGTACTCCCAACATCCCTCTGGCGGACAGAACGAGATAGCCAGAAGCGCGGGCGGCGCGGAGCGGGGTGCTCGCTAAACGGGGCAGCGCCCGTAAAGCCATCTCCCATCCGGTGGGAATTCGCTCGCCTTGAAGCACGGGTGTATCGGGCCGATAGAGGGGGGCGCCGGGTTCGAGATCGTAGAGCACCTCGTAGAGGCGGGCGCCCCGAACACCGTCCGCCAGGCAGTGATGCATCTTTGTGAGTAGAGCCACGCGCCCATCCTCGAGGCCCTCGATGAACCAGACTTCCCACAGGGGTCGACCCGGCTCGAGTTTGTAGGCCAACAGATCGCCGACCAAGGCTCCGAGTTCGCGGGGGCCGCCCGGGGCCGGGAGGCCGATAGGGCGGATCTGGCGGTTGAGATCGAGGTGCGGGTCGTCCACCCACGCGGGCCGGTCGAGACCCAATGGAACCTCGATCAATCGGCGCAGGAACGGGCCGAGCAGACCTTCCCGAGCCTCGACCAGGGAGCGCAACCGATCCACGTCAAAACCGCCAGGGGCAGTCGAGGGATCGAGCAAGGCAACCGTGCCTACGTGCATGTGTGCACTCGCCGTCTCACCGTAGACGAAACTGGCGTCGGCACCACTGAGCCGCTGCATCCCACACCCCCAGTACCCAGAGAGAATATAGGGCGGCGCCAGACTCGCCGTTAGTGCCGAAAGACCATATATTTGGGTCCGCGATCCTCTCGATGCCGCGAATTCCAGGCCCGTGGGTGCCGAGAATGCCACCCGGGTACCTTGCACAGGACGTTCGCGAATCGGCCGTGAAGCATGAAGCTGGACCATGGCCCTTCGTTTCTTTACCTTGGCTTCACCAGGATCCTCAAGTTGATGCGCCTGAGCTGACGTGACGGCGACGAGTTGGCCGTTGAAGTCGTCATGCTCCGCCACGAGGTTGCCGAGTTCCATCGTCAGGTGGTCCAACCGGCACTACGTCCTGCCTATCGGCGCTCCTGGCAGGGCTGAGCAGGCTGCTCGGCCGCCAGCGTCGAGGCATGTTCTTCGTACAACCGGAAACCCTGCTCCGCTGGCACCGGGACCTGGTTCGCCGCAGATGGGCCCAGTCCCATCGACCGCGGCGTTCGAGCATCCCCGCCGGCACGGTGGCGATCCCCCACCAACGGCCCGACCTGGAACGAGCTCCTCCGCTCCCAGGCATCATCGATACTGGCCTGCGACTTCTTCTCGGTCGACACGGTGGTGCTGAAGCGTCGCTACGCACTGTTCCTCATCGAACTCAAGACCCGACGGTCCGTCTGGGTCCTCGTTCGTGACCGAGACGCCAAGTTCGTCTCGAGCTTCGACGAGGTGTTGAAGGGCTACGGTGTCCACATCATCCGCACCCCGGTGCGGGCCACGCCTGGGCTGGAGCCGTGCCGCCGAGATGCCGGGACACATGTTGGCGGCATGGCTACCTGACGATGTAGCAGCCCTTCTTGGCGGGGATGTTTGGGGACGGGATTGGACGTCAGTAGCCCGGCGGCGAGGAAGATGTGTGGTCCCTGTTACGCGAGGGACCCCCTCCTCACCAGTTGGCACTGCGGCGGAGGGGGTCCAAGGCGGTGTTGCCACCGGCGTCCATCGTATTGCCCTGTTCCCTGTCCGTCGACGAGTACGTGGCCGCCGGCCGAACGGTGGTGATGCCCCGACCGGAGTATCCGACCTGTGTGGCGAGCATGACGTTTTGGTCAGGCTATGAGCATCGGATCCGTGAAGGCGGCCGGTGCTCGTCGATGTGGGTGCCGAGAGACCGCTGCAGCAACTGTCCCGTGACCCATGCCCCGCTCCCGGCCTTCGTGCTGGACGGTCGACTGGACGTGGTCGAGTCAGTCGGGAGTGTCCTCAACGCGGTCCTCGGGGGGTCCCGGTGGGATCCGACCAGCGGGCGAGTGAGATCGACGTGCTCCGCACCACGGCCCGAGGGTGGGTGCGACGGTTCTGCGCCCGGACACGGGAGTTGGCGGTGGCCTTCGCCGCCTTGGCTGCAGAGCTGGCTGGAGAGATCGCCACCCCACTGCCCGACGTCCATCGCCGCGCACTGGACGCGCTCGGTGCCGCCTGGCGGGCGGTCTCTGAGTTTCCAGGATGGCTCGGTTGTGGCCGGTGGCGGTTCGCTTCGGCGGTCACCGGAGAGAGATTGATCGCCACCAACACGAACTCGCCCTTTCTCGTCGTCGGCAATCGGCGTTTCATGCCTCCTGTCCCATCAAGGGAGGAGAACCGATGAGGAGACGAGATGGAAGACTCGGAACTAACGATTTACAAGAGCCGGTCGACCGCTGTCCAACAGATAGAGGATAGTTCCCCATAGTCCGCGATGTCGCAGGGGAGCCGCACGGAATATCACGCAGTTAACGTCCTGCTGGGTCCCGTCGCCAGGAATTCCCTTGTATGTCACTTTGCCGGGCATTCGTTACCGATCAGTAATAATCTGCCTCTGTCCGAATCCTCCCCCGTGCCCCACACCAGATCAGATCGGCGATGAGATCCTCCTCATCCCTCAACCCATTTCCTGAGCACACCGAGGCGGGCGCTAGTACGCTGACTGGGTGCGGGCGGCGCCCGTTGACAAAGCGCAAATTGCGCAGAGCGACATTATGTAAGGGGGATTTTCCATGCGTAGAAAACTAATCATGGCGGCAATGGCGGTGATGCTTCCGATCGGGTTCCTGGCGACGATCGGTACCGGTGTTGCCTCGGCCAAGGGTTCGACCACCTTCGACGGCAACATCAGCTGCAACCTGCAGGGCTCGGTCTCTGTCAAGCCGGCCATCACGTCGACAAGCGTCGGTCCCTACACGGTGAAGGCCAAGCTGACCAACAACAAGTGCATCGGACTCGCCGGCACCTCAACCACCCAGAACGGGGAGACGATCATCTCGAGCACCGAGGCGTTGACCTTTACGGTCCCGGTGAGCAGCCCCCCGACTGCGGGCTGCAGCGCGCTGTTGACCGGCGGAGCCGGATCCTTCACGGTTCCTTCGATCACCGTCAAGTGGAAAGGCACGAGCAAGATCACCTCGACGGTTCTCGGTTCCTCGGGCGTGACCATCACCCCGGGATCACCCGACTCCATCATTTCGCTGGGTGGATCGGTCACCAGCGGATGGAGCAGCCCGGCGACCTATCAGATTTCCCTCGGTACCAACACCGCAGCTCTCGCGGCTGCCTGCGTCAGCAAGAAGGGACTCTCGAAGTTCACGGTTGACGACAACGGGGGAGACAACCTGGAAATCGGACCCGCCTTCTGATCCGTCAGAAGTGCCAATGTAACGTGCCTCGGGGGCGGAGCTTCGGCTCCGCCCCCGAGCGCGCCCATGGTCACAAGCATCTCTGCCGCTCAAGGAACCACCGACTCCTGGTGAGGTAGGCCGCTGGTTCGACCGATCGCTCCTGCGGTCGAGGTCCCGACCAGGCCATCGTAGTGGCGTCTTCCAGCGCCCCGGTCTGGGACCAGCGGCCCCCGCAGGGTGAGTCAGCTTCCCCGACGGCCCCCTATCGCACCGTGCATGCGGTTCGCCCGCACACGGCTTTCCGACACCGTTCATCGTCAGGCATGTGCGGGTGTCCATCGCTTGACTCTTCCGGTGAGCCGATAGAGGCCGTCTTCGGGTGACGTACTTGACGCTGGCCAACTTCGATAGCCGCAAGTGCACGTAGCTGTCGATCAGCGCGAACTTCCGGTTCGAGTGTCCGTATCGGAAGTAGGCCCCCCAACCCTGAAGGACGGCGTTGAGCTCAGCGACGACGTGACGCAGCTCACGACTGGCGAGATGGCGACCGGTGCGTTCCCGGATCTTGGCCCTTATTGAGGCCATGGCCCGTTCCGACGGCCACTTCGACAGGTAAGGATCCCCCGCTGAATCACACGCGCGAAGTGCGCTGGTGCTGTGGAGGTCGGCCCTGATGCACTCGCGCGATTCTTCGAGGTGGTCCTTCCCCACCTGAACGAGCGCCAGCGCCGCATGGTGGTCGGTGCAGCTGTCGGCATGTGCGGCCCCGGCACGAAGTCGATGGTGGCCGAGGC
>Ga0224558_1004465_pt1 | contig 10870 bp, 10 predicted proteins | sample 714S32024metaG_FD_180682 | JGI IMG/M metagenome (GOLD analysis project Ga0224558, IMG submission 180682) | Peat soil microbial communities from Stordalen Mire, Sweden - 717 S3 20-24 | ecosystem: Environmental > Terrestrial > Soil > Wetlands > Peat | place: Sweden: Norrbotten County, Stordalen... | reverse complement strand
TGCGTCGTGTGCCCTGACGGCGATGTGGTGCCACCGGCACCGGAGCTTCTCGCCGAGCTAGTGCATGCCGCAGCAATCAGGGCGACGGTCAAGCAGGCGACGATCAGCCGGGTTCGCACCGGCTCCATGGTCCCACGACTCTTCGAGCGGGCTCACTCGGGGAAGGAGCCTCTGGGTACGGCGACCTGGCGGCGTGAGCGGGCTGATAGCTAGGTCGTGTGTCTCAGAAATGCCTCTGATGGTCAAGAAGGTTCGGTACGGGCACGTACGGCTTCTGGGGTCGTAGTTGTCGTACGAGTGCTCGACTTGTGCGGAAGCCAAATCAATCCAGAGGGTCAGGGTGAACCATATGCTGAACGAATGCTCGCCCTGCGTCCGTCAGCACGTAACGCTCATGGGTGTTCACCCCCTGGATCTGGGTCGCCCAAGGTGCCATGCCTGCGTAGGCGAGGTAACCATCCCGTATGAGGTAAAGGAAGAAGAGTTGCAGGCCACCTGGCTGGTCGATGTAGTCGGTGTCCGGGTTCTCCGCGAACAAGAGCAGCAGGCGCCGTTCGACATCTCCGTAGCGGCTGTTGAGTACCGCCAGGTTGGCTTTGTACTGCCTCATGCTCAACCGGTCGATACCTCTGTTGTCGTAGCGGGTGTTACACGTGGGACAGAGTGCAATGAGGTTGTCGAAGGTGTGTTCTTGGACTGTCGACCACGGAACGATGTGGGCCAGCTCAACGGTCGTCGATCGGCAGGTCGGAATGGCACATCGGTGTCCTGCCTCGACAAGCACGTCTCGCTCCAGCGCTGCGGGAATACTGGGGCGTCCTTCCGGCACGGGGAGAGCCTACTGCCGTGTGCCAATCAGCTGAGTAACCTTCACATGTCAGCATCTGGTGCCGAGCCGCTGTTCATGACCGAGCTTCTTGGCGGCTCGGGAGGCTCGACGCCGTTATCGGCAAAGGCCAGTTCGACAGGAACTGACCCCTGTGGTTTCGCGACCTGCCCATTTGCCGAGAAGGGGCTCTCCATTTAACCGGAGTACTGCAGGTCGTGGTCCCTCCAGGGGTGGTCCGATGGTGAACGCTCCAGGCTTGGCGGGTGTCCCCTCGTCCCTGGCGGCGTAGGTGGGATCTCCCGTGGCCTCTCACCGAGGACGATGTCGTGGTATCGCACGGGGACATGGCCGACGGCGAGCTCGAGCACCCGGTAGAAGACCAGCCCTCGGCTGCGGGAGTTGCGGCGATTGAAGCGGAACACGAATTCGTTCAGGTAGCTGTCGAGGTGCGCCTGGTCCGCCGCCCCCTGGTGGGTGCCGAGCAGCCACCGTTTGGCGAGGGAGGCGACCCGTTGCACGTCGGGCAGCAATTCGCCGGGATCTTCCCCGCGAGCCCGCGCCGCCCGCTGGCTACGCCGGTCGTGGACGTAGCCGAGCTCACTGATCCCGTTGTAGCCCTGCCACGCGTCGGTGATGACCGTTGCTCCCGGCTCGACATGTGCGGTCACGAAGGGGTGCAGCGAGGCGGCAGAGCCGTCGGCGAGGACTGCCATCCGACAGCGACCGAAACCCCTCGGCTCTTTCAACTCAACGGCTACGCCCACAAGGGCTTTCTTACCCTTGGCCCGTCCACCCCGCAGGCCCGCCTCCTCACCGCCGGCATAGGTCTCGTCCACCTCAACCGTGCCCATGAGGCGGTCCCTGCCCGGGGCCACGAGCACCGATCGCAGCCGGTGGAGCATCGCCCAGGCCGTCTGGTAGGAGCCGATCTCGAGTGCCCGCTGCAGACCGAGTGCCGAGGTGCTGTCCTTGGCGGTCGCGAACAGCCAGCAGGCGGTGAACCAGACCGAAAGTGGCGTCCGCGTCCGATCGAAGAGCGTCCCGGCCGTCACCGAGGTGCGGTGACCGCAGACGGTGCACATGAACCGACCGTCGCCAAGCCGCCAGCCGTCGCCCTGCCCGCAGTGCGAGCACACGAAGCCTCTCGGCCAGCGAAGCCACTCGAGGTAGTCGAGGCACGCGGCATCAGTCGAGAACCAGGCCTGAAACTCGCCAAGGGACCTCGGGTACTGCATCCCGGCCCGAGGGTGATCCACGCCCGTAGGCTACTCCGGTTAAATGGAGAGCCCCTTGCCGAGAAATGGCTCCTGACGAGGCTGTCGCACGAACCTGGACTCGTGCATATTCATGCGGCAATCGATCGAGGCTGCATATCTGACGAGGGCTTTCGTCACTAGAACGCATGAATACGCGTTCCGGAAGGGTTCATGCGACAGCCTCTGACCTCGGATTTCACTTCTCGTCAGTTCGTGACGTTTCGCATCACTTTGCGATGTCCCGCGGACATTCCGCGGACATGCCCTTACCTGGTGGAGTTGTCGTCAGCCGCACGCGTCGGGTCGAAGAACGGTCACCGCTTCGGTCAGCTCGTGCGGCGTACGGCTATGAGCGTCCCCGAAATGACGGGCACACGGAGGGCCATCGGCGTGAGGACGTACCACGCCGCGAGCGTCATGTGATTCTGACGGCACGACCGATGCAGTCGGCAGCCGATGCCGCGGACGTCGTACCCGCGCCGCCGAAAGTCGCCCACTCGCCACACCGATACATGCGCCTCGGACTCGACATCACCTACGGGCGGCCGAAGATCGGGGCCGTTCGGCGTGGAGACGATGACGAGTTCCGTGGCCAGCTCCTCCAATCGGGCAAGCAGCCGGTCGGCCGCGGGACGTTCGATGTGCTCGAGGACGTCCGTTGCAACCACTACATCGAAGGGCTCCAAGTCGAGGCGCGTGACATCTCCTGCAAGGAGCTCGTCGTAGATCGAGAACCGCCGGCAGAAGTCGAGGTAGGGCTGGTAGATGTCGGCGCCGGTAAGCCAGGCATCGGTGCCACCCGGTGCTTGTCGCAACATGAAGCCGATGGAGCCCATCCCGCAGCCGACGTCGAGCACTCGCTTGCCCGAGAGGTTGGGAAGGCTCCCAGTGATCCAGCGCTCAATCTCTGCAAAATGCTGCATCGCTCGCATCCTCGTGTCTCAGTGCCACGGATCATGGCGGAATCGGCACAATAGCCGTCTACCAGACGCTTTGGCGCCGCCGTCGTGGACGACAGCCGGGGATGCGCTGCAAGCGAACGCGGCAGCCCGTTCACCGTTCGGCGCGGCGCCGCGTAGCTACGCCGGCGTCCTCTTGAGCTGTCGCCGGGTCCGCTCGGAGGTGCCGGCCCACACGCCCGGCAGGAGGCCCTCCCTCGAGATCTCGAGCGCGTAGCTCGCGCACTCCTCGCGCACGGGGCAACGGTCGCAGTAGGCCCGTGCCGGCTCGAGGGACTCGCCTCGCTCCGGAAAGAAGATCTCGGAGCCGGCGCCGCGACAGGCGCCGCGCGCCATCCATGCCGGCCGGGTGAGCAAGAGCTCGATGTCGGGGAGATCGCCCGGGAACATCAGCGCGGTCGCCAGCTCGAGGCTCACGCCGCGAACGGTAACCGAACGTAGGCGCGATTGCGGCGCATGGTTTCGCGGCGCTGAGCGTCCTTTCTGCGACAATGTCCTGAACAACGCGCGAAAGACCAGGATGCCCGACATGCCGGGACAGGTGTTCATCAGTCACAGCAGCGCCGACCGGTCCTGGGTCGAGTGGATCGGGAGGTGCGCGGAGCACATGGGCGTCGTGCCCTATCCCAGTGCACCTGGCTCCGGGAGGCGGACAAACCCGTGGTCGAGGAACTTTGCCGGCTCGTTGACGAGGTGGTCGACTACCGCCAGGCGTTAACGAGACGAGAAGGGCCTCTAAGCAGGCATTTCGTCCGTGGGGAAAGGAGGCACGGCACCGGCTCTCGTGGCACCTTGGCGACCCTTTGGTCGAGGGTCCGGTATTCGGGTTGACCGGAGGTCAGGGTTCCCCGTCACCAGCAATCCGACGATCGAAGTATCGGTCGGTGTTTCTTCGATGACGGGTACGCTCGTAGGCGGCCAGCTCGGCGCTACGCACAAGGCGCTCAATCCGACCCGAAGCCAGATCCCGTCCCATCACGCGGCGTCGGTAGGCGTTCGACATGGCGCTGTAGTGACGGAACCGGCCCGGGATGCCACCGATCGCGTTCCATGTCGGGTCGAGCAGGGCCGTCCCTGTGAGCCATTCAGTCTGGCGTATCGGCCGGTAGGGTCTAACCGTCGTATAGCCGAGCAGGTCGAGGGCCTGGAGGTTCTCCCACATCCCCGGTTCCCCTGTGGCGTCATGGTCCCAGACTGCGTCGAGAAAACCGGTCGACGCCGGCCCGGCTCGGAGGAACCAAACCCCGGTATTGATCCCGTGCTCCTTTTCCGAAACGGCCTGCTCGACCAGCCCCTGAAAATGGCCAGCGGGCACGGAATCGGCGATGTCCTTCGACCCGTCGAGGATGAGAATGTCGCTGTCGAGCCACAAAGCTTCGTCGTAGACGGCGAGGAGTCGGCGCAGGAGCACCACCTTTGCCCATGCAGGTTCACGGCCATTGGCGTCGCCGGACCCGATAACGAGGTCATATCCGTGCCGCTCAGCGTAGGGCCGGAACGTTCGGAGGGCGAGATCCAGGACGGGCAGCATCGGCCCGGTCCCGACGGTAACGAGAACCTTTGTCACACGGTGGACCTTAGTGCCGCCCATTTCACCCCTCGTTCCGACCCTCACATAATTATAGATATGCCGGTGATCCTCGATGCTTTCCATGGTCCCTCAACGGGAGGGGCCTTGAAGCAGAAAGGAACCGTCAATGTCAACCGCCTCACCCGTGCCCAGAACGGGCCCGCTCAGCCATCCTCTGGTTGACCGCTACCTCTCCTTCGTGGTTCGTGGGCGCTCATCAAGTCGAACAGGAGGCCAAGGACGGGCCGCTCCTCCTCGATGATGGTCTCGGGAGACAGTGATCTCATACCCGCTGTCGTTGCAGCCAAGCTGGAGGGTGTCTGTGTCTGGCTCCTCCACGGACCTTCCAGCTCCAAGGTGAATGGCAAACCGACTTTCGCACGAGAACTCTGGGACGCCTGCGATGAGCGGATCGAACTAGACCCGTTTTCCGCATGACGGGGACAACACCTACTCCTGACGGCCTCGCCTCGATGCCTCGGTTTGTGCCAGAACCCTTGTAGTTGCTGCGTCTTCGTGCCATTGAGGTGACTCTCAGGAGGCACTCGCGGACTGGTAGCTTGCCAGATGTGTGGACAACAGATCACATACCCCGTGTGAGAGTGAGGGGAAGTTACATGCTTGTAAGTTTGTCACCAGAAGTGCTATCGTGCGGACAACATGTACACGAAGCGGGTGCAGGTCCGCAGAGGTGACAAGACCTACGTCTATGTGAAGCTCGTCGAGTCCTTCCGGGAGGGAGGCCGTGTCCGCCAGCGGGTCGTGGCGAACCTCGGACGGGAGGACGAGCTGAAGGCGTCAGGACAACTCGAGTCTCTCGCCGGCGCCTTCGCCAGGCTTGATCCGCCCATGCTCGGCCGACGACGCGAGGTCGGTCCGCTGCTGGTGATCCGTCACGTCCTCGAGCGCCTCGGGCTGTCTTCGATCATCGAGGAGCATCTTCCCCAGCACCGGCGCTCGGTGCTCTCGCCTGCCGAGGTCGTGGTCGCCCTCGTCTGCAACCGCCTCGCTTCGCCCTCCCCGCTCTATGACGTCTCGGGATGGGCCTCAGGCTCTGCTCTCCAGGAGCTGTTCGGCATCCCACCGATGCTGTTGAACGACGACCGCCTCGGCCGGGTCCTCGACGACTTCGCCCCTGTCGCCGAGAAGGTCCGCTCGGCCGTGATGCTGCGTGCGATCGAGGACTTCGGGGTCGACGCCTCACGGCTCCACCTCGACCTCACGACACTTCGCGTGGCGGGCGCTTACGAGGGCTCATCGCTCGTGACAAAAGGTTGGGGGCCCGACCGGCGCGTCGCTCGGCAGGTGCGGACCCTCACGATGACCAACCGAGAGGGCGTGCCGCTCTACGTACGCCCCGAGCCGGGCAACGCCGCAGAGCTCAGCTGTCTCCACGAGGCCTTCGAACACCTCGCCGAGATGCTGCCGAAGGGACTCGTCGTCTGCGCCGACTCGGCGATGGGCCATATCGAGAGCTGCGCCAGGGCCGAGGAGGCCGGACTCTTCTTCGTCGTCCCTCTGAGGGAGGCGACCGGCTTTCGCACGAGGTATCTCAACGAGGTCGGCCGCAAGGCGCTCTCGCCGCTTTCCTACGTGTCACGGAGCGAAGCCGAGCTCCCGCCGAAGCGACGGACACGCTATGAGGGGACGCTGCGAGACTTCGTCGTTACCGACGACTCCGGCAAACGCCGCACCTGGCGAGTCGCCTACATCTGGTCCTCTGAGGAGGAGGCCTCCGTCCAACAGGCGCGTGCTCGCGCTCTCGAGCGTGCCGAGGCCGCCTTGAGAAAGATGCAAAACGGTCTCGGAGGCCGCTACTACAGGACCAAGGACCAGGTGGACACGAAACTGGCGCAGATCCTTCCTCCTGTGGCGGGGCTCATCGAAGTGACGACCGGCGAGGAGCAGGGCAAGCCGACTATCTCGTTCTCGCGCAACGAGGCGGCCATCAGCTCCGCCGGCGCAGCAGACGGGCTCTACGCCCTCGCGACGAACCTGCCCGGTCGCCGGCTCACGGCCGGTCAGGTGCTCGAGACTTACAAGGACCAGTCCTTGGTCGAGCTCGCCCACCGCAACGCCAAGCAACAACGGATGCTGCGGGTGCGTCCGATCTTCCTGCACAACGACGATCGCATCGCCGCCCTCGTCAGTGTCGTCGGCCTCGCCCTCGTCGTCTTCTGCCTCATCGAGATCAAAGTGCGACAGTCCATCGGCGACGAGATGGGGATCAAGGGGCTCCTCCCGGAGAACCGGGCGGCTCGGCCCACGGGCCGCAACATCCTGGCAGCCTTCCAAGGGCTCGGCATCACCTACACACCGGAAGGCATCCTCCTCGACCGGCTCACCGGAACACAGCGGATGCTCCTCGACCTGCTCAAGGTGGAGCTCCCCTGGTCTGAACAGCAGAGGTAGCCCGATTCACGTGCGGAAAACGGGACTAGATGACGGGAGGGTGCTCGGGCCATCAGACGAGCGAGCGTTGCGACTACACTGCGACTACAACTCCCGACGTTTTTCCGCGAACGTTGGTGTCCACTAGGAATATAAGAGCAGCTCACGGCATATATCGGTGAACGTCGGCAAGCCGTGAAACTGACCGGATAGGTTTCCTAAATCGCGTCCACTAGGGGTGGCAGCCAGCCAGGTTGGGGCTCCGTATCGTTGTTGAGGAACAGAACGAGATCGCTCTTGGCAGCCGCCGCACCTCGATTGCAGGCTCTGCCAAACCCTTCGTTGCGCTCGTTTCGGACGACCCGGCCGGGAAGATCGTGCCCAGTGCCATTGTCAACGATCACGAGTTCGTACTGGTCGCTTTCGGTCGTCCTCTCGATCGCCTCAACACACGCGATCGTCAGCGCGCGAGAGCCATAGTGCGGAATCACGATGGAAGCCACGACCATACGGGGACCATACCAGCGCACGTAGCCGGGTGCCTCCCGCTGGCAACGGGCGTTTTCGGAGCCATCTGCCGTGGCGGTGCGGCTCCGAGGTCGCCGCGCGACCGATCGCCAGGGCGCTACCACCCGACACGGGCAACCTGTCGAGCCTGTCGCGCCCGCCTCGCCGCTGTCGCTGATGTCCTTAACGCTCAGACTGCCGCACCGCCCCGACCGCTTGAAGTCGCCAGCCTGAAACCGGGCGCGTCGCCCACGACAAAGCCAGCATCGCCAAGAGACCAGCGTGCGCTCTTCGCTACGATTCCAAGAAGTGGCTGCTCGGAGAATCACGTTTGTGCTCCCTGGGTACATGAACGAGCCCAACGGCGGATACAAGGTTCACTACCAGTACGCCAACGCGTTCGCATCTCAAGGCGAACACGTGACGGTCTTGTTCCCGGTCGCGATCGGCGGTCGTCCGACAGCGAAGCAGGTGCTCTGGTGCGTGCGCATGGCAGCACGGAGACCGCTCATCCCGTGGTTCAGGTTCCATCCGGCCGTCGACGCCAGGGTCGTTCCGGCACTTAGCGCGCTCTTCCTGCCCCGGGCGGACGTGACGGTGCTAACCGGATGGCAAACTGCCGAACTCACCACAAAAAGCCCAAGGCGCGGGGTGCTGACCCAAATCGTCTATGACTACGAGATCTGGATGGAATATCCCGACAGGCGTCCCAGGATAAGGGCTGCCCTCACCCGACCAGACGTCTGCCGGATTGCCACCTCTTCGGTCGTCGCCGACATGCTTCGGGAGATAGGAAGCGAGCCGTACGCCACGGTGACAGCGGGACTATCCGATGGGGACTTCGGCGTCGATGTCCCTATCGAAAACCGCCAACCAGTCGTCGCCTTCCCTCTGCGCTCACAACCATCGAAGGACATGAACACGGCCTTTGCCGCAGCCGAAGCGATCCTTGCCGCCCTACCAGGGGTCACGATCCTGTGTTTCGGTAACCCGGACGGACAGGCCGTCCCGCCCAGTGTCCAGAGCCTCGGCCGAATTAGCGACGCTGAATTGCGGGCGCTCTACAACCGCTGTTCTGTGTTCATGCTCACTAGCCGCTACGAAGGCTGGGGCCTACCTGCCGCTGAAGCGATGGCGTGCGGTGCGGCCGTTGTGTCTACCCGATGCGGCGGCATCGAGGACTTCGTCGTCGACGGGCGCAACGGACTGCTCAGCCCTGTCGGGGACCCGGTGGCTATGGCCACGGCCGTGCTTCGGCTCCTGTCTAATGAGACCGAGCGAGTGCGCCTCGCCAAGATAGGTGCCCAGGATGCTTCATCGATGACCGTGACCAAGGCAGCCCGTGCCATCGGCGAGGTGTTCAGCAGGATCATTGGGGTTGGGTAGACCAGGGCGAAAAAACATAAACCAGCCCGTTGGTTGTTCCCAAGTCTGAGAGGGGCGACGATTCTCGGAACCTGATTTTTCCGGGTCGGTGTGAGCGAAAGAAGTACTTGCGCCTCTTGAACATCCTGGCTGCCCTCCGAATTCTGGTTCGCGTGGTCAGGATCGTTGGCCTTTCGCATGTCCATGTCTTTGCTCCACCATGCGCCCGCTCCACTCGGCGGCACTGGTAACCCACTGCCCTGGTGTTTGACGCGACAGGAGCAGATGGGCGTGCAGCGTTAGCCATCCAACCTCACGCCACCAGGGCGGCAGCGGTATGGGGTACAACTCTGGGAAACGACGGTACACAATCTCCATCGCCCGGCCGTAACCGAAATACTGGCGTGCGAGTTCGCGTAGCGTCGAGCGGATCCGGTAATGGACGAGGGCATCGGCGTGGCCAAGAGAGTAACCAGCTAACCGGGCGCGCCAGGAGAGGTCAACATCATCACCACCGAGGGACGGCCGCGTCGGATGGAAACCTCCGATGGCCTCGAACACTGATCGCCGGATGCCGAGGTTGCAGGCCGGTGCGAAGGCGAACCGGCCGTTTTCGATACCAGGGGGTGGTCTCCAGTTGCGCTGCGGCCCATCGTTCAGGCAGTCCACGTCAAGGCAGCCTCCGACGAGATCGTACTGAGCGAGGGCTTCTACCATCCCAGCGACCCATCCGCGGTCAACGACGTCGTCCTGGTCGCAGAACAGGAGCAGGTCGACTTTCCCTTCTGCGCGGGCACCAGCATTGCGCGCACCGGCCTGACCGGTCTGCCGTACCAGGTCGATGAGGCGCAGGTTCGGGAAGGGATGGGCCTTCGTCAGAGCCGGTCCGTTGTCGCGCGAGCCGTCGTTCACCACGACGACTTCAAAATGGTCCGAGAATCGCTGAGCCGCCAATGCGTCCAGTTGCTCACCGATGGTCGAAGCCCCGTTATGGAGGGGCACGACCACTCGAACCTTCGCACTCATCCCGCTCTCCCTATTCTCGGAGCCCTATTTTGCCCCCGGTTGACGCGCTCCTGAGCGTTTCTGGGGAAGTTGGGAAATGCGCCGGGTACCGCGATACGCGGCTCTTCACCCTATGCGCTGGCCCCAAGCGCGATTGCCGCTTTCGTTGCATGAAGAAAAGCCTGACCAAAACGTGCGTCCGGCTCCAGGTAATTACCTTCTCCCCACTCATTCCAGGCATTGATGAACACGACTCCCCGAGAGTGCCCTTCATAACGGTGTGCAACTTCGTTACTGCGGCGCAACGCCTCGCTCAACCACTGTTGGTAAACTTGCGGCGATTGACCGACGAAAATCGTCGCGTCGCGCCGACGGCGCGGTGAGCTGTCGAAACCGGGAGTCACCCCTGGCCAGCGCGGATAATCGGGCAAAGCTGCTGTCATTGCTCGCGAAGCGAGATCTTGGTACCGCCACACGTGATGCGAGTATCGAGAAGACAGCCGCCGGACACGGCGCCGAACGACAAACTTCCACAATGAATGACCAGGCAAGGACGCCATCGCGGAATGGGGTTGGAACTCTACGGCCGCATCGAATCCAATCGGCCGCGGATCTCCGGTCTCGGCGGCGCTCTCGATCCGCAAAAGGTACAGTCCTGGTAGCCCCCAATGCTCAGCTTCTCGTCGCCATATGTCAGTCGTCGCGACCGGGTCGGGTAGTCGCGCGCTGCGATAGACAGCGAGTACGGGCTTCCCGTCATGGCACAAATACCGGTCGTCGCACAGTGCCGGGCGGAGCGCCCGGATGTGCGCGAGATCGTCTGTCAAAGAATAGCGCTGTTCCATGAGAATCTCGTTGTCGCCCCCGTTCCATCCCCGAGTCCAGTTCTCGTTAGCCCATACCAGGAGGAACGGGAAGTCTGGCTTCTTGGTGCAGAGGATCTCATCCACGGGGCGCTCAAGCAGTCGGTGACCGTTGAACCAGTAGT
>Ga0224558_1004464_pt1 | contig 10872 bp, 8 predicted proteins | sample 714S32024metaG_FD_180682 | JGI IMG/M metagenome (GOLD analysis project Ga0224558, IMG submission 180682) | Peat soil microbial communities from Stordalen Mire, Sweden - 717 S3 20-24 | ecosystem: Environmental > Terrestrial > Soil > Wetlands > Peat | place: Sweden: Norrbotten County, Stordalen... | reverse complement strand
GCCGCCGTCAGGATGGGCTCCACTCCAGCCAGCAGCTTGCTCGCTGTAACCGCGTCCGATTTTCCGCTCGCTGCCGTCAGGATCACCACGGCGTCGCCCTTCTGTAGATCCGCCAGCTTGATGCTGGGCGAGCGGCTCAGCATGCGCTGCAAATTCGACGGACCATTTCCGCCTGGTGCGCCGGCCGGCCCGCGCGCGGTTTGCGATTCTGTTGCTGGCCTCGCTCCACCAGCGCCCGGCGCAGCGCTCTGGCTGCTGCGCATGCTTTGGCCTTGGCCGTTGGCGCCGGGTTGATCAGCGCTCGCGCCGCCGGCCGCGCCTTTCAAGAAAATCGCGATGCGTTGCGCCATTTCCGCCGGCAGCTTCCACATTTGCGAGTCGGGAGAGACCCTCACCACCACCGCGCTCTTGGCGATCACATCCTGCACCGTCATTGTATTGTTGGCGGAGTCGATAGCCTTGATGGTCCCCTCAATATAGCGAAATGTGCCGGAGACAACTTCCTCCGCCTGCACCTCACTGCCATCGGGGCTGCGAGTTCCGCGCGCGTTCAGTTGATCTGCCGCCTTGATTTGATCGATGGGCGCCGGTTGCGCGTCTTCGAACTTCACCGAGTCGGGGGCGTAGCGGCGCAGGATCGTATCCTTGGCGACGTGGATGGCGATACTCCGGTTCGCGCCCATTGCACCGGGCTTGATGGTGATGATGCCGGTCGCAGCGTCCACATTGGTGACGATCCCGTCCACCCCTCGTTTTTGCCAGTCGTCGCGATCGCGCTGCTGTTTGGCCGCCAAATCGGCCGGCTTCAGCACAAGCACTTCCAAGGCGTCAATGGTGTGTCCATCCGCCGCTGCCCATCCGCGAACCCGTACGCCATCTCCTGGCTGCAAGTCTTGCGGCTGCAGAGTGGTCGCGTTCTTCAGATCCTTTTCTCCCGGAAGCACGCGCAGGATTTTGGTCGAGGGCAGCAGCCTTGCCGTTGCTTCGCCACCGGACTGAGCCACCGTAATGGAATCCGCCTGGATGCTCTTGATCGTCCCCACAGCCTTGGCGACTTGCGGGCTGCCGGAAGCGGGCGTTGGTTTGTCCTGCGGTTTGTCCTGCGCCAAAAGGTAGCTCGGCTGCGCTTGAATCAGAGCTGCCAACGCCGTGAGCAGGACGGTCGCAAGAAGGCGCGTCTTTGGAAGGCAGGCATGCGCGGGTCTCTGCCGGAAACATCGCATGGTCTAACTTTAGCATCGCCAAATGCGCGATATGCAGCCTTTACGAAATTTTACCCGGCATTGACGTTGCTTTTACATGATGTTTGGCAACTGCGACTCCGTCGTCGCGCATCAAGTTTAGTATTGAGCTCATGTGGATATGTGTCTCAAGCGCAAGCGCGGATCGATTAAGATAAAAAATGGGGCCATTGAATCTTTCAATAACTCAATAAATCAATGACTCAATGATTATGGCGAAACCATTACTGCGGTGGAAGCCGGTGGCCTTTGCGCTGGTCGTCTTTGCGATGATCGTTTGTTCGATGATCGTGGCGTTGATCGCTCTTCCCGGTGTCGGCCCATCGATGCGGGCTCAGGAACCCGCTGCCACCATCGCCGTTGACGTCAAAGTGGTCACGCTGCCCGTTACGGTTCGCGACAAACATGGCAAGATCGTCCGCGACCTCACCAAAGACGATTTCACGCTGCAGGAAGACGGGCGCCCGCAGACCATCAAATATTTTTCGCAGGAAGCGAATCTCCCGCTCACGCTCGGTCTGCTCGTCGACACCAGCCGCAGTCAAACCAACGTGCTCGACGCGGAGCGCAGCGCGAGCCGCAGTTTTCTCGATCAGATGCTGGTGCAGCCCAAGGACAAAGCCTTCCTCATTCACTTCGATCGGGAAGTCGAACTGCTGCAGGATGTGACTCCGTCCCGTGAAAAGCTGCGAGCGGCGCTCGATTTGCTCAAGACGTCATCGGAGCGCGAGCGATCGAACGATCCCAACGATCCCTCTAACTCCCCCTCCGGCTCAGGCTCGGGCTCTCATCGTGGCGGCGGGACGCAGCTTTACGACGCCGTTTATCTGGCGTCGAACGAATTAATGAAAAAGCAGCAGGGCCGGAAGGCTTTCGTCATTCTCTCGGACGGCGTCGACCACGGCAGCAAGACTTACCTGGAGAGCGCGATCGAGTCCGCCCAGCGCTCCGACACGGTGGTCTATTCCATCTATTTCGCGGATTCTCACCGCAATGACCGCGAAAATCAGGGCGGCGGAATGGGACGTGGCGGCGGTTACCCGGGCGGCGGCGGTGGTGGCTGGCCCGGTGGTGGCGGCGGTTGGCCGGGCGGCGGCGGCGGTGGTCGAGGTGGTCGCGGCGGCCAACGTCCTGCCGAGAGCCCGCGCACCGATGGCAAGAAAATTCTAGAGCGGATTTCCAAAGAAACCGGTGGACGTTTCTTTGAAGTTACGAAGAAAGAAACCGTCGGCGATATCTACACCAGCATTGTCGAGGAACTGCGGACCCAGTACAGCATGGGTTATACACCGGACAAGGACAGCACCGCTTCCGGTTATCATCACGTCCAGTTGGCGGTGAAGAAGAAGGATCTGACCGTTCAAACCAGAGACGGATACTACGCAGATCGCTAGTTTTATGTGGAGCGGACACTCCTGTCCGCTGCCGTTGACGTTGATTTTTCCCTGACTCGGAAGGTCAAAATCAACCTCAAGGACAAGAGCGGCGGACAGGAGTGTCCGCCCCACACGAGGAGTTACTTCGCCGCCAGTTCTTCGCGCAGCGCCTGCCCCAGCGCCGCCTGGCGATCGGCGCTCAACTTGGCTCCGCCTGAAGTCAGATACAGGACATCAATCGCCATCTGCCCCTCGGTTTCGATCAGCGCAATTTCGATATTGCACTCGTGCTTCGAGACCAGCGAGCACATGCGGTAGAGCAGTCCCGGACGATCCTGGGTCAGAACCTGCACCATCGTGCTCTGCGCCGAGCAGCTATCGTCGAATTCAATCTGCGTCGCGATCTTGACCTTCGTGCCGTTCGCCTTCTCCGATTTCAAGCGGTCGCGCAGCATGCGCTCCACATCGGCTTCTCCTTTGACCACGGCCGCGATGCTCTTCTTCAAACGCTCCCATTCCTGCAGATTCATCTCCAGCGTGCGGAAGCGATCCGTGAAATAAAAAGTGTCCACCACCATGCCTGCGGCATTGGAGAACGCGTTCGCCTTCACGATGTTCATTCCCCACGCGGCCAGCGCCCCGGAAACCGAGGCGAACAGGAAGGGCCGGTCGGTGGTAATCAACGTCAGCTCATACCAGTGACGAACCTGCTTCAAATTCAATTGGACGCCGTCCTGCCCCAGCCGGGCGGCCATTTCGGCATGCGCCAGAACGTCACTCGCGCCATAGATCCGCAGATACCGTTGCGGCAATCCTTCCAGAAGAACGCTGACCTTTTTCCCCGTCACCGGCGCCAGCGATCGCAGATGCGCAAGATTTGACGAAGCAAGATTGGCCAGATCGACGCTGGAGCCGTCGTCGCGGGTGTGCAGGCGCTCATCGGCGCTTCGGCTCAAGTAATTCGCGCACGCAATATAAAGTTGCCATAAGTTGTCCGCTTTCCACGGCGTCATGGCCTCCGGGTTCACGGCTTTGATGTCGGCATAAGTCATCAGGCACAGCATCTTCAGCCGCTCGGGTACTCCCACTTTTTCCGCGAACGACTTCACATTCGCCGGATCGAATACGTCCCGCCGCATCGCCGCCGACATTTCCAGATGGCTGGCCACCAGATAGCGCACCGTCTCGCGATCCACCGGATCAAGGTCCAGCCGCTCGGTGCAGCTGTCCGTCAGTTGCAGGCTGCCCGCAACGTGAGTCTCGCCCGGCACGGCTTTGCCGGAATCATGCAGCAGCAGCGCCAGGTAAAGCAGTTCCGGCTGTTCGAGTTCACCCAGCAACTCGGCAAAGCGCTGGTCCCATTCCGATTTCGATTCTTTCAGACGATGCAGATGTTCGATTGCCAAAAACGAGTGCTCATCCACCGTGTAGCGATGGTAAAAATCCCGGACTACCAGCGCCTCAATCCCCTTCAGTTCCGGCAGCAGGAGCGCCAGCAGGTGAAGCGCGTTCATGGCGCGCAGAGCGTCGGCCGCATGCGGCTGCACCAGCGTTTCCTGCAGGTAAAGCCACAACTCGGCGCCTCGCGGCGGCGTTGCCGCCAGCGCCGGCAGCGCCTGCTCGACTTTATATTCGGTGGTCGTACTCAGCTTCAGGCCATGTTCCGCCATGAAATGAAAGAGCCGCAAAAGCATTTCCGGATCTCGCAGTCCGTCCGGTTGCTGCGTTTGTCGTAAAAAGATCAGTCCATCCACCACCGAGAAGTCCGCGCTTGGGACCTTCGACCGCCAGCCCTGGAATTGGCGGTACAACGACGACCAGGCGGCCGGAATCTCCTCCAGCAACTGCATGCAGACCCGGTGCACGCTGCGCACGTGTCCAAAGTAGACGCGCATCCAGTCGGCGGCGTTCGCGATTTCCGCCTCGTTCATGCCAAAGCTGGCGCCGATCTTTCTCGCCGCCGCTGCGTCCTGCGCCTCCCAAGTAAGCGTATTGTCGTGACGCCCGTGCCGGAAGTGCAGAAAGCAACGCACGGACATTTGGAAATCCAGCGCCGCGTCGAACGCCCTTCGCGAAGAAACCGGCAGCAGCGTTTTCGCATCCGGCCACACCTTCAACTTTTCCATCGCGGAAATCAGCGCGAGCCAGTTGGCCACGTTGTAGTCGCGCAAACCGCCCGGCCCATCCTTCACGTTCGGTTCCAGGTGAAAGACGGTATTGCCAAATTTATGATGACGCGCGCGCGTAATTTCGGCCAGGTTCTGGATCAGGTTCTGGCAATCCCGCCCGACCAGACGAGGAACAGCTTTTTCGCGCAGCCGTGAAAAGAGCTCGCGATCGCCCGCCAGGTAGCGACAGTCGAGTAGCGAGATGGCAAACTCAACATTGTTCGGATCCAGCCGTTCGCACTCCGCCAGATTTCGCGTGGCGGGACTGAGCTTCAGACGCAGGTCCCACAACTCCTGCGAAAAGCGGCGGATGGGATCTTTGAATTTACTCTCGGAGTCACTATCGGCGTGCAGAAAGAGCAGATCAATATCGGAGTGGGGGAAAAGCCAGCCGCGCCCAAATCCTCCGGTTGCCACCAGCGCGAAATTCTTCGGGCTGTCAGGCTCGGCAGGGCTGGAACCAGAGGGAGTAGAAGCAGGGTGAGAACTGACGATGATTTCGTTCCAGAGCCGCTGGACGATGGTATCGACGAGGGCTGTGCGCCGCGCGACCGCCGTGCGCCCTTCACCGGTGGCGGAGAATTCCTGCTCGATGGCGGCGGATTCCCGAAGGTACAGGTCCGATAACTCACTGCGGACGGTGGCCACGGTGGTCATTTCGATGACACTCTCCCCGCGAAGTATTTAGCCCCTGCTTCAAGCCTTCATTCCGCTCTGCTCATAAATCAGCAGACAAGGGGATGTCGATCTTTGCCGGTCGATAATTACCGGTCGATATGCCGGTCGATCTGCCTGTCGATCTGCCGCATCGAAATTCGTGCGCTTACAGCACGCTATCGCCACGCTCGTCGTTGCGAATCCGAATCGCTTCGTCTATGCGCGAAAGAAAAATCTTTCCGTCGCCGATCTTGCCCGTACGTGCCGCAGTGGTGATCGCGTGCACGACTTTCTCCACCATTTCATCGGCCAGCACGATCTCGAGTTTCACTTTCGGGATCAAGTCCACGGTGTACTCGCGTCCCCGATAAAACTCGGTGTGTCCTTTTTGCCGGCCATGTCCTCTGGCTTCAAAAACGGTCATGCCTTCGACGCCAACCTCGTGCAATGCGTCTTTCACGGCGTCCAGCTTTGACACCTGAATAATTGCTTCGACTTTGGTCATTGTCGTCCGTTCCCGGACACGATCGTCCGTCCTGACTCCATCAGCTGATGATAGTCATTTTGTGCCCGATCAAGCCTCCAGCCGGATCGAACAACCGCATCATAACAGTAGTCGCTGGGCCCCAGTTTGCGGAAATTTAAACTATTTATGTTCGTGATTGGAAATCCTTATATCCGCAACTTGGTCTTCGGCCCAGCGGCTCCAGCACCGGAGGAAGCCGCCGTCCAATTGACGCCGGAGGGCTTTTTGCGGTTGGATGGAAGCTGCGTGGCGCCTGCACTTTCCATTCTCGATCCCGACTCCCGGCGGCTTAGCCGCCTCGACGCGGCCTGGCTTACGATCTGGCTCCTCTTCCTCATCGGACTGGCGGTGCTCCCTCCACAACTTGAATGGCACAAGCAGTTAATTCTTCTCGCTATCGGCATTGTGCAACTGCTGGAGACAAAGTTGATCTCCCGCTTCCCCAAACGAGGAGTCTTCTACGTCATACTGCTCAAGATTTTGCTGGCAACCCTGCTTATCGATCACACGGGCGAAGTCGGAATCAACAGCAGTTACTATCCCATCTATTATCTGCCGGTCGTCACCGCGGCGCTTTACTGTGGCACGTGGCTGACGCTGCTCTGGACGCTGGTTGCTTCCGCCGCCTACTGCTCGTATCTCTATCCCGCGATGCAGGAATACGAATTGACTCCCGAGGCTTTCGGCTACCTCGCGCTGCGCATCTTGTTCTTCTTTCTTGCCGCCATGGTCGTCAACCGCTTCGCGCAGCAGAGCCAGCATCAAACCCAGTTGTATCGCGATCTCGCCGAACGCCTGGCCGAAACCAATCGCCGTCTCGAGCACGCGCAGGCTGAAGCGCGGCGCTCGGAACGACTGGCCGCTCTCGGCCAGCTATCGGCTGGATTGGCGCATGAGATTCGCAATCCTCTGGGAGTCATCAAGGGCTCGGCTGAAATGCTGACCCAGAAATTGCAGGCCTCCGACGAACTTGCCCGTGAGTTAGCAGGCTACATTTCGACCGAGGTCAACCGGCTCAGCGCCCTTGTTACCGAGTTTCTGGACTTCGCTCGTCCTCTTCATGCCGAACCGCGTCCCGCGGACCTGACCGCGCTTCTCGATCGCGTGCTGCAAATTGTCGCCGGGCGTTTTACGGGTAAATCAGTTACGGGTAAACCGGTGCGCGTCGAGCGCCACTACGCGAGCGGACTGCCGCTTGTTCCGCTCGACGAAAGCCTGTGCGAGCAAGCCTTCCTCAATCTGGTGCAGAATGCCTACGAAGCGATGCAGAATGAGGATCACGGCGGCACGCTGCGGGTCGAGGTTCAACCCGCAACACAGAATGATCGGGAAGGAGTGGAACTCCGCCTGGCCGACACTGGCCCCGGCGTTCCTGAAGAATTGCGCGAAGAAATTTTCAACCCGTTTGTGACCACGAAGAAAACCGGTGTGGGACTGGGACTCTCCATCGTTTCGAAGATCGTCGACGGTCATCATGGGTCGATCCATGTCGAGAACGCGCCGGGGGGGGGCGCGGTATTCACGCTCTTCTTTCCGCTAGAGGAAACCGCCGAGCTGCGCTCGGCTGGGACGGGCGAGGGCGCCCGTCCCCACACTAGCCGTCCCCACACTAGCACTAGCTAAACCAATGCCTACCATCCTCATCATCGAAGACGAAGCCAAGATGCGGCGCCTGCTGGAGCTGAACCTTGGCGACGACGGATTCAAAACGCTCTCCGCCGGCGACGCTGAAACTGGATTGAAGCTGCTGGCCTCTGAACCCGTTCACCTTGTGCTCACCGACCTCAAACTCCCGGGCATGAGCGGACTTGAATTTCTGCAGACCGCCAAGCAGCAAAATGCCGCGTTGCCCATCGTGGTCATGACCGCGTTCGGGTCGGTTGAAACCGCGGTTGAGGCGATGAAAGCCGGCGCCAGCGACTACGTGCTCAAGCCGTTCTCGCTGGCCGAGATGCGGATGGTGGTGCACAAGGAGCTCGATAACTCCCGCCTGCGCGAGGAGAATCGCTCGCTTCGCGAAGCCCTCGGACAGAAATACAGCCATCCCAACATCGTTGCGATCAGTCCCAAAATGCAGGAGGTGCTGGCCACCGTCGAACGGGTTGCGCCCACCAACTCCACCGTCTTGTTGGGCGGAGAAAGCGGTGTTGGCAAAGACCTCATTGCCCGCGCCATCCACGAAAAATCGCGCCGCGCTTCCGGCCCATTTATCAAGATCAACAGCACTGCCATTCCGGAAAATCTTTTGGAGAGCGAACTTTTCGGCTACGAGAAAGGAGCGTTCACCGGAGCCGCCACCAGCAAGCTCGGGAAATTCGAACTCGCCGACAAAGGCACGCTCTTCCTCGATGAAATCGGAGACGTGCCGCCCGCCATCCAGGTCAAGCTTCTCCGCGTGCTGCAGGAGCGCGAGTTCGAGCGGCTGGGCGGTACGCGTACCATCAAGGTCGACGTCCGGCTGATCGCCGCCACCAACCGCGACCTGCGCGCCGCGCTCGAAGACGGAACGTTTCGCGAGGACCTCTACTACCGGCTCAACGTGGTTCCGATCGATATCCCGCCGCTGCGCGAACACAAGGAAGATATCGCCGAATTAGCGAATCTGTTCCTCGCGCGCTTTGCCAAGGATTCCGGGAGATCGGACACCATCACCGGCATTTCTCCCGCCGCCTTGCAGCTTCTCGCCGGTCATTATTGGCCGGGCAATGTGCGGGAACTGCAGAACGTCATCGAACGCGCTTGCGCGCTTGCGTCGGGCAGCCAGTTGGAAGCCGGCGACATACAACTCGACTCGCCGCGCAATCGCGGCGGCGCTGCGTCCGATCGTTTTCTCCCCGACGGCATGACGCTCGACCAGTGGGAAGACGAAATGATTCGGGAAGCTCTGAAGCGCGCTGGCGGCAACAAGTCGCAGGCGGCGCGCCTGCTTGGCCTCTCGCGGAATGCGCTGCGGTATCGCTTGTCGAAGATCGGGATTGACGACAACGAAGGGGAATAAAGCGAATCGTCGCCTAAGCAGACCTTGACGCCAGACCACTATGAGAATAGACGCGGCATCCCCGCCTCGGGGACCGCGAGGCGAAGGGCACTCGCGTCAACCTCTTGCGCTCACCTTTTCTTGTTATCAGTGTTCGACGGCAAGGGAGTGCGCTCCTGACTGTCGGGCGCGGGCGTCGAAAGCGGAGTCCGACCACCGCTGGCCGGCACCTGTGTATCTTGCTGCGCCTCGACCTGCGTCATACCGACCGGCTTGTGCTCACCCATCACGGCTTTAAGAAATTTTAGCGCCGGAGCCTTCGGCGTCGTCGGGCGCTGTTTATCAGCCATAGCCCCACCCCTATTTCTTATCAGAATTCGCCGAATCCGGACTATTCTGAACGGGCTCCGGAGTCGGGGTTTGCGCTTGTGCCTGAACGGGCGTCATTCCTTGCTCATTAACGCGGTTCTTTCGTCCAATCGACAACTTGCAGCTTTTTAATACGGGCAAACGCACGATCGTTGGTGACGAGGACCGCGTCCAGCGCAAGAGCGTGAGCGGCGATCATGGTGTCGAGGTTCCCCATCGGCTGGCCCTCGCGTTCCAGCGTGGCCCGAAGCTGGCCGTATTGTTGGGCTGCATCGGAATCCCAAGGCAGGACGGCCACGCGCAGAAAGAAGTCCTCGATCATGTTGTGCAAGCGGGTGGCATGGGGAAGAAGCCGAGCGGCTCCAAACCGCAACTCGCCTTCGGTGACGGCGGATATGGCGATCTGTGCCATCGGAACTTTCACCAAACGACGATCTACGGCCGGGCTGTTCCCCTTGATAATGCAGCTCGCGATATTGGTGTCGAGCAGGTAACGGGGCATCTTTATCACACCAATCAGAACAACTCTCGCTTCTGCGGGGCTTCATCCTGACGGTCGGCCATGAACTCATCGGGAACGTTTGCTTCCCGGCGGAGTTTGAAGAAGCTGTCCCATGACTCCGGACGCCGCGAGAGAATCACGTCTCCGGTAGCCTGGTCTTGCCGGATAAAGACCTCGCTGCCTTCAAAACGAAAATCGGCGGGCAAGCGGACCGCCTGACTTCGGCCATTGAGAAAGAGTTTTGCGGTGCGCGGCATCGGGCCCCTCCTAAATGTGATATATACCATGATATATACCATGATATATCACATGGAGTCAATGGTCTTGATTGGGCGCGTGGCGCGGCTTAGGCATCTTCCCCTGCTCTTAAGAGGGTGGCCGAAAACCACCACCCTGGTGGAACCGGGCCATCGGAGACTGCCGAAGCAACGCCTGTCCTAGCTGTTATGTCTCTCTTAACTTGCTGAGAAATAACGCGGTTAAAGAAGTCCGCGCTGGTCGCTCGACATTGGCACTCGGCCTGCATTCCTTCAGGCATAGTTTGTCCCGAACGAGGTGAAGGTGCGTATGAAATTCAAAGTAATAGCGGCAATTCTAGGAATGATGATCGCGATTCCAGGCGTCGTCATCGCGCAGAGCGCGGACCAGGCGCCGGATCAGGATTCGAAACCGTCGCCCAGCATCCGAATGCAAGGTCCCAATGATCAGGGTTCCGGGGATCAGGATTCGGCGGATCAAGGTTCGGCGGATCAAGGTTCGATGGATGAGGGCCCGGCGGGACTTCCCAACGACACGGGTTCTAGTAACGCAGGTTCCGGCGCCCCGAGTTCCAGCGCGCCGGCTCCGCAGGAAAAGAACGGCGTGGCGCGCATCAGCCTGATCCATGGCGACGTCTCCACGCAGCGCGGCGACTCCAAGGATTGGTCGGCGGCTGCGCTCAATGCTCCCGTGCTGGCGGGTGACCGGGTTTCTACCGGCGACAAGGCGCGCGCTGAAATTCAGCTTGACTATGCCAACATGCTGCGCCTGGCTGAGCATTCGCAGGCCAACATCACG
>Ga0224558_1004463_pt1 | contig 10873 bp, 8 predicted proteins | sample 714S32024metaG_FD_180682 | JGI IMG/M metagenome (GOLD analysis project Ga0224558, IMG submission 180682) | Peat soil microbial communities from Stordalen Mire, Sweden - 717 S3 20-24 | ecosystem: Environmental > Terrestrial > Soil > Wetlands > Peat | place: Sweden: Norrbotten County, Stordalen... | reverse complement strand
ACAAAGCGGGCCAGGTGATTGTCCGGAAGCCAATCATGCAACGATGGAGGAAAAAGCAGGGACTGATTCAGATCGTCGGCACGAAAACTCTTACCCATATATCTCATTATAAATGAGATATACTAACAAATACCACACTTTTTTCTGCCCTCCAAAATCTATCCCCGACAGACTCCTAGAGGCCGGATCAATAGTCTGCAAGTAGGTTGCGAAGGACACGGATCGCAGCGCAAACCGCAAGGCCGTGAATTCGGCGCGAGCCCATCACCCGGCAATTTCGATGCATCTGCCGGAGTTCGATGTTGCGCTGAACATCGGGATTCAGCGCAACATCTTGAGTTCGCTCTACTTGCGGCTCGGCAGAAGAATATCCGTTACCGTGTAGGGCGGGACCGTGACGGTAAATTCATTGCCGGCTACCGTGAAAGGCGACTGTGCCAGCGCGCCGGAGCTATATTGCGCACTGCCGTAATCAAGGCGCTTCCCGGTTGCGCCGATGTTTCCGTTGCGGAAGCTTACCTTTACCTCCGCAGTCCCTTTCGGGTCCTTGTTGATGAGCATCAGCCCAATGATCCCGTCGCGCCGCAGCGTGGCATGCACGCTAACCAGCGCCGAGTTGGAAGTGTTTGCCGTCAGCAGCGCGTCGCCGGGAGAATGCGCCAGAACGTGCAGCATTTGCAATCCATAAAATGCCGGTCCCTCCTTCTTGTGGTCAACCGACAGCATGGAATCGCCATACATTTCATTCCAGGCGACATTCATCGAACCGGACTCGATCAGCATGGCGTAGGTGTCGGCAATCCACAGCGCTTTAACCTCGGGACGATTGATCTTGATCCAACCGGGAATTTCGGCCGACTCAAAGGCGAGTTGTGGTGTGTGTCCCTGCGGGCAGTACTTGCCGTAGTCGGAGATCATGCCATTGATAATGTTGGCAAAATTTCCGCTGGTGGCATTTAGCAGGCTGACTTCGTCCACGGTCTTCCAGTCGGGCGGAAGCATGGGGCTTACCGTCCACTCCAGGGAGGCAAAATCCACGCTGGCGCATGCACCCTTCAGCACGAATTTGTTCCACTCGATGCCCCACTGGTCGGCCAGCCACTTCGACTGGTCGACGTGTTCGCCATCCTTGTCCCAGATGGTTTTTGTGCGGTCGCCGGGATCAGGCGGCAGGGTCAGCGCCGCGCCAATCTGAATCGATGGATCGACGGCTTTCATTGCCCTGGAAAATTCCTTCAGGTTCGCCGCGTAGGCCTGTGGAGAAAGCCTGGAATCGCCCTTCAGCTTGCCAAAATCCTTCAGCGCCGTGGGCGCTGGTCCGTGCAGATCGGGGTTGCCCACGTGCTCGCCACCGAAGTAGCCGTTTTTGTAGACCTCGTCGCCAACCTGCCACAACTTGAAGCCGAAGGGCTTGGGATGTTGAATGCGCAGAAAATTCAGCCCGTCGTCGCTGGCCAGCGGCGCCGCCGAGCGTAGTGCGGCCCAGTATCCAACCGTCTTCCAATCCTCGCCGGTCGAGTCCTTGCCGAGCGCCAGCGTGCTGGCCGCATCGCCGTTGGCGTAGGCCACCCAGGCTGCTGCTTCGGCCGGTTCGCCGCCACCCGTGCCGTCAAAATTCGCTCCATAATTGACCACAATCAGCGCCTGACCGAGCTTTTCGGCAAATTGCGCAAAGTTGCCAAAGCTGCTCTCCGGCGCAAAGTAGGCGGTTTCCGCGCCCTTGTACCGCGTCGTCGTCCTGGTGGACCAGTGATAGAGATCCGCCACGCCGCGATTGCCCGGGTAACGCGGCGTCGAAATGCCAGCCGCACGCAAGTAAGGCACACTCTTCGGATCGAAGTTGCTGCCGTCAAAGCTGGAGGCGGGAACGCCCAGAGAGGTGCTCCGCAGAACATTCACAGTCTTGCTCAAATCGACGGTTACACTGGCATGGTTCTGCGCCGAGGCTGCTGTGCCGGGCAGGATGCAAAGCAAGCCTACCAGCGCGGGGATATTCCAGTCGCGCAGCCTCTGCCGCTCATTGCCCAGCGTTCCATGATTGTGAATCATCGTCTAGCCTTCTCTCTTGAAATCGCCGCAAAGCTGCTGTGGGATGACCCAAAAGCATATCAAATTTGCAGTATTCCTGGCAGTGCCAGAGATCAAACGCTTTACTTGCGGGTTTTTTCTCGCCGGACGTTGCCAAGTGAGCAGCTATGAGGAAGATTCTGGACAGCAGAGCTACATGCAAAATTGCCTTCAGACTGAAGATATGCGTCAGATCGCGACTTGTAATCTCCATCGAATTTTGCAAGTCGCTCAAGTTGCAGTGGAGCAAGCGCTCCCATACCCCCGATGGGTATGGGGGGGGAGAGGGGGGGGCTGCCTGTGTGGGCAGGCTGGAGTGCAGCCTCCTTTATACGGGCTCTTCTGCACCAGGGAAATGACGATCTCGATGCCACCGCGCAACAAAACTCTATACCATCGCCCCGTTTCATCCATCGCGGGTCGGAAACACCGGTGCGGGACTGTTACAAAGCCAAACCGGAAGCACAGCCTACTCGTAATAGGTTGCCGAGCAGACATCCGTCTCCCAGATGGTGCAACTCTTCACGCGCACGCGGCTTATGGTCGTCGCGGCGAGCTGCTCGTTGATCTGGTCGTAGAAATACTTGGCAATGTTTTCGGCCGAGGGGTTGAGCGTATCGAAGGGCGCGATTTCGTTCAGCATCTTGTGGTCAAGCCGTTCGATGATTGGGTGCAGCGCCTGCTTCAGAAGCTTGAAGTCGAGCAGCAGTCCGGCCGCGTCCAGTTCTTCTCCGGCCAGGGTGAGGCGGATCTTGTAGTTATGCCCGTGCGGATTCTCGCACTTGCCCTTGTAGTTGCGGAGGTAATGCCCGGAGGAAAAATCCGTCTCCGTTGAGACTTCATACATAAATGTCTGCTCGATTCTGTTGGGGATGCTCCCCTTGCGTCTATTTTAATCTGCGGCGGGTTTTGGCAGCGTGGGCCTACTTGGATTCCCGCTTCAGGCACGGGTGAGCAGCTTCGAACTCGGCAAAGAATTCTCTGATTGGCCGGGTTCTTCCGTTTTTCACATCTTCCAAGCCTTGGCGAATGCCCTCTCTGGCGTCAGCTTGCGCAGTAAGATCGAGTTGCCAAGCAGACACACGCTTCGCTGCTACGGCATCCACCTCATCCAGGATGCCTTCTTCTTCAAGAAAGCTGTCAAAACTGGAGCCTGTGTGATCGAACGATGCTTTCTGTTGCGTGCTCATGCAAGGTCCTTTCTGTTAGTCATAATCGTCAATCATGCAAACGCTATAAGCTATTCAAAGAATTCCTCATCGATTGTCTTGATTTCGAGTGTCTCTTCAACTCTGCATCCAACATTGTTCCGGATCATGAGACGCGTCAACTGGGCTCCGTCAACAAGGACAAGCCTCTTGCTCAACTGTGCCGCCTCTTTGCGCGCTGCATCCGTGTATGTTGATGTCGTGACAAACAACCCCTTGCTTGCTTTAAAGCGATCCAAACTTCCAAAAAATTCTCGAATTGCACCTGCTCCGACATTGTTTCCTTCGGCATACCTTTTGGCCTGCACGTAAATACGGTCCAAACCCAAAATATCCTGATCGATGACGCCATCAACGCCGCCGTCTCCTGTGCCACCCACCAACGCCTTGTTGATTTCCGTTACAGACCCTCCGTACCCCATTGCAAACAATAGGCGAACAACAAGTTTCTCGAAGAACGCCGGGGTCTCGGAATGAACCTTGGTGAGCAATTCATCGGCGAGGTCTTGCTCAAGCTGTGCGTGGGCAGCGCGCATTGTTTCGTCGGGTGTCAAAGACGTTTCGTGGGCCAAATCAGAAGGTTGTGTGCCTTCCGCTTTGGCTTCGGACTCGCTTTTTCTCCGAAATTCTTGGAACTCTGGAAATTGGTCCAGGTACTGAATCGTAATTTTCTCTGGTGGATTTGTGAGAACGCTTTTACCTCGTTCTGTAATGTAGAAGTGCGCCCTCTTGGTTGCGTCGAGGAGACCTGCTTTGACAAGGTACGATTTTGCCCACGCCACCCGATTGGAAAACGTCGTTTGGCGGCCAGATGGGAGGAGCGTTGTTCGCTCTTCCTGCGATAGATTGAAATCACCAGCCAACCGTTCCACTGCGTCCGAAATACGCCACTCTTTTTCTGCGGCAAGCCTGAGAACTGGCAGCATCAATGTTTGGAAGTCGGGTATAGACATTACAGTTCACCTAAATCTTGAGTCGTATTTTGTCTTTGGATTTTACGCCTGCGACGCAGGGTCAGTCTTCTTTTCAAAGAACGCTTCCACATCCATGATCGTCTCCGTCATGCGATAAGGCGGCAGGCTGGCCAAAAAGGTTTGGCCGTAGCGCTTTGTACGGATGCGTGGGTCGAGCAGAACCAGCACGCCGCGATCCTCCAGCGACCGGATCAGGCGGCCAAAGCCCTGCTTCAGCGTGAGAACCGCCGTCGGAACCTGATAGTCGAAGAAGGGCTTGCCGCCGGCCTCTTCAATGGCTTTCATGCGCGCCGCGACCACCGGATCGCTGGGCACGGCAAAGGGCAGCCGGTCAATGATGACGCAGCTCAAAGCCTCGCCCTGCACATCCACGCCCTGCCAAAAGCTGGAAGTCCCGAACAGAACCGAGTTCGGCGTCGTACGAAACTGCTCCAGCAGCGTTTTGCGGGGCGCCGTGCCGTGCAGCAGAATGGGATAAGCCAGCACCGGCATCAGGCGCTCGTATAAGTCGCGCATCTGGCTGTAACTGGTGAAGAGGCAAAAGGCGCGGCCATGGCTGATTTCCAGCACGCGCTGGATGCAGCGCGCCGCGGCGGCCGGAAACTCCGGGTCGCGCGGATCGGGCATCTGCGGCGGCAGATAGAGCAACGCCTGCTGGTCATAGTGGAAGTGCGAAGGCACCACCAGTTCGCGCGCCTCGCTCAGGCCCAGACGCTTGCGGATGTGCTCGAAGCCGCCCTGCACGGTCAGCGTGGCCGAGGTCAGCACCACGGTGGGAATCTGCTCAAAGACCATCTCGGACAAAAGCTCGGAGACATCGATGGGCGTGGCTTGCAGAAAGGTGTTGCGCGACTGCGAATGAAAGCCCCGCCCCGTCGAGCGGTCCGCGCCGCCGGAGATGCGCCGCTCCATCCAATAAACCATGTTGCTGGCGTTCGATTCGAGCAGAAATTCCAGTTCCGAGCGCAGGCGCGCGACGCGCTTCTTCAGCCCCGGCGCTTCGTCCACATCCTTCAGATCGCCAATCTCCTCTTCGATGTGCTTCAGCGTGGCGCGCACGGCCATGTAGACGTCGCCGGAGGTTTCCAGAAACTCTTCGCGCTCCGTGAAGGGCTGGCGGCCATCGCCGCTCATCGGCAATCCGTCAAAAAACAGCCGTGCGCGATCGCGCAGTTGCTGGGTCAGAGCGGGCAAGCTTCCCGCGCCGTCTTTGCCGTGCAGCAGGACGTCAGTATCGCGCGCCAACTCTTCAAAGCGGATGTTGCTGACGGCTAGGCCGAAATAGCTTGAAGCCACACTTTCCAGCTCGTGCGCTTCGTCGAAGACCACGGCGGTGGCCTCGGGCAGAATGCCGACGTCGGGCGCGCCCGAGGCTTCATGTTTGACGGAGAGGTCCGCGAAAAACAGGTGGTGATTGACGATAATGATGTCGGACTCAAGCGCCTTGCGCCGCATCTCGGTGATGAAGCAGCGACCGTAATCCGGGCAGGTGGTTCCCAGGCAGGCCTCGGTGCGCGCATCCAGCTTTTGCCAGAGAGCACTCGACTCCGGCATGCCGCCAATCTCGGCGCGGTCACCGGTTTCGGTGGTCTGCTCCCACTCGGAGATCTGGCGGTACTGGTCGATTTCCTCCAAGCCGGAAAGAATCGGCTGTCTGCGCAGCGCGGCCAGCTTGTAACGGCAGAGGTAGTTGGCGCGGCCCTTCATGTAGCAGACGTGCAGTTCGCCGACCAGCGTTTCCAGAAAGGGGACGTCGCGAAAGTAAAGCTGGTCCTGCAGGGCTTTGGTGCCCGTCGAAACAATGACGCGCTGGCCGGTGCGCAGGGCAGGCAGCAGGTAGGCGAGAGTCTTGCCGGTTCCGGTTCCTGCCTCGACAATCAGATGGCGGCGCTCCTCGAGAGCCCGCTCGACGGCTTTGGCCATTTGCAGTTGGCCGGGGCGGTACTCATAGGGAAGCGACGAGCGCGCCAAAATGCCGCCGGGCGCGAAGAACTCGTGCAGCGTGGGCAGGGCGCGGGTTGTTTCTTCGCTTGGAGGCATGAGGACCGTGTGCTTTACCTATCATAGTGATAAGGCCCGCTCCGTTTGACTTAGCCGCGCGGGGTAAGGATACTTAGTCTATGGCCTCTGCCGTTTAGTGGGCTAGTTCCCGGCGATTGATCCAATGAACTGCCTTTTGAGTTGCGGTTCCATGGGAACTACCATTCTGCCCCGCGCCGAAAGCGGAATGTGGCAGGGCAATCGCATGAACACCTCTTGTTGACCGAACGGGTTATCCTTCTCAATCTCTGCTGTTTGTTCGCAGTTCCCCCTCCCGGAGAGAGAGAGCGAAAATAGCCCCGGATGGAGCGAAGCGCAATCCTGGGGAGGTCGCCCGACCAGAATTTTCCGCCCTGTAGGGGCGGAGCGAACCTCGATCAAACTGCATGATGTTCATGCGTTTACGCCGGGGTTTTGAGCACAGAACCGCAAAAAGATAGAAGATAGAAGGATGCCGTCTGGCCCCGAAACCAAGGACCGGAGCGGCGACTGGAGTTAATTTTGTCAAAGCATCACAAATCGATTGTGCCCACCAAGCCGGGCTCGGCCTTGCTGCCGCTGGTGGCCATTGTGGGCCGCCCCAACGTGGGCAAATCCACGCTTTTCAACCGGCTAACCCGCAGCAGGCGCTCGATTGTGGGCGATGAGCCGGGCATCACCCGCGACCGCATTTATGGCGAGTTCGAGTGGTCCGGGCGTACGTACCGCCTGGTGGACACCGGCGGCATGGTGCCGGACGACGCGGAGCTGATCCCCAGCGAAATCTATGCCCAGGCGCAGGTGGCGCTGGAAGAGGCCGACGCGCTGGTGATGGTCGTGGACGCGCGCACGGAGTTGGCCAGCCCGGATTACGACTTGGTGCGTATGATGATTCGCGGCGGCAAGCCGCTGTTTTTGGCCGTGAACAAGGTCGAAGGCGAGACCATGGCGCTGGCGGCGGAGAACTTCCGCCAGTTGGGCATCCGCAACGTTTTTCCCATCAGCTCCGAGCACGGTTTGGGCATCGGCGACCTGCTCGACGCGATTGCCGACGCGCTCCCCGCGCCCCCCGAAGCTGAGGCGGAAGAAGAGCCTTTGGCCGCTGAGGAAGCGGAAGTCGCTGAAGACGAGGCAGAGCCTTCGGAAACAGCGGAAACCGATCCTGAGCAGTTGAACCGCTCGCACGGCGAGTTTGAGCCGCATGAAACCTCGGTGGCCATCATTGGGCGGCCCAACGTGGGCAAGTCCACGCTGCTGAACGCGCTGACCGGCACCTCCCGCGCCATTGTTTCGCCCATCGCCGGCACGACCCGCGACGCCGTGGACGAGGTGGTGGAGTTCGAGGGCAGCACACTGCGGTTTGTCGATACGGCTGGCATCCGGCGCAAAGGAAAGACTCACCTGATGGCCGAAAAGTTGAGCGTAATGATGGCTCGTCGGCACCTGGAGGCTGCGGATGTGGCGCTGCTGGTGCTGGACGCGACCGACGGCGTCACGGCAGCCGACGCCACCATCGGCGGCTATGCCCACGAGAGCGGGCGCAGCGTCATCATTGTGGTGAACAAGTGGGACGCGGTGACGACGGGCCGCACCGACGGCAAGCCTCCGGCTGACCGGGAAATCTTCGAGACGCAGTTGCGCAGTGTGTTGAAGTACCTGAGCTACGCGCCGGTGATTTTTATTTCCGCGCTGGAAGCGACCGGCCCCGAGGGCACCGATATGGTGCGGATTCTCCGCGAGGTAAAGGCCGTGGCTGCCGAGCGGCGCAAGCGCGTTTCGACCGGCCAAATGAACCGTTTCCTGGACAAGATCGACTTCCAGCGGGCGTCGGTGCCAATGTCGAAGCGGATTCGCATCTTCTACATGACGCAGGCCGCCGTCGCGCCGCCGACCTTTGTGCTTTTCGCCGACCGCGAGGTCAAGCTGCACTTCTCGTTTTCGCGCTTCCTGGAAAACCAGATTCGCGAGGCTTTCGGCTTCGCGGGCACGCCCATTTGGTTCAAGGTCAAGGCGCACAACAAGAAAAAGGAAGAAAAGCGCTGAGGAAATTTCTGGATCAGTCGGCGTCTTGAAAGGGCACGGCTTCAGCCGTGCCGAAAAGACAACCAATAAACTTGGGCTTTATTGATCCGGCAACTAAATACTGTCTGTGTGCCCCATCCATTTCCGCGTCTTTTGCGGAAATGGGTGGGGAACGATGCCACTGTTTTCTTGCCGGATCAATAGTCTCCCACCGGCTTTGCCAGCCCACGGTGAATGAAGCTGTAGCGCCGGCCTCCCGGCCGGCTGTAGCGTGGACGTCCTCGTCCACGCTTGTTTCTTTGTAGGGCACGACTTCAAAGTCTGCCCGGAGCACAATCGAAGGAACCGCGCAGAAATGCGTCCCATCCGCAACGTAACCAGCATCGAAAAGGGCGGTTGCATACACGCTTGTTTCTGCTCCGATATGCCCCGTGTCTGATAGACTGCTTGGCAATCTGGAGAAACCATAAAATGCGCTCTTCTTTTGGTAGCCGAATCTTCCATCCTGCACTTTCCCCTTTCATTGGCGTCCTGTTGGTCGCGGTGGCCATGCCTCTCGCTTCACCCGCACAGGATCAGCAGGGACAGTGGGTTGTGCCCCTGAAGCCTTCGGGGGTTCTGTCCTACAGAGCAGGAGGAGAGTCGATCGTGATTCCTCCGCCCGCGAGCGATATGGCCGAAGTGGGTAGCGACGATCGGGTCATTATGGAGACGTTTGTTCCCACCCAGAATCGTTTGTTGGCCGCGTTTACACTCTCGGACGATCTGCCAAAACTCAGGACTGGCGGCAAGAATATGCTCGCAAAATACGCGCTGGTGGAAGTCCCGCGCCGTGGAGAGTTCGCGGATTTCACAGCAGAGAGCTTTAAGTTAGTTGCCGATGGCGTAGGCAAACAATTCGGCGCTGTTTTGAATTCCTCCATGAAGGAGAGCGAAGAGCAGTTTAACCGCAGGATGAAAGAACTGAAATTGGATAATGCCAAGATCGTTCTTGATAAGCCGGTCCAGCTTGGCTGCCTCTTTTCCAAGCAGGATGCCTATGGGGTTGGCTTGGTGATGCCGGTTGCGAAGAATGGCAATACCACCAGGATGGTTGTGGGGATCATCTTTCTTCGCGCAAGGAACCGGATGTTTTACGCCTACGTCTACGCCGCATACAAAGATCAAGAGACGGTCAAGTGGATGCGCAAGACCACTGAAAATTGGGCGGACGCCATCGAGAAGTCGAACGAGCAATGACCGTAAATCTTGCTGGCGTGTACCCCACCCTCTTTCATCTGACGCAGAACCGGGTTTCCTATTTTTGAATCGCATTTTGATCCAAGGATGGGAGGCGACAAAACCCACGCCGACCATGGGCCTCTCGCCCCTCTGTCAAAAAGCGCATCTGCGCCATCCCGCCTCGTTTTACAGAAAATAGTCCTCTCTGGGCGCAAGCTATGAAAGGATCTGGGAAGAAGACTAGAGCGAAACCGAATAACCAGCGTCTGCTTTTCGTCGCCGGGGTCAGAGATCAGCCCCCCCTCCCCCCCCCACACCCCGGGGGGGTATAGCACTTGCGCTTGATCCACTGAAACTTCGCAGATGAATTCGCTTTTGCCACAGTTGTTTGCCTGCAAAACCGGCTGGAAGTTGCGTGACTTAGGTTTAGATCATCTCCAAGAACGCTCTCGCGAAGCATTGCATTTACAATTGTCAGGTGCAGTCAGAACAATCTTCACCAATCATTCTTGCCGAAAACCTGACCAAGGTTTACATGGCAGGCCGGCTTCAGGTCACCGCGGTACACGGAGTTTCGCTCGCCGTGCAGCCGGGAGAGTTTGTCGCCATTGTGGGTCCTTCGGGCTCGGGCAAATCCACGCTTTTTTACCTGCTGGGCGGTCTGACGAAGGCCACCGAAGGCCGCGTGGTCGTTGACGGGGTGGATTTCGCCTCGCTTTCGGACGGCGAACGGACGCGCCTGCGCAAGCATCGCATCGGCTTCGTCTTCCAGAAGTTCAACCTGCTGCCCACGCTCTCGGCCATGGGCAATATCGAAATCGCATATGAGGTCAGCGGGCGCAAGGAGCCTATGGACCGCAAATATCTGGACCACCTGAGCGATATTCTGTCGATCCAGGGCCGGCTGAAGCATCGGCCAAGCGAGTTGAGCGGCGGCGAGCAGCAGCGGGTGGCAATTGCGCGGGCTCTGATTACCCGGCCGGCCATCGTACTGGCCGACGAGCCCACCGGCAACCTGGACACCAAGAGCTCGGACGCGGTGCTGCATATGCTGTTGCGCTCGAACCGTGAGCTGGGCCAGACCACGCTGATGATTACGCACAATCCCGAGGCGGCCTCGATTGCCGGGCGGATATTGCATATGCGCGACGGGGAAATCGTGAGTGAAGAGAGGGGTTCACGGGCCGATATGGTCTTGCCGGCGTCCGACTCGGCACAGTCTTCCACAGTTTCGGCAGTGGCGGCAGTTTGACCTCAAAACCATCGCCCGGTATACTCGAATTTGTAGCAAGCGGGAGTAGCTCAGTGGTAGAGCATTGCCTTGCCAAGGCAAGGGTCGCGAGTTCAAATCTCGTCTCCAGC
>Ga0224558_1004462_pt1 | contig 10873 bp, 5 predicted proteins | sample 714S32024metaG_FD_180682 | JGI IMG/M metagenome (GOLD analysis project Ga0224558, IMG submission 180682) | Peat soil microbial communities from Stordalen Mire, Sweden - 717 S3 20-24 | ecosystem: Environmental > Terrestrial > Soil > Wetlands > Peat | place: Sweden: Norrbotten County, Stordalen... | reverse complement strand
GATGTTTCCCAGCGTCTGGCCGGTCTTGACGGCTATCTCGCGGAAACTATACCCCTCAAAGAGGTGGAGTTCAAGGACCTGCCGCTGTTCCGTGGTCATTTCTTCTCGCAGCCTGTCCAACAAAGCTTTGCCCGCAATCTGGTCGATGGATACCTGCCCCCTGGTCGCTGGTGACCGCTCTTCGTCGAGTTCCTGAACGTTGTAGTGGTGACGCACATCCAGGTATCTTCTGCGGTCGATGGCGCGCTGGTAGGTCATTTGAATGATCCACGATGCGCCGGAACTCTTCTTGGCATCAAAAAGCCCCGCCTTCTGGAAGAGGAAAAGAAAAAGTTCTTGGAGAAGGTCCTCGGCCTCACTTTCGTCCCGGAGGATGCGGCACGCAACGGAGAAGACAACGCGCGCATGTCGTCGAAAAAGGACGGACAGGGCTTCCTTATCTCCCTGAGCGACACGGTTCAGCAACAGGTCGTCAGATGGTTCCCGGAGCCGGGGGGTGATGGAGAGATTTCGCCGTGCTTCCGGCACTTTGGCTATGCCAACGGCCTCTGCTTCAGGGCAGGATATGCCCTTACCTAGCTCTTGAACTTCCGCTCTTTGAGCGAGCGCTCCCTGTTCCGACGCCATCTTCAGGAGCAGGGAGGATGAACCAGGTTCAGTCCCGCCCTTGGGCAAAGTGCGAGACAAGTAGAGCGCAGCCTCGGAACTCATAGAGGACCTCTTGCCGGTTGAGTACGTTTGGCGAACTGAAGGCGCATTTCAATGCCGTAAGGAACACCGCAAATTGGCCAAAATCCGTAGTGATACTCGGTGTTCTTATCTCGCTCGCTTCGCCACACTTGGAACGTGGTCACATTAAGGAAATTGTTCGGCAAGAAATTGCGTTCCATCCGCAAAGGACGCGGCATGACGCAAGAGGCTTTTGCTGAACTCCTCGGTATCTCCGTGGACTTCCTAAGCATGGTGGAACGTGGCTTGAGCGCCCCTTCCTTTGAGTCGATTGAAGCTTTCTCCATTACATTGGGAGTGCCGATCCGGGACTTTTTTGACTTTGTCCCCGAAAAGCCCTCCAAAGCGTAGTTGCCACCCAATCTACCAACACTATAACCCGTAGTATTGCTCGGTGTCATTAAGAACTTGAGTTGAGCACACTCGAATGTGTGAAACGGGTAGAGCCTGTTCAGCCAAAATTCGGCATCCGTATCAAGAAACTGCGATTTGACGCGAATATGAGCCAGCAGGAACTCGCAGAGCTTTGCGAACTGTCCGTGGATCAGATTGCCAACATCGAACGCGGCAAGAACTTTGCGCACGAAACAACCATCGCCATGCTTGCTGCCGCATTCGGGATGGGCAACGACCATCAGAAACTCTTCGACTACTCCGAAAACGAAGCCTTCGTAAAGAGCGGTGGAATGAAATGGCGTGCAGGAAGACAGCCAAGCGTGCTTCGAGTGCATAATCGCAAAGTTGCTGTAACAATCGCAGAATCTCAGCGTCCGCGCAAGAAAAGCTAACCATCCTCGTCCAGCACCTCGTGGTAGCTTCTTCAGTCGCACTTTCATATGGGTGCAGTGCCCTTTCGGCACACAATTGGATTACGGTTTCGACCTGGAATTCACCCTTTGGCCCAGTTGGAACATTCTGGCGGCTTCGGGTCTGAATTCGGTTCAGCATCCTTCAAAACAGGCTGGTTCTCGAAGCCTGATCGTCGAGAAACCGAAGCGCTCTTGCCTACAAGATGCGGATCGAAGAAGAGCGCAAGGCAGCCCTGGCGGAACTGTCTGAAGCTGGCCGCGCTTGATGCGCTCGCCGAAGCAGGCCAAAACAACTTGCCAAAAGCAACCAGCCGCGCGCAGAGACTCGAGACGCGCAGATTCGAGACGCAAATATCCTCGATCTGGCGAAGCAGGACAACAATTCAGCAATCGTCTCCGACCTCGAATCGACACTCGTCGCTGCTGTGCACAGAAAAGCTTAGGATATTCGTAGCACTAATAGAGTCAGTTTCATTCGAGTCAAATCCGCTGCCGATCAATTTCCGCAAGTTCACGAGCGTAACCCACACCGGACCAAGCCCCATACGATCCGATCACATAGAGGTTTTGCTTAGCGCGCGAGACAGCAACATTGAGGATATTGGGCGTTCCAGCAGCCCAGCAGCGTGCTTTGTTCTGGGCTGCCTCGGGAGCGCCAAGAACAAGTATGACGCTTTCTGCTTCACGCCCTTGAACTGTATGGATGGTTCCGATCCTATCAGTCTCCCATTTGTGAAAGTCGATTTTCAGCGCCGAAAACAATGCTGGCTCACGCTCAAGCCGTCGCCGCAGTTCTTGGGCGACGATGCGGAATGGTGTAATGATAAACAGGTCTGGATTGATTACACCGCCGGTCGCCATCCGTTTCATCAGCGTGACCACGAGTTCACCTTCGGCGGGGCACCATTTAGAGTCCGCGGTGCCGTCAATGTCAAACCAAGCTGATGGGCCGACTGCAGCGCCCACCTTGCCGGTACTGCTGGCAACTGGCGCATAAACCATTTGCCCATCATAGGCAATCCGGTTTGAAATCCCGAACATAGGTTCTTGACAACGTCGATGAACCAATAATGGAATGCCCACCCTGCGTGGCCCTTGATCAGACTGAAACGCAGACTGAAATGCAGACGCACGATCCGCTAAGGTCTGAGCAGACGCTTCAGGTGCACTCCACAACTGACTATCGATTTTGAAGAACTCACAAATTTTGGTATTCAAGCGCTCCGGTAACGTAACAACAGGGGGTATCTGTAGCGGATCGCCCACAACAATGGTCCGGCGAGCACGCATTATTGCACCAGCAGCAGCCTGAGGCAGCGCTTGACCGGCTTCGTCGATCAGAAGCCAGCCGATGGTGCTTGGTGGAAGATTCCTCAGCATACGCTCTACCGATGCGAAGGTCGTCGACAGAACAGGGATCACCATGAAGAGGGTAGACCACAAATCTCCGAGTAGCCTGCGCTTTGCATCGTCTTGCGGCGGCCCACCAGAGAAAATGTCCATCAGAATACTGAGGTTATGAAGCACCTTCTGGGCCGATGCATCTATAAAAGAACGATGTACCGCAAGGGCCGCGATGAACAGGTCTTCGCGCTTACGATGCAGACTGTCTGGTAACCATGGAGAAGCAAGGTTAGATGCTTCATGTCCCCTAGAGAAGAAGCTGGCATCAACCAACCGGTTGCCAAGTGCCATGCGGTGTTGGCCGATTTCATGCGATAACTCTGCGACCTGTTGCTGTAGTGAGGCAATGGCATTCTCGGTTCTACGAATCTCAGCTACAAGAGTGCCGAGATCGTTTGTAGCCCCTGCAAGTGCGTCTTCCGCTGTCTGTAATACCGCACTCGCTTGCGCTGCGGCCCGAATGAGCGGAGCATGAGCCTGGAGCCATTCTTTCCACGCCCGTGTGCGGAAGAAGCGTGAAAAGAATCCAGGTCGCGCAGCCAAATGGCTTGCAACATCACCTTGGCAACGATTACTCGTAGCCTGTGCATTGCGCGTTTGCGTTTCGAAATGTAATTTATGCTCCTCGAAGCTTGCGCGACCAGAAGACTGTGAATTCAGTTTGTCCTCGGCTTCGGACAGCTTCGTCTTGGCTTCGACGAGCTTCAGGCATTGCTGACGAACCCCTTCCAAGGCATTCAGCTCAGCATCGACTTCATGCTTCAACTTAAGAAACTTTTCTCTGCAGCGCCGCCAATTAGCCATTGCAGTCTGAGGCGAAGGCGGTTTTTCAGACAGAACGACAGAGGGAGTGCGACGCTGGACTTCACCTGCGTCGTGGCCTTTGATCTCCTCCACGACGGAATCGCCTTTGGCTGCCTTCAAGTAAAGGCGAAAGCTACGATCTTTATGCCACCAGAAAGACTGTTGAAAACTGAAGCAGTTCGCCGCGTTGCCGAGCACTGCGGCGATCAGGCCCCAAGTCTCGATAGGATCAGGTTGATTATCGTCTCCTTCAGCATCGACATTCCGGGCATTGTGAACAAGGTCTGCAACGGATCGAAAGTAACTCAGTTCGTCGAATGGCCGTCCCACGGCCTTAGCTGCCGGCAACTCGCGGCTCACATTTTCCACCGCCTTGTTGTTGCTTGACGCCACAAGTATCTCATGGCCTTTAAGGTTGGGATCCAGCTTATAGATCTGGAAGAAGCCTTTTCCGCCACTTGGAACCTTTTCGCCTGTCGGAGAAAAAGCGGTGTTCGGATCATCGAATGCGGACATAGCTAGTGCGCGGTCAAGCACACAAGCAGCCACGACATCTCGAAGAAGGGTGGTCTTGCCTGTACCTGGTGGCCCGTTTACAGCGATCATGCCTTCACTCTTGGCAAGTTCTGCTCGAGCGAGATTCACTGCTGCTTGCTGGAGCAGAACAAGGGGATATCCGCCTGGACTTGGCCAGCGTGCCGCTGGCATCATAGACGGTGCTACAGCTTGTTCAAGAGCCTTTTTGTCGCTGAGTAGGTCCGTTACGTGCCTCGGCGCTTCAATTCCCAAATAGCGCCGAAGTCCGACAGGCACATTCCCGTTACCTACCAAGGATGCGGCTTGGGCAAGATCCCCGATAAAAAAGGAATTGAGCAGCAACGCTTCAGGTGGGTTCTTAGCCTTGTAGTAGTGATAGACGCGCACTACAAATGTGGGCGGCTCAACCAGGCTATCTGACAAGCCAAATTGCTTTATCAGCCAGAGGTAGGCCCGTTCGATCGTTGCGAGATCGAGTGGCAATGGCGAGCCATTCTCGTCTACGCGGTGAACAGTGTCGTGGATTTTTTCGATGATAGCGCGTTCTACTCTGGGCCAAGCTCCAAGGTCGCCAAGTTTGAGCTGCAAGGCTAACGGCAGTGCCCAGGCAAAGCTAGATATTGCTATACCATTCTCCTCAACAGGCACACCCTTCTGATCAACCAGAATTGCTGCGATCGCTGCTTTTTCTCGCAACCGAGTGCTGTACTCCTCATCCTGTCCGAAAGCCATGATCAGCTCTTCAGTGGCCTTATTCATAAGGATTGAACCAAGAATGACCTGATAGTAAAGCTTCTTATTAGGGCGTGAGCGCTCTCCGCGCTGCCAAGGAAGGGGAGAAGCAGAGAGGTTGGCGATGCATGTGCGATTACCTGCGGCCAGATCTTCGGGACAACGATAGGTTTGGGGAGAAAGCGCTTCGAGTGCGGTCCACGCCATCAGAATCCCGCGCGGATCGTTGGTACTTTGCGGAACAGAGATAGAGAAAAACTGTCCGATTTCACTCAATACGGGCAATGGCCCCGGTTGTTGCACAACTTTCTTATTCTGTTTCGAAGACGCTGCCGCAGCCTGTCTTTGGGGCGTTGTGGATGATCTTGTGGATGCTGTAGCGCTTTGCGCCCTAAGAACATTCTCATTTTCAACTGCAAGTATGTGCAAAACTTCTGTTGTCTGCGAGCGGAGTCTTGCAGCTCGCGGGGTTGACCTGTTTTCCAGCTCATGGGCTAAGACAAGAAGAAGCGCAGCATCGGACTTGTTCGTTTCAAACAGTTTTTCAAGCTGTGCAATAGAGCACCCGAAATATGGTCGATCATTCTTCGCAACCATTAATACTCAATCCCCTTCAGATTCCGTGCGCTATACCTGCGGCGTCTGCTCATAAGAATACGCTTTCGGGCTCTGTGCGAGAATCTGTAAGAAAGGCTGTTTTACGGGCGTTTTGAGATTTTGCGAGTCCGGATACACTGGTCTGCATAAGGGAGAACGACTGGACGAGGGTACTGGGCTGGCTTGAGTATAGGTTGTACCCGGCAGCGTGCCAAGCGGCTGAAGTTGCTCGGTCGCTTATACCGGCAAGAACATCGGTAATGGTGCGTCGCCTTGCGTTCGGAAAGCTGCAATCAATTTTTAATATTGCTGATTTAGCCGAGATTTATGCCCAATCCGATTCCCTGTGCAGCAGAAACATTCTGTCCAATCTTCAGTGCGGAAGTCTTGGAAACGTCAGCGCTGAGCTGCGGGGCGAGCTTGGCGAAGTTGTCGGTGAAGATAGTCGCCTCGTGGCTGGCGCGAGAGACGGAGACGTAGCCAAAACGGGAGTTGATAAGGTCCGGGTGAACGCCGGTGTCAGCGTTCACGAGCACACGCTCGGCAGTGAGCCCCTGGGAGCTGTGGCTGGTGACAGCGTAGCCGTGGTCGAAGTGGCGATGCTCGGCCGGATCGAAATCGACTTCGCGGCCTGAGTCGAGGTGGGCCTTGATTCGAGTATTGCCACGGCCATCGGGCGCAATGGAATCGATGACGGCCAGGTCGCGGTTGGCGACGCCGAGCGTCTTGTCGGGCGCAGTGAATTGGATTCTATCGCCAACGGAAAACTCACGATCAATCTCATGGTAGACGCTGACGCCCGATAGGCGGCGCGGATCGTAGGTAGCGAGCTTACCGTCGGCCTTTTTGACGGAAAGCTGGTTGTCGGCTGGATTGACACTGACAACCGTCCCGTAGCTGCCCGCCCCGATACTGACGGCCTTGCTGCCACGGGCGTAGCGGACAATATCCCCAACTTCATAGCGGTTTGCCCAGGTACGTTCCGCGCCAGTCATCTCCTGGCGCGGAGCGAGCACACGGAAACTCCGGTCGTCCGGGGCAAGAGCGCCTTTGGCCTTTAGCTCCTCGCGCACGGCGACATTCAACGCACGGCGTGAAGCGTTGTCAGGAGAAACGATGAGCGTTTTCTCAGGCGATTCGACATAGGCTTGGGCAATAGCGCGAATGCGTTCCTTGGCATCCGGAATCTCCCTGACGCGCCCCTGCTGCTGGAGCAATTCGAGCGCAGCAGAAACGTTGCCTTTAGCAAGCTGCTCGACGGCAGATTTCAAAGCCGGGTCTTTCTGGCGGACAATCTCGTCGAGCTTGGCCGTGCGCATCCCGGCTTCCTGCAATTGCTCGAAGGGACGGCCAGCCTCAACGCCCTGGTGCTGGCGAATGTCACCGATGAGCAACACCCGGTCCTGTGGGCCGAGACGGGCAAGGAAATCGCGCATCTGGTTGGTGCTTGCCAGACTCGACTCATCAACAAAGTAGAAGTGCCGTTGGGCTGGCGCAGCGTAATCAACCGAACGCGCAAGGAACTTTTGCAGCGTCTCGGAGACGACGCCAGCGTCATTGAGCTGACGAGCGGCGCGCGAGGTTGGGGCAAAGCCGCGCACCGTATAACCTTGGGACTCCGCTGCATCACGGACCACGGAAAGCGATGCCGTCTTGCCACTGCCCGCGAATCCTTGAAGGCCTTGGACGCGATCGGGCGAACTCAGAACATCTTCGACAACACTCTTCTGTGCCCGGTTCAAGTGCGTGTGCTCATCGGAAACGGCGATTGCCCGTTGCCGGGAAAGAACCGGCTCGATCTGGTTTTGTCCCTCGTCAACACGGCGCACAATCTCCTGTTCGGCGGCGATGGTTTTGGCTGTGGTGAACTGGCGCGCCGGTGCATTCCCACCACGCTCTACAATCTTGAATTCGCCGGAAGTAAGGCGGGCGTTGAGATTGGCGCGGACCTGGGCGTAGGTGACCTCTCCCATGCCGCGCCGGAGTCCGTCGCGCATCAACGCGCGTTCGTCGATGACCGCTTCGCGCTCGAAGTTCTTATCGCGGGCGAATGTCAGCGATTCCTGCGCGCGATTGTCTGGGATTGTCGGCTGGACCTTATTCTGAATCCGTTCCCGCGCCGCGCGGACGACAGCCTCGGGCTGATTGCCGAACTGTGCGGCCAAGTGCCGGTGGGCATCAAGCACCTCCTTGGGCGACAGAATTTGTTTCCGGTCCCGTGTCGAGTGAGCGGCAATCTGCGCAGCTTCGTGGCCCTCTACTCCGTTGCGTTCCATGTACTCGTGGATTTGCTGGCTGCGCGGACTGGAGGCGTCAAGGTACTCCTGCGAGTAGCCTTTGATTTCCGGCGCTCCGCTTTTGCCCGGTTCAATTTCGTAGCCAAGATTGCGGAGCCGGTACATCAGCTCCGACTGGTAAATCGCCGTGGCATACTGCTGAGACGCGAAAAGACTTTGCGGCTGGAGCGCCCGCGCCGTGTTGTCGGCGCGGACGGTCATATTGAAGATGACAGCATGGGTATGAAGTTGCGGCGCGGCATAGCCGTTGACGGGCCGGGCAGTGTCATGCTCGAATTTGGCGGCTGCAAATTTTCCGGTGGTTTCGGGCGGATGATTGCCGCCAATGCGCGCTTGGGTGTAGTGCTCAAGCTCCGTGAGCGCGACGGTAACAGCCTCGCGGTGAGCAAAGCGCACCCGTTCATCGCCGCCGACAAGGGCGGTCAGCGATACGGATTTCGGCGCAGAAAAGGTTGCGTCCCATCCGGCACGATGTCCGACCGCTTTTACGGCTTTGCCATCGGTGGTTTGATATTGATGCGACTGGCGGTGACGCACGAGCTGGTCTCCGGTCGCCGGGTGTTGGCCCTCAGAGAGCCGAGCAAAATCCTCGGCTCCGACAGCGCCAGTGAGGCCGAACTCTTCGGCGAGTTGGCCCTGCCATTCGCCGGTCACAGTCTCTCCACGGCTCCAGTAGCTCTGGTCGGGAGAGGTGAACTCTTTGGAGTGATAGGTCTGTGCCTGGCTCGCGGAAAGTGGTTTGGAGATGGTCAGCATGATTACACCTCAACCTCTCAGAATGAGATTCTGTTGCTCTTCCGTATCGGGAGTAACAGTTGGCTCCGGCTCGATCTGCTGCACAACGGGCAGCGTGTTGGGCTGCGACGAGGGAGAGTCTTCCGGCACCTGTTTCAACTCCGGATTCGGCTCGCTGCCATTTACGCGCGCTGGGTCGTAAGGCAACTTGTCGTCGAGCCGCTCGCGCAATTCAAATCCCTTTGCCACTTCCGGCATATTGAAGTACGGAAAGGAAAACCGCGTCACGTAGTTCTGGTACTTCATATAGGCATGAAGATCGGCGAGACCGGCAATTTCAGATTCCAGGACCAACTGTTCAACCTGCCGGTCAAGCGCGAAGTTCCGGCCTGCGCGGGTGCCGTCGAAGTGGGTCTCGCGCAGCCGCTCGATTTCGACCTTGCCGATGAACTTCGAGACCCATTCCCCGGCATTCGGTTCCTTGGTCGTGAGCCAAACGCTGGTTGCTGGCTGCGACAGCATGACCTCGGCCAGATGTCCGTACAGGTATTCAAGCTGGGCCTTGCCCTGGAAGCCGAGGACCACAGGGTTATTGCTCTTGCGGGCTTCTGTGATGGCGGTGTGGAGTTGCGGAAGTTTCTGCAAGCTCGCCAACTCGTCGATGACAAACCAGACACGTTTCTGCGCAGCGGTTGGCTCATTCAGCAAACGCAAAACAAGCCAATCGATCCACAAACTCTGCAAAGGCCGCAGTGCCTCACGCTCCGCCGGAAGCGACGTCAGGAAGATCCAACCTTGTCGCTTTTCGGCCCACTCCGTTGCAGTCCACGTTCCATTGGCTTCGCTCTTTTTCGGCAGCAGCCGGAGACTGTCGGCAACCAAGCCCAGCGAGGCCAGCACTCCTGCCCGCTGCTGGTGCGCTTGCGGATCAATCAGGTGCGCGTGCTCGGTGCCCTGGACTCTGCGGTCGATCTCTTCCGGGTTCGACATCCACTGGACAAGTTGATCCGGCGTCGGCCCATAAGCCATCAGAAAAGCGAAGATTTTCTGCGGCGATTCGATGAAGAATTCGCCTTTCTTGTCCTGCGGCGGCTGGAAAAGCGAGACCGCCAGCGCTTTTGCTTCCGACCGGCTGCGCAACTCCTCCGCTGGTCCCCAGTACGGGCAGCGCCGGTCAAGAGGATTGAGGATGATGTCGCCGCGATTCGGGTCATAGAATCGCTTCACATACTCGCGTGCCGGATCATAAACGATGGCTGAATCACCCCGGCTGCATACCTGCCGGAGTAGCTGAAACATGAGTGCCGACTTGCCCGCGCCGGTGTCGCCGATGATCTGCATATGCTGGGCTTCGGCGCGAGCCGGGATGCGTAGCATCTTGTGCATCCCATCGATCTTGAAACCTATGCCGTCTCCTTTGACGACCCGGTTGAATTGGCGCGGCGTCAGCATCTCCGGGCCTTTGAGCCGGCGACCGTAGCGGAGCTGTTTCTGCCGTTTCACATCCTTCAAGACCGCAAACGGCAGCAGGATCAGAAAGACCACCAAGCCGCCGATCAGCGGTGGCCGGAAGAAGGCGGGCAGACCGGTTCCGCCATAGACAACATCCTTCATGTAATTGCTCAGACGAACGTCGGAAAAACTGTGGAGTGGACCACGGAAAAGGAGCGTGTATCCATGCAGTGGAGCATCTGCCGAGAGCGTGAGCGGAATGGTTTTGCCATCCGGTTCTGGAGTCCTGCCCAGCATCACGTCGGCGTTCTGCGCGGGACGCGGCGGAAGTCCGTGACCCGCTACGAAGAGCACACGGTAGTTGCTTCGGTGAGTTTTGCTGAACGCGCCAATCACCGAAGTGCGCTCATAGAGAGGCAGGTAATATCGCTGCAAGGGTGTCGCGCCAAAGCGAATCCAACCGCAAACAAAGAAGAAGGTCAGCACGGCGGAAAGGAACGCCGCGCTGTAAGCATAGATCGGAATTTGATAAGGCCAGACGATCGATTCCTTGCGTCCCCATGTGGTGTTCTGCATACAGCTACCTCCTGCGCTCGGACGTGAGTTTTCCGGCCAGCTCGTACTTGGCCGTACCAATCTCGTCGAGCAGTTTGTCGAACGTTTCCGGTGTCAGCTTTTGCCCGGCTGCCAAAGGGCGAAGCACATTGACCATAAGCAGGCGGACGCCAAGAATTTCGGCGAGTGATGGATCGCCAATCTGCGTTGGGCGCAATGCAC
>Ga0224558_1004460_pt1 | contig 10875 bp, 11 predicted proteins | sample 714S32024metaG_FD_180682 | JGI IMG/M metagenome (GOLD analysis project Ga0224558, IMG submission 180682) | Peat soil microbial communities from Stordalen Mire, Sweden - 717 S3 20-24 | ecosystem: Environmental > Terrestrial > Soil > Wetlands > Peat | place: Sweden: Norrbotten County, Stordalen... | reverse complement strand
TCCCAAAGAACTCAGCGAATCGATCGAGCGCACCCGCGTTGGACTGAAGGGTCCCGTGACCACGCCCATCGGCGGCGGCTTCTCCAGCATCAATGTCGAACTGCGCAAGCGCTTCGAACTCTTCGCCAACTTTCGACCCATCCGCAACCTGCCGCATATTCCGACCCGCTATCCGGGTGTCGATTTGATCGTGGTGCGCGAAAATACCGAAGGACTTTATTCCGGGATCGAGCACGAAGTTGTTCCCGGAGTGGTCGAAAGCATCAAGGTGATCAGCGAAAAGGCTTCCACTCGCATCTCGCGTTTCGCCTTCGAGCATGCCCGCAAGAACAACCGCAAGAAAATCCATTGCATCCACAAAGCCAACATCATGAAGATGTCCGATGGATTGTTTCTGCGCTGCGCGCGCAACATCGCGAAGGAGTATCCCGAGATCACCTACGGCGAGCACATTGTCGACAACACCTGCATGCAACTGGTGATGAACCCCTACCAGTACGACATGCTGCTGCAGGAGAATTTCTACGGCGACATTATTTCCGATCTGTGCGCGGGACTGGTCGGCGGACTTGGCCTGGTGCCGGGCGCGAATTTCGGCCACGAGTGCGCCATCTTTGAAGCCGTACACGGTTCTGCGCCCGACATCGCCGGAAGGAATATCGCCAATCCTACGGCCGTGTTGCGATCCGCGCTGCTCATGCTGCGCCATCTCGGCGAGGCCGACGCGGCCTGGAAGATCCGCAACGCCATCGATGAGGTCTATCGGGATCGCAGCAAACTTACACGCGACGTGGGCGGCACCGCCGGCACCTCGGAATTCGCCGACGCCATCATTCAAGCACTGGAATCGCAGAGCGCGGCGGTTGGATAGACCGGACTGCGATGGTTGACACAGTATATGTGCGCACGTATACTGTGTTTATGAATGTTACACTTTCTGTTGATGAACAGACTCTGGAGCGCGCCCGAAAGCGCGCAGAGAATCTCGGCAAGAGCCTGAACCAGTTGATCCGCGAGTACCTGCAAAAGTTGGCTGGAAGCGACGACGCCGAGCGCAGCATCGCGGAGTTTGAGCGCCTGTCGGGCACAGGCAACTCTCATGGCCACCGTTTCAATCGCGACGAGGCTCATGAGCGTTCGTAGCTTCTTCGACACCAACGTACTCCTCTGCGCGGACGACGAATTTGCCCCTGCTAAACAGCGCTGCTCGCGCGATCTCGTGGCACAGCACAGGCGGGATGGAACGGGTGTGGTTTCTCTGCAAGTGCTGCAGGAGTATTTCGTGAATGTCACGCGAAAGCTGCATGTCGATCCGCTAATCGCGCGTCGCAAAGTCGAAATACTCTCCGAATTCGACGTTGCTTCTCCTGAGATCGCCGATATTCTTGCCGCCATTGATCTTCACCGGCTCCACGGTTTTTCTTTCTGGGATGCTCTTGTAGTTCGCGCCGCCAAGCAGGCCGGCTGTCGCGTTCTATTGTCTGAGGATTTTCAAGATGGCCGCGAGATCGATGGTCTTCAAGTCGTGAACCCTTTCCGCGACCTGGTTTGCTAAACTATTTTGTTCGAGAAACCCATCGTGCTGAAGAGGATCGAAATCCCGTACCATCGCGGACTGCACCGCTTCGCCATCTTCACCGCCTGCGCCACTCTCGTGCTGATCGTCGCCGGAGCGCTGGTCACCAGCAATGATGCCGGTTTATCCGTCCCCGACTGGCCGACCACCTTCGGCTCCTTCTACAAAATGCCCGGGATGGTCGGCGGCATAAAGTACGAACATGGCCACCGCATGGTGGCAGAATTCGTGGGGCTGCTCACCATCATCCTGGCCGTCTGGACTTGGGTAGCGGAAAAACGCCACTGGCTGCGCCTTCTGGGCCTGGCCGCGCTCGCGACCGTCATCATGCAAGGCATCCTCGGCGGACTGACTGTCCTATTTTTTCTGCCCGCACCCATCTCCAGCGCGCACGCCGCCGTGGCGCAGACCTTCTTCTGCATCGCCGTCGCGATCGCCGTGTTCACCGGCCGCCGCTGGGTCGAAGAGCAACCGCGCACTGAACTCGACCAGCGCCGCCCCGCTCTTTTCACTTTGACCCTGCTCTCGATTTTTGTGCTCTACGTGCAACTGATCCTCGGAGCCATGTTCCGCCACCACGGCTTGAGTTGGTGGCCGCACGTCATTAACGCGGCGGTTGTCGCCATCGTCCTCTCCTGGACTGCCATTCGCGCCATCTCCGCCTACCCGCAGGTGGATGCTGTCCGCCGACCGGCCATCGCCATGCTCGGCCTGATGGTTGCGCAACTCTGCCTTGGCTTTCTCGCCTTCATTACCCGCGTCATGTGGGGAAGAGATGTCGCGCAGCCCGAACTGCCCATGGTGATCTCGACCGTAGTCCATGTCGCGGTAGGAGCGCTACTTCTTGCGACGACCGTGGTTCTAGCCATCCAGGTCTGGCGTCACGTCCCGGTAGCATTCGAAGAGCGCGTCCCCGGCCAGGATCAGAAGCCGGTCGCCGCATAGGTATTTCCTGTAGAGACGGGGTCGGCCCGTCTCCGCAGACGCGGCCAGCCGCGTCTCTACGTGAAATCAGTCTCCCCTTCAGGGACTGGGCCCCGCCCGGATGATAATCCGCCTGTCCCCGGCGTAGAATATCCTGTGGCCCCGAACTCAACTGCCATCGACTTCGCTCCGCCAGCCCAACCTGCCAAAAGCGCAGGCCAGCCCATCATTTCCGTTCGCGACCTCGTCCACCGTTATCAGGACCGCAACGCGCTCAACGGCGTCTCATTCGACGTTCGCCCGGCCGAACTTTTCGGCCTGCTCGGCCCGAACGGCAGCGGCAAGACCACTCTGTTCCGCATACTTTCCACCCTCATGGTCCCCACTTCCGGCAGCGCCATGATTGCCGGCTTCGACGCCGTTCGCCAGCCCGGAGCGTTGCGCCGCCATATCGGCGTTGTCTTCCAGGCCCAGAGCGTCGACCCCAAGCTTACCGCCTACGAAAACCTCTGGCATCAGGGACACCTCTACGGCCTGCGCGGGCCCGAACTCAAAGCGCGAATCAACGAAATCCTCACCCGCGTCGGATTGCTCGACCGCTCCGCCGATCGCGTGGAAACTTTTTCCGGAGGAATGCAGCGCCGCATCGAGCTCGCCAAGGGTCTGCTCCATCATCCCCAGGTTCTGCTCCTCGACGAGCCCACTACCGGCCTCGATCCCGGCGCCCGGCGCGACCTTTGGCAATATCTCCAGACCCTCCGCGATCAGGAGCGCGTCTCCGTCATCGTCACCACCCACCTGATGGAAGAAGCCGAACGCTGTGACCGCCTGGCCATCCTGAACGAAGGCAACCTGGTAGCGCTAGGTACGCCCGAAGCACTCACCCGCGAAATCGGCGGCGACGTCATTCTGCTCGAAGCGCGCGACCCGCAAGCGCTGGCCGACCACATTCGCACCAAGTTTCACGTCGATGCCACCGTGATGGACAAGCAGGTCCGCATCGAAATTGAAAACGGACATCGCTTCGTTCCCGACGTAGTCGAAGCTTTCCCCGGAGAGATCCAGTCGCTAAGCGTGAGCAAGCCAACGCTCGAAGACGTTTTCATCCACCGCACCGGCCACCGCTTCTGGAGCGAAGACGCCGAAGCGGCCCCGGAAACCGGTAAGAAGGGCAAGAAGAAAGACAAGAAAAAGCGCGATCACTGACGCTGCTAAACTAAAAACAATGTCAACCCAAAGCGCGACCTTCCCCGCAACCGCTCCCGCATCCGCTGGAGTCCTGCTGCCTGCCTTCACGCTCTGGTGGCGCGAAGTCGTGCGCTTCTACCGTCAGCGCGCGCGCGTGGTGGGCGTCATCCTTTCCCCGCTTTTGTTCTGGGTCGTCCTCGGATCCGGTTTCGGAACCTCATTTCGTTCCGGACAGGCCGCCGGCCAGCAGAACTATCTGGATTATTTCTATCCCGGCACGCTGGTGATGATCGTGCTCTTCACCGCGATTTTCACCATGATGTCGGTAATCGAGGACCGCAACGAAGGTTTCCTGCTGTCTGTGCTGGTGGCGCCGGTGCCGCGCGCGGCCATTGTTCTGGGAAAAGTTTTGGGCGGGACGACGCTTGCCGCCGCCCAGGGATTGATTTTCCTGGTCTTCTCGCCGTTCGTCGGCATACACATGACGCTGGCTTCGTTCGGGCTGATCGTCCTCACCGTGTTCCTGGTGTCGTTCGCACTGACCGCGCTCGGGTTCGCCATCGCCTGGCCCATGGATTCCACGCAAGCCTTTCACGCCATCATCAATTTATTTCTGATTCCGCTATGGCTGCTTTCGGGAGCGCTGTTCCCTCTGTCCAAGGCTTCCGGATGGATTCGCTGGCTCATGTATGCCAACCCGCTAACCTACGGCGTCGAAGCGTTGCGCACCCTGATGTATCCCGAGGCGCCCAGCGCTTTCTCGCTGAGCGCATCGATTTTAACGTTGCTGCTGTTTGCGCTATTCATGTTCGGCTTGGCTTTTACGCTGGCGAATCGGCGCACGACGAAGCCGGCAGCGTGAGGCAATTTTGTAATCTTGTAATTTGGCAATTTTGTAATTTGAGGACGAGAAGGTCGGTCGGTTTTAGATTACAAAATTACCCGATTACCAAATTACAAAATGCCTCTCGATATTCTCGCCCTCGCCGCGCACCGCGATGATGTAGAACAAACCTGCGGCGGAACTCTGCTCAAGATGGCCGAGCGCGGATATCGCACCGGCATCCTCGACCTTACACAAGGTGAAATGGGAACGCGCGGTACCGCCGAAGACCGCGCTCGCGAAGCGACGGAGGCGGCTCGCATTTTGAAAGTTTCCTGGCGCCACGCTCTCGATATTCCCGACGGGCGCGTGGAAAATACCTGGGAGAATCGTCTGCAGGTCGTCCGCGTACTTCGCGAACAGCGGCCGCGGGTGCTGATTCTTCCCTACTGGGAGGGACGGCATCCGGATCACTACACGGCGTCGATTCTCGGCTATGAAGCGGCGTTTATCTCGGGGCTCGCCAAGCTAGCCGTCAGCCATCAGCCGTCAGCCATCAGCGACCCCGGTGCCGATTCGGCTGCGCCTCATCGTCCTTTCAAGATTATCTACGCCAGCCTGTATCGCGACGTGCGGCCGACTTTTGTCGTCGACATCACCGAACAGTTCGAAGCGCGCATGGCATCGCTAATGGCCTACAAGTCTCAGTTCACCGACCAGAAGGCCGGCAGCGGAATCTTTCCCGCGCAAAAAGAGATTCGGGCTCGGGTGGAATCCATGGCTCGCTTTTACGGCATGATGGGCGGCGTCACTTACGCCGAGCCGTTTGTGCAGAAGGAAGTCGGGCTGGTGGAGGATGTGATGGCGATTCCGGTGAAGTCGATTTGAGCGAATAGTGGGCCGCCCGCCGCAAGTCTTCAAGACTTGTGTAGCGCCGGCATCTTGCCGGCTGTCCCGAGGGCGTCGCGCCCTCGGTGCGGCGGGCGGGGATGCCCGCCGGACAGCCGCCGGGACGGCGGCGCTACAGTCATAACGCATCGGCCGACTCAGTAGTAGAGATCACAGGGTCACGGTACTGGGAATAGAACTACACCAAACCTAGGAAGTCTTGACTTTGGTGATTCTGGCGGTGCAGAATTCGCTCAAGGGTGGGGTTGGCGCTTCTCCGGTCCAGGTCAGGTTGTACTCCAACATTTCGGCCGCAGGGCATCTTGTCAATCAGCGCACCCCTTCAATAGAAGGAGAGAGCTCCCATGAGTACAGCGCAGGTTCCCAAGCTCGACATGGACAAATTGAACGCCTTCATCGGGCAGTTCGTTACCGATCTCGGCGCCGCAGTTCACACCGGCATGGTCGTCATTGGAGAGAAGCTCGGACTGTACAAAGCGCTCGCCGAAGGCCCCATGAGTTCTGCAGAGCTGGCCGCCAGGACGCAGACGGATGAGCGTTATTTGCGGGAGTGGCTTGCTTCCCAGGCAGCGGGCGGCTACATCCTATTCGATCAGAAAACCCACAAATTCAGTCTGAGCGAAGAACAAGCCTTTGCACTCGCGAAAGAAGACAGCCCCGCATACCTGCCGGGAGCATTCGAACTGGCTTTGGGCTCGCTCGCCGCGGTTCCACGGATCGCGGACTCCTTCCGCACTGGCGCCGGAATGGGTTGGCATGAACATGCGGACGGCGTGTTTCACGGCTGCGAGAAGTTCTTTCGTCCGGGGTACGCCGCCAATCTGGTTAGCTCCTGGATTCCCGCGCTGCAGCAAGTGCAAGACAAACTCGAGGCAGGGGCGCGAGTGGCCGATGTCGGCTGCGGAAAAGGGGCTTCCACTTTATTGATGGCAAAAGCATTCCCCAAGTCTCGATTCTTCGGATTCGACTACCATGACAAGTCAATTGAAGCAGCCCGCGAGTCCGCTAAACGCGAAGGTGTCGCCGACCGCGTGACCTTCGATGTGTCGAAGGCCAAAGACTACGCCGGCAAAGATTACGACTTTGTAGCCGTGTTCGATTGCTTGCATGACATGGGCGACCCGATCGGGGCTGCTGCGCACGTCCGGCAGTCGTTGGCCAACGACGGCACGTGGATGATTGTCGAGCCTTTTGCAAACGACCAACTGAAGGACAACCTGAATCCCGTGGGTAGGGTCTATTATTCTTTCTCAACGCTGCTGTGTACGCCTTGCTCACGATCCCAGGAGGTCGGACTTTGTCTAGGTGCGCAGGCGGGCGAGACCCGCATTCGCGACGTTGTAACCACGGCCGGATTCAGCCGTTTCCGCCGAGCAACGGAAACGCCCTTCAACATTGTCTACGAAGCTCGGCCGTGATTCGATCGCCGAAGTTGGCGGGTGGGGGCCCAGGTGTTATCTCCCGCGTTCAGCAACGACGGCGAACTTCACGCCGAGGGCGTGCAGGACGGAATTGATGGTTTCGAAGCGTGGGTGTGCGCCGGCACTCAGGGTTTTGTATAGGCTCTCCCGGCCCAGTCCTGCGTCTTTGGCGATCTGCGCGATGCCTCGTGCTTTGGCAACGTCGCCGAGCGCGGCGACGAAGACCTGGGGGTCTGGGTCTTCGGCAGCCGCTGAAAGATATTCCGCAATGACCGCATCGTTATCGAGATACGCCGCCGCGTCGAATGGTTTGTAAGTTGTTTTCTTTTTCTTCATTGTCTCTCCCTCGGTTTCGCCCTTTTGAGTTCGCGAGCCATTTTTTTCGCTTTGGCAATGTCTTTCGTTTGGGAGGCCTTTACGCCTCCGGCCAGCAAAACATAGACGGTCGATCCGGTTCGCGTGTAATAAACGCGATACCCCGCTCCGACATGAACGCGCATCTCGGAAACGCCTTCGCCGACGGGTTCGCAATCGCCGAAATTTCCAAACGCCGCGCTGGCGAGGCGAGCCAGGATTCTGGCCTTTGCCTTTTGGTCGGCCAGATGGGATAGCCACGCATCGAAATCGGACGACCGAAACAATGTATTCAAGTCGCTTTAGTGTATCCGAGTGGATACCTTTCTGCAAGCGCGCATTGACGCTCGCATTTTGAGCAAAAACCTTTTCATGCCGCCGTATAATGATTCGTTCCTCATATTCGCCGCCGACGTTACCCACTCTTGCAAAGGACGCAAGAGTGGGGCACCCAGGTCGAACGCGCACAGGAGACCGTCATGGCTACTCTTACCGAAGTTCCGACTCAAACCAAGACCCGCATTGAATCCGACAGCATGGGAAAGATCGAAGTCCCGGCGAATGTTTACTGGGGGGCGCAGACGCAGCGCTCGCTGCTGCATTTCAATATTGGGCGCGACACCATGCCTCCGGAGCTGATTCGGGCGTTTGGCACGCTTAAGAAGGCTTGCGCGCTGGTGAATCAGGATCTGGGCAAACTGCCTGCCGACAAGGCTAAGCTCATCGTCGAAGCCGCCGACGAAGTCATCTCCGGCAAGCTGAATGACCAGTTCCCTTTGCGCATTTGGCAGACCGGCAGCGGCACGCAGACCAACATGAACGTGAATGAGGTCATCTCGAATCGTGCCATTGAAATTTCGGGCGGGGAAATGGGATCGAAGAAGCCGGTGCATCCGAACGATCATGTCAACATGTCGCAGTCGTCGAACGACACGTTTCCGGCGGCGATGCACATCGCGGCGGCGGAGCGGGTGAAGAACGCTTTGATTCCGGCGATCAAGACGGTGCGCGATGCGATTGCGGCCAAGGCTAAGGAATTTGACGGCATCGTGAAGATTGGCCGCACCCATCTGCAGGATGCCGTGCCTTTGACCATTGGACAGGAAATGGGCGGCTGGGCCAGTTTGCTCGATCGCGACATCAAGCGACTGGAGCAGGCGCTCGATGGGCTTTACGATCTGGCTATCGGCGGGACCGCGGTGGGCACGGGGCTGAATACGCATCCGGAATTTGCCGAGCGCGCCGCCAAAAAGATTGCCGAACTGACGGGACTTCCCTTCCGCTCCCATCCCAACAAGTTCGCGGCGCTTTCGGCGCACGATGAGATCGTGTTTGCTCAGGGCGCCATGGAAACTCTGGCCGCTTCGTTCATGAAGATCTCTAACGATATTCGCTGGCTGGCTTCCGGTCCGCGGTGCGGGCTGGGCGAACTGGTGATTCCGGAGAATGAGCCGGGATCGTCGATCATGCCGGGCAAGGTCAACCCTACGCAATGCGAAGCGATGACGATGGTCTGCGTGCAGGTGCACGGGGCCACGGCTGCGGTGGGATTCGCCGGATCGCAGGGCAACTTTGAGCTCAACGTGTTCAAGCCGGTGATGATCTACAACTTCCTGCACTCGGTCACGCTGATCACCGACGCCTGCCACGGCTACGTGGAGTACATGCTCAAGGGCATTGAAGTCGATCGCGCCAAGGTGGACTGGTACGTGAAGAATTCGCTGATGCTGGTCACGGCGCTTGCTCCGAAGGTGGGATACGACAAGGCGGCGCAGATTGCGCACGTGGCGCACGTCGAGCACTCGAGCCTGCGCGAGGCGGCGTTGAAGCTGAAACATTTGACGGGTGAGGAATTCGATCAGTTGGTCAAGCCGGAGAAGATGACGCATCCGTAGAGATTGTGCGGTTACGGGGATCCGCCCCGTCCTGGCGGGGCAAAGCCCCGCCACCACACGGTCGCTTTGCTACTTTGGCGTCGCGGTGACTGGCACAGGCGCATTTTTCGGCGTGCTCAGGTAGCCGGTGATCTTGTTCTTGTCCACCGTCCAGACCACGAGTTCATACAGCATGTGATCGCGTCCGGTGTAGAACTGCACCGGCTCGCTCTGGTTCTTGTCTTTTTTCTCGATGGTTTTGTCGTCGGCGCTGACGTCCAGCGAGTACTTGCCGTGTTTGGGATCGGTCTTTTTGAGCTGCAAGGCCACGGTCGAGAACGCCTGCGGCTTCGCTCCCTTCAACAGGGTGAACTCATAGTACTGGCGATCGCCCTTGTGTTTGAGGGCTTCCAGGTCGTTGCGCGTGTTGGCGATCAGTCCACTCTGCACATTGAGATCGCCCATGGTGCTCTGCAGCTTCGCGATGGTCGCCTCGAGCGAGGCCTTGGTGGCGGCCACATCGGTCTTCACGCCGCCGACGTCGGTCTTTACGGAGCCCACTTCTCCGGAAACGGCGCTCACATCTTTCTTCTCTTGTTCCGCCTGTGCTGCAATGCTCGCGGCTGCGGCTTGCTGCTGACGCTGCAACTCGCCAGCACGCGTCGCCAATTCTTTCTTGGTCATGCCCAACTGGTGGGCCAGGGTCTCAGAATCGGCTTCGGCGGATTGCATGCGCTTGGTTAGATCGCCAATTTGTTTTTGGCTGGCGGCTTGATCCTGCGTGACCTTTTCGAGCTTGCCGTGCTGGTCGTAAATGAAAAACGCCGATGCGCCGGCATAGGCAACGGCCAGCACGATAAGGATCCATTTGCCGACACTGCTCTGCGGCTCGGGGTGGTAGACGGTCGGTTGCTCGCCTTCAGACATGTGGGGCTCCGGTTGAATGTGAACTGTAGAGTCTATTGTTTGTGAGATAGGGGTTGCTGTCAATTGTGTTTCAGGTTCTTGGCCGGATGGAAGATTAGAATGCGGACGTGAAGAGCTGGCAAGGTTGTGGACGATGTGAAGAACCTGGCCACTCTGCCCGGCGTCGAGGCCAATTAAGACAATAAATAGATAGGCCGACATGCGTTGACACGGGCTGCCATCCGATGTCCTGCGGAGACGCGGCAAGCCGCGTCTCTACTCTACAGCGCAAGCCTGGCAGGTATATACTGGGACGTTTTCGGCGATCAGTAGTATAAGAATGTGCGCTCAGCGCGCCAGAAAGGCACCAGACTATGGCTTCTCCGGCAGTCGATTTTGCCCGCAATAATCAGCCGCGCTTTCTCGACGAGCTGAAGAACCTTCTCCGCATCCCCAGCGTCAGCACGCTCGATGAACACAAAGGCGACGTGCTGAAGGCGGCAGAATTTGTGGCCGCTGAGCTGCGCCGCATTGGGATGGACAATGTCGAGGTCATCCCGACCAAGGGGCATCCGCTGCTTTACGCCGACTGGCTGCATGCGCATGGCAAGCCGACGGTGCTGATGTATGCGCACTACGACGTGCAGCCGCCCGATCCTTTGGACGAATGGCACACGCCGCCGTTTGAACCGACCGAGCGCAATAACAACATTTACGCGCGCGGCGCGGTCGACGACAAAGGGCAGCTCTGGATGGAAGTGAAGGCGCTCGAGTCCCTGATGCAGGCGCATGGGGGCAAGCTGCCGATCAACGTGAAGGTTATTTTTGAAGGCGAGGAAGAAGTGGGCGGCGAAGCGATTGCCGAGTACGTCCGCAAACAGAAGGCGAAGCTGAAATCGG
>Ga0224558_1004459_pt1 | contig 10879 bp, 9 predicted proteins | sample 714S32024metaG_FD_180682 | JGI IMG/M metagenome (GOLD analysis project Ga0224558, IMG submission 180682) | Peat soil microbial communities from Stordalen Mire, Sweden - 717 S3 20-24 | ecosystem: Environmental > Terrestrial > Soil > Wetlands > Peat | place: Sweden: Norrbotten County, Stordalen... | reverse complement strand
GGCCAAGCACTCGCGGCGACGGTCACCGACGTAGCGGGGCCGCCCGCGACGAGGAGGCGACGGAAATTCAATTCAAGCCCAAGAGCCGTTGCGATGTTCGGCCAGGGATTTTGCCGGGAAAGATGAGTTGCCCACCGCCGCACTCTGATTTCCCAACACTTTCTCATTAATCGTAACGCACCGCTGAAACAGACTCGTGGCCTCCTCACTTCTGCCGAGCGCATGGTAACAATGTGCCAGGCCCCAGACGCTGTAAGCCACCTCGATATGCTCCTTGCCGTAGATCTTTTCTTTGATCTCCAAGCTGCTTCGGAATAGCTCCGCTGCCTTTTCCGACTCCCCGCACCTACAGTAGAACGACGCCAAGTTATCGGTGCTGCGAACGAACTGGGGGTGCTCTGGCTTTAGCAGCTTCGCTCGGATTTCATGACTTCGTTCGAGCAGGGCAATAGCCCGGGGCCCTTCTCCGAGATTGAAGTATGCAGACGCGAGACTGTTCTCGATCACCGTTGCCATCGGATCTTCAACGCCAAAGTGCTTTTCGCTGATGGCATGAGCACGACGCAGGAGCCCGAGGGCTTCGGCGTAGTCTCCGACAATAAGGTGAATCCTCGCCAATCCCGCCAAAGCGCTCGCGACCTCATGACAGTCTGGCCCGAAGAGTTTTTCATTGATCGATAGGCTCCGCTGGGACAACGCCACCGCTCGGTCGTAATGCCCGAGGTTCAGTTGAAGGCTTGCCAAGCAACCCAGAACGTACGCGACCTGGGCGTGCGCTGGTCCGAACTTCTTCTCAAAGACTGCGAGGCTGCGTTCATACAGCGGCAACGCAGCGTCGTGATTTCCTTGTTCCTCCTGGAGCGCGGCAACGCTGCAAAGGGCATGTGCGACATCAGGATGGTCCATTCCGAACCACTTCTCTCTGATTGAAAGGCTACGCCGATAGAGTGCGGATGCTCGGCCATAATCCCCCTTGGCCCTACAAATCGAGGCCAAGCTGTCCAAGCTCGCAGCAACGTCCGGATGATTCTCTCCTAATTCCCGTTCCCTGATCGCCAAGGCGCGCTCAGAGGCCGCCAAGGCTTTGCCGTAATGCCCCCGGGCCTGGTGAGCGTCCGCCAAGCAGGTAAGGCCAAGCGCCAGGTCAAGATGCTCCGTCCCACGCGTCTTCTCCAAGATCGCGATACTGCGCGTATAAACAGCGGCGGCCCCTTCGTAATCTCCCTGCAATTGGTACACGCCTCCGAGGTGACGCAAAGCAAAGGCAACCTCAACATGATCTCTTCCAAGAGACGCTTCCTTGATCGCGAGGGCACGCTTCAAGAGAAATGCTGCACTGTCCCATCGCCGCCCGGATTCACAACACCGAGCTAGTCCGCCCAGGAACGGGGTGGTTGCGAGGGAGTTTGAGCCGAAGAGCTGCTCAGCGCCTTGCAGCCCGACTTGCCACAGTTCCCTGGCCTTGGCAATGTTTCCGAGATCGTAGTATGACTGAGCAGTGCTGTCCAGGTCCGGGAGGTTCTGCACTGCGGTATTAGTCGCTGCCGCGGCGGCCGGGTGCTCGGCTGAGCTTTCTGGTGAACCTTGCATCACAGGAGTTCTAATCAAGGTCACCGCGGTGAGGACAATCAACACCGCGGCGGTTTGGCAGTGCGTGTAGCGCATGCGACGAAGATTGGCATTCGATCATCGATGCCGGGAAAGCAAGGGACTTTTGCTGATGTCCGAGTCTCGGAGTCTTGCTGCGAGTTCGGGATGTTTGCTGCCGACTAGATCGATGATTGCTTTGCGATGGCCGTCGGTGGAAAAGGGGTTCAGTACAATCGCCTCGGCCAAGTTGGCGAGGTCAATTAGAATGTAGTCGTGGTCATCGAGCCGGCTGAGCGCCTCTTCACACTGTTCGACAGTGCCAGCATTAGCGCATTCGTGGCGGAACCTGACCAAGCGAATCTCCCGTTCTTCTGCGAACCAGATTGGTTTGTAGAACACTTGGACCGGCACTTCGTGCGGCAGAGGGTCGTCTGACCGATGGTCGATGTAAACCACCGACCGAAGAAAGAGGGTTTCGTACTCCTTTACCCGAGCTGCGAAGAGATGGTTGAGCCGTCTTAGCGTGGTTTGCACGGCAAAGCCTCCTCCCCTTGACAGTACTGCTTCCACATTAGCGGAAGGGCTACCGACGCGCTGGAGGCCATTATACGACGATTACGGGCCAGTGACCCGAAGGCCACCCGGAAAGAGTCCGCCGAGGAACTCCGCAAAATCATTTCCACCGTTGGCCGCGTCGGCGAGCCAGGCGAGCGCATCCGCTCCGTTGTCAGCGTCAACATGCTCAGCGAAGGCTGGGATGCCAACAACGTCACTCACATTCTCGGGCTGCGCGCCTTTCACAGCCAACTGCTTTGCGAGCAGGTTGTCGGTCGCGGCTTGCGCCGCATGGATTACCGCGACGTGCCGATGTCTTTAGGCTGACGCGACCCTGGTCCGCCTGGCCGAATTGAACGCTGAATCCCGAATCTTCACACTCGACTCAGATTTCCGCATCTATCGCCGCCACCGCAGAGCCAAGGCAGAATGAAGAATGAAGAATGCAGACTGCGACGAGACCACGGACTACGAGACTGCCGACTAAACTGTATCAAGAGGCGGCGGTTTCGACGTTGAAGGCGGGCGGATTCGGGGTATGGTGCCGGCCGTGAAAAGACTCCTTCGTATCGGCCTGAGGGTTTTGGCAGGGGTTATGGTGCTAGTTGTCGTCACGGCCATTCTCTGTCTGGGTGGAGTTGATAGCCGGCCTTACTTCCGCGAATCATACTACGCGAGAACGGTCGCCCAGTTGGGAGCCGAGGTGGAGACGAACAAACTCGCGCATGGCGAGCTGGAGGCGGGTTTCGGCCGCGCGCGGCTCACCCCCACGGTGAATGCGCCGCAGGATGGCCCGGCACAAGGACAGTTTCGATCGATTCCATTAGCCGGATATGGCAACCGGCATGGCAGATCCGCCACGGGGGTTCATGACGATCTCTATGTCAAGGCGGTGGCGCTGAAGGTGCAAGGCCGAGTCGGTGTAATGGTGGGGGCCGATGCCTTGATCATTCCCGCGGAAGTAGCAGACCAGGCCGTGCGACGGCTCGAGCAGGAGTCGGGCTTGAGCCGGGAGCAGATTTACCTGGGCGCGACACACACCCATTGCAGCCTCGGCGCGTGGGGGCAGGGGATAGTCGCGGAATCGTTTGCGGGGGGATTCCAGCCGGAGGCGCGGACCTGGTTTTCGGATTGTATCGTGGCGGCGGTGCGGAGTGCGCTGGCTGACCTCAAGCCTGCGCAGTTTGGGCACGGCCAGTTCACGGCGTCGCAGTTCATTCGGAACCGGCTGGTGGGAGGCTTGGGAAAGGTTGACCCCGAATTCTGCTTTGCGGTGGTTAGGCAGGAGGCAGGAAAACTCGCGGTGGTGGGGGTTTACGGGGCCCACGCAACCGTTCTCTCGAGTGATATGATGGAATTCAGCGCCGATTACCCAGGATACTGGGAGAGGGCGGTCGAGCAGGCGACTGGAGGCATGGCGGTGTTCTTCGCCGGTGGAGTGGGCAGTCATTCGCCGGTGCCGGGTGGCAGTGGATTGGAGGGTGCCGAGCGGATGGGGCAGGCCCTGGCACGGATGGTGATGGAACAACTGCCACAGACCGGACTGACGAACCGTGTGACCTTCGGCATGCTGGGCCTCGACGTGAGTATGCCGCCGCTCAATGTGCGCCTAAGCGACGGGATCCGGCTTCGGCCCTGGCTGGCGGGAAAGCTCGTGCCGGCGAGGAGCCACAGTTTCCTTCAGGTCTTCCGCGTAGATGATTCGGTCTGGATTTCGACCCCGTGCGATTTCAGCGGCGAGTTGGCGCTGGGAATCAAGGATTTCCTGCGGGCCCACGGCAGCAGCGCAGTCGTCACTAGCTTTAACGGGGACTATGTTGGCTACGTGATCCCCGCGCGCTACTATCACCTGAACGGATACGAGCCCCGGCTCATGTCCTTTTTCGGACCGAACGTTCCGGATTACTTCGATGAGCTGATACGGACGATGGCGCTGGCGCTGGCGAATCGGTAAAGGCGTTCTCCAGGTCTTGAGAAGGCTGGGGCGTGCTGGGCGAAATCCGAAACCCGAAGGCCGAAATCCGAAAGAAATCCGAAGCCCGAAATCCGAAGTCAGCAAGCTCGTCGCTGCTTTGGGAGAGGAACGCACGGGAGGGCTGTGGTTTGGTTGTCCCGATTCAGTGGCAGGGGAGCGCGCCCGCCTCGGGCGCCTTGGCTGGCGCCCTCGCCAGTCATTATGTGGACGCCTCGGACGCACTCACCGTTCAGTGACTCTCCCGGCGTGGCAGCCACCCGGCGAGGGCGCCGGGTGGCAACGCCCGGGGCGGGCGTGCTCCCCATTTCCAACTGCATCGTTCCGGCTTAGTGGGGCTGGCATGAGCTTGGTGCTCTGAGACTGGGGGCTACCGTGGGTCATCAACGCAGCTCAATGGGATTCGCATAGACCCAGGGCACCCAATTGTCCAGCACCTTGAGTTCTGCCTCCACCCTGTATTTGCCGGGTTCAGATGGCGTCCAATCCAATGCTCGGCCTTCCTGGTGGTAAACGGCGCTGCCGTTCTTGATGATCGTAAAACGGCAGGGCAAGGGTGACTTCGCGGCCAGGCGCGTCGCCGGTGAGAACGGAGCGGTCTCACCCATGACCGTCTGGTTGGTCCCGTCGGCGGCAAACCATTGAAAGCCGGAGCTGCTGGCGATCATATCAAACCCGATAAAGACCCGGCCCGCCCGGAGACCGTCCAGAATGGTGGGTTCGCTTAGCGAGCGGGCGAGGACGTGGGTATTCACAAACCGCGCGCTTCGTTCGTAAGGATCCAATTGGAAATGAAACAGCCTGCGATTCGGCTTGAGCGGACCGAAGAGGAGGCGCGCCAGAGGGCGGGTGAACCAGTTGAGTTTGAACTCCTTTAAGACCTTGGGGCTGGTGTCCTCCACACGGATGGTGTCAGCGGTGGTGTAAATTCCCCTGACGCCCACATTCTGATGGCAGTCGTTGCCGGCGATGCCGGTAATGTGCCGTGTCCGGTTCAACTCGTCCCAACGGCAGAGGAATTCCACCGGCGGGACGAAGATGGTACGGAAGACATGCTCCGGGTAGCGGCGCTGGTTGACAAGAAGATCCGGCACCATGGCGCGAAGCCGGGTACTGCTGCGCTTGAAGTCCGTATGGATGTTATAGATCTCCATCCCCACAAGTTCCGGGCAGTCCCAGTCCCGCGGCTCCTCCGGGTGGGCGTAAAACATCAGGCCGCCGTTTGCGGAAATCTGCCGGGCGAGCGTGGCCGAATCGGTCTGATTGCTGAGCACGACGTCCGAGGCGACGCCAAAAGGCATAATCCCCTCTTTCATCTCGAACCCCGGCACGAACAGTTTGCCCTCATGCACCCCACGCCATTGCAGGTTAAAGTCAGCCCGGCCCTGAATGGGATGATCACTGAGGCAGATGAAGTCTATCCCGGTGGACTTGAGAACGCGCAGGATCTCGTCGAAGGGCACCTCGCTGTCGTGGGAGTATTTGGAATGGCTGTGCAGGATCCCTCGGTAGTCATTCAAGCCGGCAAGTCCCGGCACGGGCTGGCGCTGGGCGCGGAGGATTTGCCACGCTGCCTCCTCGCGCGGGAACGAGACGAATCGGTGATATAAGGCGCCGCGAAGCCAGAACAGGATGACGACCCCCAATAGCACGATGGCGGCCCCCACGAGCCAAAGCGCCCGGCGCAACCAAATCCGCTTCCTGCCTGGAGTGCTTGCGTCCTCCATTTGCTTAACTCTTAAAGCTGTCCATTGGTCAGTATCGAAGGCAACCGGTCCTTCCGGGCGTCATGATTTGAAAATGGACTCGATCAGCCCCTGAGCGTCGCGGAAGTCGGGCACGACGACGTCGGCGCCCACGCCGAGCAGGCGCTGCCGTTTCCACTCGTCAAATTGTCCCGAGCCGTTGTGCGCTTCATCGCTGGCCACCGCCACCGCCAGGCCCCCGGCCTCTTTGGTATTTTCGATTTCCACGTAACCATCGCCGAAGGATAGGAGCTGTTCTCCCCGAATCGCGTTTTCGCGTAGGATGCGCTCGATCACCAACTTCTTGGAGAATTTCTTGTAATCGTCCTGGGCGCCGTAAATGTGCCGGCCAAAGTAGCGGGTTAGATCGAGCGACTGGGCTTCGGCTTTGACGCAGTGCTCATCCGTGCCGCTGGCCAGATAGAGGGGCAAGCCGCGTTGCTGAAGGGCTTCGAGCATTGGGCGCACGCCATGCACCAAGAGGTCATCCGAGCGGAGGGTCCCGTGGGACAGGCCGTCGAGCCGGTGGCGGATTCGCTCGTCCAGCCGCCGCAGGTATTCGTGCTTGTACCAGAGCGGTTCCTGGGGCGTGCCGCCGCGCTCCCGGATGCGCTCGGCCAACTGGATCATCTGGTAGATGGTCTGCTTCCCGTTGAGCCGCATGATGTCTTCGCGGCAGAGCTGCCAACGCGCTTCACGCGTTTCACCCTGCAACGGGGGCAGCACCTCCACAAACATGGGTATCATAACCTCAGGCCAACCTTCTCGGATCAGCGAGAGCGTGCCATCGAAGTCGAACAGCACATGGCTGACCTGCGGGCGCGGAGCAAAGCCGGGCGCGAACTCAACCAAGCCATGGAATGATTTTGCTAACGTCATTTAATTATAGACTACTGTTCAGGACCCGGGCGATTCAACTCGCCATTCGAGAAGGTCTCCGCAATCCACACCATCATTTCGCCTGGCTGCCGGTTGGCATTCGCGAAGTAAGGAATGGCAGTGAATTCAACATTAGTGACGCCGAGCATTCTGGCAGACGGCAGGTAGAGCGTGTCCCGCCATTCTACTCGATGCACACCGAGGGCGGGCCCCTTGATGACCGTCACCCCGCCGAGCACGTTCGCGCGGTACTGCGCCCTCAACTGCGCATCGGGCGGGATGACCAGGTTCTGGACGTGACCGCCGTTGTCCACGGCTTCCAGGCAATAGACGATGGGACCGCGCTGGAGAGCGACACGTCCGATGTCGGCCTCGACCTGCGGATCGGCCTTGATGCGTTGCACGGGCATGGGTAGCGCCAATTCGATCAGATCGCCGCGACGCCATTTTCGTTGGAGGCGAGCGTAGCCGCGGACCCGCTCGAACGTCGCCAGGGGTTTGCCGTTCACCTTCAACCGCGGCTCAGCGCACCAGGCGGGCAGGCGCACATTGATGGCAAATTCCGATTGCCGCTCCGGCTCGACAGAGAGCCGGATTGCGCCATCCCATGGATAGCGGGTCGTTTGTCGAAGAGTGACCTTGGCGCCATTCACAGTGAGGCTTGCCTGGCTGCCCACAAACAGATTCACGTAAACGGCGCCTTGATCCTGGGCATAGATGTAGCCCGGCAGGGCCCCCATGATCTTGAGAAACATCGGCGGGCAGCAAGGACATCCGTGCCACGCCCAACGCGTCCGGTTCTGGCCGGCTTCGAGCGGGTTTTCGTAGAAGTAGGTGTCTCCTTTCAGCGAAACGCCGCTCAGGACGCCGTTATAGAGCACGCGCTCCAGTTCGTCGGCGTAGCGCGCGTCGGCAAAGGCCAGGTTCATGTTCTGATGAAAGAAGCCCGCGCCGATGGCCGCGCAGGTTTCCAGATAGCCGTTGTTCGGCAAGACGTAATCGGGGCCGAATCCCTCGTGGCCAGCCACCGCGCCCAAGCCGCCGATGACATACATGCGTCGCTCGACCATGTTATTCCAGAGCCGCTGGGCCGCAGTGAGATAATCTTCGCGGCCGTTGACGGTGCCGGCGGCAACCAATCCGGCGCAGAGGAGGGTGGCTCGGACCGCGTGGCCTTCGATGGTTTCCTGCTGCAACACCGGCTTGTGGTCCTGGGCATAGGCGCCGTAGTTCTGCCGGCCTTCGTGGTTACCGCGATTCTCAATCCAGAACTCAGCGAGCTTGAGGTAGCGCTCCTCCTCCACTGGCACCGGCATCCGTGACTTCAGCTCCGGCCTTTCCCGGAACAGGAGGTACAGCTTCACTAGCGCTTCCTCGCCCAGCGAGTGCCCCGGCACCACGTTCTTCTTCGGCGGTGGGCCCATAACGTCAGCCATGTGGTTGGCGAGCCTGGTGGCGACTTGCAGCAGCCGTGTCTTTCCGGTGGCGCGGTAATAATGGACTGCGGCCTCCACCATGGCACTGGCGTTATAGACATCGTGCTGCATGACGTCATTGCCTCCATTAAGGCCCCAGCGGTGATTGGGCGCCATCAACTGGGTCCACGTATTCAGGTAGCCGTCCGGGTCTTTGGCTGCGGCAGCGGCGATGCGATCGATATAGCCGTCCAACCGCTTCTCCAGTTCGGCGTCCGGGCTCGCGGCCAGGAAGTCGGCGCTGCCACGGATCATTTCATAGATCAGTCCGTCGTACCATTCCGGCCCGGCATGGCCCCCGGTCAGGCCGTCGCGAACACGATCGAAGTTGCTGATGGCCCCGCCACGGTCGTTCTCGAACTTCGCAAAGCAGTCCGCAATGGTCACTTCACGCCACACCTTGAGTTTGGGCGACCAGAAGTCGTCCTTGATGACCACCTGCTGAATCGGCAGCGAGGTCAGGTGATGAGGCTGGATTAGATCTCGCGACGGTTGGAGGCGGGATGCATCTGTGCCCAAGGCTGTCCGCTGGGGCAATGCGCCGGTTGGCAAGACGTCCGCCGCAAAGACCGCCGACGACAGAACGAGGGCAGGCAAAACCACGACGAGAACTGAGGCGAGGTATCGTTTCATTGCCATCTTCAGGTTCATGGTTTCTCCAGAATAAAAGAGGCCGTTCATGGACCGTCCGGCGATAGCAGCTTGCGGATTGCCGCCATCAGCACCGCTTCGACCTCGGGCGCGACGTTGGAGGCGTCCGGGCCGGTTTCGTAGCCGCCTTCTCCGTAGGCGACTTCAGTGCCGATGTACCAGGGCGCGTAATCCCCATACGCCGCCAGCGCCACGAACAGGTCTGGCCGCGCGGCTTTGGCGGCCAGTTGGTATTCGACAAACAGTTCGCCGGGCAGGTGCAGGATACGCGACCGACCCAGTTTCAAGCATTGCACTTCGAGTTGATGGCCCGCCTGGCAGCGGCGCAACCAGGCGAGCCGGGACGCGCCACCTGCCGCCGCGAACGCCCCCGGCCGCTCTTTCAGATCGGATTCAAGCTTCGCGGCGATTAGATGTTTGGCGGGCGGCAGCGCCACCGATTCGACGGTCCAACTCACGTCAGCGGCACTGATCGGTTGGCGCTTCGTGCTTTCCCAGGCGCGGCGCATTCCATCCGCTAGCCGTTCCGCCAGCGCCAGACGGTTCTCCGGCGAGCCGTCATTGTACTTGCCCGCGCCGATGTTGCCGCCTGCGCCGGTGAAATGAATGTGCAACGCGGCGGGGACGGCGAGTTGGCGCAGGAAACGGGCCAGACCCGGAAAGTCGGGATTAGGCATCCCGGTGCGGTAGTAACTCTGGGGGTGAGTAGCGTAATAGCTCAGAACGGCCACCGGGCGCTCGCCGTTCCACAGACTGACGAGGGAGAGGATGGGGTCAATGGTGCCCTCCGGCTCAGCGCGGATGGCGGGTTCTTTGGTCGCTGTCCAGCGGGTAGCCCGGACTTTGCCGTCCGGCCCCAGGATGCGCCGGTTGGACGCGACCTGATCCACGCGAGCCTCGCCCAAGCCAAGGTGCGTCAAAGGTTGTGCCCGCGGCAGGGATTCCCGCACCGCCCGCTCCAAATCGGCGAGCACCTGGCGCTGGAAGCGACCCTCGAATTGGCGCGGATCCAGGCCGGCTTCGTTCAGGATGCGTTCCGCCGAGAAGTCACAATCCGGCGCATCGTGTTGGTGCAGCGTATGCACGGCCACCCGGCGGGGCGACGTGACGGCGGCGCGGGCAAGGGCATCGCGAAACGCATCGTGGCCTTCATTGGCAAGGCCGATCCAGTCCATGGCACAAAGCACGATCGGCTCTCCCGCGCCCAACAGGACGATGCCTCGCGCCCGCAGCCCAAGTTCCCAGTGGTTAGTCACCGGATCATAGGCCATCAGGGAACCAATGGGAGGGGTGGCATCCACGTCGAAGGTGGCCACGCGCAGGGCGGATGTGGGGGAGAGGGTCGGAACTGAGGATGGCGCGGCGAGGAGGACATCGCCGCCTGCGGTTAAAAGGCCAACAGCCAGAGCAAGCTGGACAAGCATGTCGGCAGTTTACCCATGCCGACGAAAAAAGCCACTTCTGCCGCAGGCGAGAGATCCATGCAGGCGGTAATCATGCTCCTGCACTGCCTGAACCGTTACTCCATCCGCTCCTCAAACACCCGCCGCCCCGCCGTGCTGTCCTTCGGTATGCCCCACTCCCCCCTACAACGTTTAAGTATAGGTCCCCAGCAGCCACTCCATCCCCACCACCAGATTGGGCGGCGGCGTTTCAATGACCAAGTGAAAGTGGTTGTGCATCAGGCGATACCCATGCACCTGCCAGCCGGTCTTTTGACAGGCCTGCGTCAGCCTCTGCAACAGTCGCTCTCGATCCTCGTCATCCTCGAAGATGGCTTCTCGCCGGTCGCCCCGATTCACCACATGATAGATTGCCGCAGGATATTGAATGCGCACCTTCCGACCCGTGCGCCGAGGTTACTACCATGATCCCTCTGGGGGCAGCAGAATAATACACTCTCGATTCTGCTGAAAAACCCTTCGGCTACTTTTTAGTCCTTGGGGAGGTGGCGGGAGCCGCCAACCGGCGCAGCCGCAAGTCGGAGCGGCCCAGCAGTTGCCATTGGACCT
>Ga0224558_1004457_pt1 | contig 10880 bp, 7 predicted proteins | sample 714S32024metaG_FD_180682 | JGI IMG/M metagenome (GOLD analysis project Ga0224558, IMG submission 180682) | Peat soil microbial communities from Stordalen Mire, Sweden - 717 S3 20-24 | ecosystem: Environmental > Terrestrial > Soil > Wetlands > Peat | place: Sweden: Norrbotten County, Stordalen... | reverse complement strand
TTCTTTTTCCACAAATTTGCCGGCGGCGGAAAAACTACTTACCATAGTGCACACCAACGATCTGCACTCTCACCTGCAGGGCTTTTCTCCGGAAATAGACTACCGGCCTTTCGACGCCGGAGCCGATACGACTCTCGGCGGCTGGTCACGCATCGCTGCCGTAATTAAAAAAACAAAAAAAGAAAGAAAAAATCCCGTATTGATTCTGGATTCCGGCGATTATACGATGGGTTCTCTTTTCCATATGCTCGCGCGCGAAGAAGCCTTCGAATTGCGCCTGCTCAAGGCCATGGGCTATGATGCCGTCACGCTGGGCAACCATGAATTCGACTTGAAACCGGGGGGGCTGGCCCGGATTTTAAAGGCTGCCAAAGCCGGCGGAGGAATGCCTCAAATCGTTTTTGCGGGCGCGATTTTTGATAAAAAAAATCCCGCCGGCGATGGTTTGCAAGAAGCTTTTCGAGAAGTTGGAGTAAAAGATTATACCGTTTTGACCCGCGAAGGAATCAAGATCGGAATTTTCGGTATTATGGGCAAGGATGCCGCGGCAGTAGCTCCTTTTGCCAAGCCGGTGACTTTTGGCGATCCCATCGAAGTTTCCCGCAGGATTGTCGGCATACTGCGGGAAAAGGAAAAGGCGGATATTGTTATTTGTCTTTCCCCCAGCGGTCTCAATGCAGATACTGGTAAATCCGAAGATGAAATTCTCGCCCGCAAAGTCAAGGGAATCGATGTAATTGTCAGCGGGCACACGCACGCCCCGTACCAAACTCCGGTTAAAGTAGGTGATACAATCATTGTCCACGCCTGGGTTTACGGAAAACATGTAGGCATTCTGGATATCGTCTGCGGTAAAAAAAATATCGTGCTGAAAAATTATAAAACTGTCGCCATCAACAGCTCTATTGTCGGTGATGCGACAATTCAAAAAATGATTGAAGGATTCAAACAAAAAATAAACACACAATTTCTCGCCGGTTTCGGTTTGAGCTATGACAAAGTTATCGCCCATACTAACTGGGATTTGGAAATCGGCGCCTATGAATCTCCGCTGGGTAACATGATTGCCGACTCCATTCGCTGGTATGTAAACAAAGTTGACTCGGAAGCAAATGATCCGGCAAGCCATGTTGACGTTGCCGTGGAATCCAACGGAGTTATCCGCGATAATTTGATCGCGGGCAAGACCGGTAGAATAACAGTCGGTGATTTATTCCGTACTATACCGCTGGGTATCGGGATGGATAAAGATTCCACGATGGGCTACCCGCTGATTAGTTTTTACCTTTACGGATATGAAATCAAAAGAGCTCTGGAAATTTTAACCAGCGTTTACCCGCGAAAGGGATACGACTATTTTCTGCAAATATCCGGCCTGCGCTTTACTTACAATCCGCACCGCGTAATTTTTGACAGGGTGACGAATATCGAAATGGGCGGCGAGGAAGAAGGATATAAAAAACTTGACTACAGTCAATCCAACCACCGGCTTTACCGGGTGGCGGCCAATATTTACAACGCCACCTTTTTAAAAGGCATAGGGAATTATACCTACCATTTCCTCGATATTGTCCCGAAAGATAAAAATGGAAGACTCGTAAAAAATTTATCGGACGTGCGGGTGGATGCGGATAAATCCAAACGTGGCATACAAGAGCTCAAAGAATGGCAGGGAGTGATCGAATATGTCCGGTCCTTTCGGGACACAAACGGCGACGGTATTCCCGATTTACCGGAAAAATACAAAACCAAACTGGGGCGCATTGTAAGTGAACCCAGCTGGTATCCGGATGCTCTCATCGCCGGTGCAACTTTGCCCACGATTTTAGCGCTCCTTCTTATCGGACTATTATTTTTTGCTATAATTTATTTTACTGTCAGAATTATTAACAAGAGAAAAGCAAAAAATAAATATAGTAGCTGGAAAATTAAATATTGACAACGTGGTTGAATTATTCTAGCTATTAATAAATTTAGTTTGTTATCCTGGAGTGTTAGAAATATTTTCAAGGCCGTGGATGAAAAACCATGGCTTTTTTAATTTGGAACTTATATGCATGAGATCATCTGGCACGGCAGAGGCGGCCAGGGCGTGGTTGTCGGCGCCCAAATTCTAGCCGAAGCCGCTTACCTGCAAGGCTTTAAGGGGGTAACCTCAGCGCCTACTTTCGGTCCCGAAAGAAGAGGCGCTCCGCTTACGGCTTCAACAAGAATTTCCGACGAGCCCATTAGAACTTTTTCTCAAATCGAATTTGCCGATATTGCCGTCGTGCTTGATTCCTCCTTGTTGGGGGTTGTGGATATTCAAAGTTCGATCAAAGAGGGGGGAATTTTTATTATCAATACCAATTTAAACCCCGGTCAAATCAAAATAAAAAAAGGATTGAAACTTGCTTGCATAGATGCGGCAAAGATTGCCCTCAAGCATCGGTTGGTTAAAGAAGGCGCACCGATAGTAAATACGCCGCTTTTAGGCGCTTTCGCGCGTGCGTCGAATTTGATTTCTCTCACGTATCTGGAACAAGGATTGAAATGGAAACTGTCACCCCAAGTAGCCGCCGGCAATATTCTGGCGTTGGAGGAGGCGTACGAACAGACCATTATTATAGAAAATTAACGAAGCGCATCCGGCAAAAACGAATCCAATAAATTTTAGTGTCATCCGCTGGTGGGCGGCATAACAGTCCTCCATCGAATAATGTGCCGTAATAATATATAAAAATGAAATAGGATTAATTAATGAAAAACAGAGATAAGAATATTTCCGCCATGAGTACGCCGGCTATTGCCGAGGGAGGCAAAACGGGAGACTGGCGCGATATGAGGCCGGTTGTTGATCAGAAAAAATGTATCCCTTCTGTTAAGGGTAAGGCGGCCTGTTATTTATGCTGGCTTTATTGTCCTGAAGGCGTCGTCAAGGCGGCGATTCCCGTGAAAATTGATCTGGACTACTGTAAGGGATGTGGGATTTGCGCCGAAGAATGTCCGGCCCAGGCCATCACCATGATCAAAGAGGTGGATGACAATGGATAATGTGCAAATCATGACCGGCAACACCGCCGCGGCCATCGCCGCTAAACTCTGCAATATTCAAGTTGTTGCCGCCTACCCGATTACCCCTCAAACATCTCTTACGGAAACGCTTTCACAATTTATCGAATCAGGCGAGCTTAAGGCCGAATACGTGAGAGTGGAAAGCGAGCATTCCGCCCTCACCGTTTGCATATCGGCATCGACAGTCGGCGCCCGTGTTTTTACCTCCACCAGCTCACACGGCCTGCTTTATATGCACGAACAGCTCCACTGGGCGGCCGGTTCCCGCCTGCCGATTGTCATGTGCTGCGTCAACCGCGGCGTCGGCGCCCCCTGGTCTATCTTTAACGACCAGCAGGATTCCGTCGCTCAGCGCGATACCGGCTGGATTCAAATTTATTGCCGGGACAATCAGGAAATTCTTGATTCGGTTATTCAGGCCTATCGCATCGCCGAAGAAGTTTACGCTCCGGTTATGGTTTGTTACGACGGGTTTGTCCTCTCCCATACGATGATGCCCGTTTCCATACCGGATCAAAAAGCCGTTAATTCATTTCTCCCTCCCTATAAACCACACACGGTTTTGTCCGTCGAAAACCCCTATAACATCAATCCTGTAATATTTCCCTGGCTGAGGGAAAACGCGGAAGGAATAATCTGCGACGGCTACATGGAGATGCGCTACAAACTGCAGAAAGCTCTCGATTGCGCCAGAGAGGTGATTGTAGCCGCCGGTAAAAAATATGCAAAAATTATCGGTCGTAACTACGAAGAAATGCTGTGGCACTACAAAACCGATGACGCGGAAATTATTTTGACCGGTATGGGTTCTATCGCCACGGAAGCCACTGCCGCCGTTGATCAACTGAGGAAAGAGGGTGTTAAAGCGGGAGTTGCCGGTATCCGTGTTTTTCGCCCATTTCCCGTAAACGATGTGCGAAAAGCGTTCAGTAAAGCTCAAACTATTATAGTCTTGGAAAAGGATATCAGTTACGGCTATGAAGGCGCGCTTTGTTCCGACATCAAAGCCGCGCTCTACGGCACGGGCATTAATGTTCCTGTCCATAATTTCATTGCCGGACTCGGCGGCCGGGATGTAAAGGTCCGGGAAATATTTGAAGCTGTTCAACAATCGCTTCAAGAAATCGCCGCCGGCAAAGAAAGTAATAAAACAATCTGGTTAAACTGCCGTAAATAGACCCCGTTAGAAACAACGGGAGCTTCGCGATTGTAGATGGCAGCATTAGACCGACATCTTATTTGAACTATTAATATTTGACAAGAGTTGGAGACTTTCTCTAACGGGGTAGAGGTAATAGGCCATGCCGGAAAATTTGTTTAAAGTATCGAAAGAAGAATTTATGCTGCCGTGAAACAGGGCCTGTCAGGGATGCGGTCTTTCTTTAGCTTACCGCTACGCCCTAAAAGCTCTGGGTAAAAATACGATTTTAACCATACCGGCAAGCTGCCTTACCGTTTTGCACGGCCTTTATCCGACCACCTCCGTTACCATTCCTTGCCTCAACTGCACTTTTGCCTCGACTGCCGCGTCGGCCTCCGGCTTGGTGGCGGGGCTGAAAGCCACGGGAAGGAAAGGCACTACTGTTGTGGCTTTTGCCGGGGATGGAGGGACATACGATATCGGCATCCAGGCCTTAAGCGGCGCGGCGGAAAGAGAAACCGATTTCATCTTCGTTTGCTATGATAATGAAGGTTACATGAATACGGGAACCCAGCGCTCCAGCGCGACGCCCCTGGGGGCCCTAACAACAACGACACCTATTTTGACCAAACAGCAACACAAAAAAGACATGCTGAAAATTATGGAGGCCCACGACATTGCTTACATTGCTTCTGTTTCGCCCGCTTATCCTGTTGACCTTTACGATAAATTCGTCAAAGCGAAAAGCATTAAGGGAACCCGTTATCTGCAAATTCATGTTCCCTGTCCGCCGGGCTGGGGCTACCAGCCCAAAGATACGGTTAAAATAGCCAGAGCCGCCGTCGAAACCGGCGTATTTGTCCTTTTTGAAATCGAAAATGGAAAATTTAGTTTAACCGGCCGCAGTAAAAAACTGGCCGAAAAAGGCAAAAGACAGCCGCTGACAAGCTACATAGATAAGCAGGATCGTTTCCGGAAAATAAGCGCGGAACAACTCAAACTCCTTCAAAAAAAAATCGATAATAAATGGAAGGAATATTTGAAGAGAACAGGGCTGAAGGCTGAAGGGGTTTAGTCTGAAGGTTAGTAGGGATAAAATATAAAATGTGCGTGATCACACAAAGCTCCGGGCATTTGAAATTGCTGACAAGTTAACAATATTAATATAGCTAATAACTGCAAAGTTTCCGAGAGAAGAATTGTATGAACTGACTTCTCAAATGAGGCGAGCAGCTGTTTCGGCACCTTCTAACCAACAGCCTTCAGTCTATCTACCTAATTATATATACTTGCTTATCAAATCGGCATATCTGGCGGCGGCTCCCATGTTGGCGGCCACAACAGCTTTGCCTCTGGCGCCTCGCTTTTCCAGTTCTTCGGGATATTCCAGCACGCGAAGAATGTTTTGGACCAAGTCTTCCGCACTTCGTATCGTCACGCCGCAGCCCGCTTCTTCCAACAGAGCTTTTTCTTCGCTGAAATCGTCCATCGAAGGGCCGTAAAAAATTACTTTTCCCCAGGCGGCAGCCTCTAAGATATTCTGGCCGCCTTTGGGGACAAGGCTTCCGCCGCAATAAACAATAGTTGCCAGGGAATAAATCTTAAAAAGCTCGCCGATAACATCAACAACAATAATACGTTCGCTTTTACGTATTTTACCGTTATTCATCTCGGTCAGAGTAATGGCGTCCGGCAACCCGGATTTTCGCAGAAGTTCCAAAATCGCGCTGGTTCTTTCAATATGCCGCGGAACTACAATTAGTTTAAATTCGGCATGATATTCTAAAAGCTTCTTGTATACATTGATGATGACTTCTTCTTCGCCCGGATGGGTAGAGCCCGCCACGAGAAATCTTTCATCCGCCCGCACATTAAATCGGCGGACAATTTCTTTCTGCAGTGCAGGCGAGGCCATGGCCGCCAGCGCATCATACTTGGCGTTTCCCATTATTTGAATCTTATCTTCAGTCATGCCGATATTTGTAAAACGCACCGCATCGATCTTGGTAATCATACCGGCGGCAGATAAATCATTAAGAATTTTTTTCCAAAAAAACCTGGTCAGGCGATATTTACCGTAAGAGCGCAAAGAAAACCGTCCATTAACCATCAAGGTTTTTATCCTTTTTAATTTACAGGCTTTTAGAAAATTCGGCCAGAGTTCCGTTTCTACCATAACAAAGGCATTAGGATTGACCTGCTTTATGCTTTTGTGCACAACATAGGGGATATCCAGGGGAAAATAAATGAATGTGGCAGCGCCTTGGATAAGACGACGTGCCATTTCCTGACCTGTTTCGGTAGAAGTGGAAAAAATAATTTCCACATCCGGCCTTTTTGCTTTCAGGGAAGCGACAATCGGCGTGGCGGCAGTGACTTCCCCTACTGATACCGCGTGTATCCATACACGCGGCCCATCTTTCAAATCGGCCAGTATTTTTGCCTGTCTTCCGCCCAGTTTCGGGATTAAACTTTTGCGATATTTACCGGTAAAAATTATTTTCAGCAAATAATAGGGTAAAACAATTATCGCGGCAACCAGCAATACAGCATTATATAAGATGTACATACTCATATCTTTAGATTTTTCCGCTTTTGTGTCAAGCAACTTTTCTCAGAGGTGAAAATGAAATTTAAATCGTATTTGTTGTGAAACTCCAATTCTAATGAAACTCAGATATTACAAACGCAGTGCAGTAATATCTGTCAGTTGAATTATCCCACGTGCGAAGCTAAGTGGGACTATATTGTAATGAGACCCAAGTTTCAGAAACAGAGTGCATAACCTAAAGGTCACACATGCTGAAACTTGCAGGTCGAATCAATGAAACTTCCCGTAGCCTCCGGCTATGGGATTAGCTGAATTGATCCCGCCACAGGCGGAGGGTAGAATTTATGCCCGTGGTCAATGAAACTTCCCGTAGCCTCCGGCTATGGGATTAGCTGAATTGATCCCGCCACAGGCGGAGGGTATAATTTATGCCTGTGGTCAATGAAACTTCCCGTAACCTCCGGCTATGGGATTAGTTGAATTGATCCCGCGAAGCGGGGGGTATAATACCCGTGATTGACAGAGAGGAAACTTTAGTATAATTGAACAAAGGCATAAAGGAGAAAAAATTTGACGTTACTGATTGCCCCTTCAATTCTATCCGCTGACGGCGGAAGACTGGGCGAGGAAATTGCCGCCGTGGAAAAAGCCGGCGCCGATTGGATTCATGTTGACGTGATGGACGGTCATTTTGTTCCCAATATCACCATGGGTCCGGGAATAATATCGGCCCTGAGAAAAACAACAAAACTGCCTTTTGATGTACATTTGATGATTGAAAATCCTGAAAACTATATTGAATCTTTTGCGAAAGCCGGCGCCGATATTATTACTATTCACGTTGAAGTAGCCGAGAATCTCCACCGGATTATTGACCTGATAAAAAAATGCGGCAAAAAAGCGGGCGTATCGCTGAATCCGAATACATCGCTGAAGCGGATCGAAAATATTGTTTCGGATATTGAGATTTTGCTGGTTATGGCCGTTAATCCGGGCTTTGGCGGACAGAAATTTATTGAAGACTCTTTACCTAAAATTACTAAGGCCGGCCAAATGTTGAAAGGCCTGCCCAACAAACCTATGCTGGAAGTTGACGGAGGAGTTAATTTAAAAAACATTAAAAGCATCGTCGAGGCGGGCGCGCAGGTGATAGTTGCTGGCGCCTCTATTTTTGGTACAAACAATTACCAAAAAACAATTGCCGCACTGAAAGCTGCCGCTGAGAGTAATTAACGCTTTTGTTGTTCCAGCTCCACCGCCAGCCGCAAAGACCGGCGGGCTTCTTCATAATCAGGTTTAAGATAAACCGCCCGGCGAAAATGTTCAATAGCTTCTTTCAGTTCACCTTTATTGCCCAGAGCTACGCCTAAATTAAAATGGATACCCGGGTTTTTGGGCTCTATCTGCAAAGCCCTTTGGTAATAGTAAATTGCCTCGTCATGTTTGAGCTGCCTTTCTAAGTTAACGCCCAGATTATTAAGGGCAGCAAAAGAAGAAGGGTTAATTCGCACCACCTCGCGGAAATGGTCAATGGCATCTTCGTTTTTTCCTTGTTTTACAAGGATATCAGCTAAATTATAATGAGCATTGGCATTATAGGGATTGATCTTAATTGTTTCGCGATAATGGCCTATGGCTTCTTCAATCTTTCCCTGTTTGATAAGTAAATTGGCTAAATTATAATGGGCATCATCATAATCCTGATTAATTTTAATCGCTGTAAGATAATGTTCAATAGCTTCTTCATTTTTTCCTTCTGCGGCCAAAGCTACACCGAGATTGGAATGGGCGCTATAGTGATCCTGATTAATTTTAATCGCTGTAAGATAATGTTCAATAGCTTCTTCATTTTTTCCTTCTGCGGCTAAAGCTACGCCAAGATTAGAATGGGAATCGGCATGATGGGGATTAATATCAATTGCCGCAAGATAGTGGGCAATGGCTTGATTATTTTTTCCTTCCTCGGCTAAGGCAATGCCCAGATTGGTATGAGCTATATAGTTATTTTTAGTAGCCTCCAGGGCGTGATTAAAAAGCTCGATACTGTTTTTCCAGTAGCCGCATTGCTGCCAGGTTAAAAATATCAAAACGGCAAGAATAATGGCTGCGGCCGGAATTAAAATTATTTTACGCAGTTTTTTCCTGGGCAATAAATAAACGATACCCCAGATGAGCATTATGCCGATGCCGATGGAGGGCAGATAGGTATAGCGATCGGCCATCGCTTGTGAACCGACCTGCACCAACCCGATTACGGGAATCAGAGTGCCCAGATACCAAAACCAGCCCACGAACAAAAAAGGCAATTTCTTAATGGTATAAATAACAATAATAGTAATTCCGATCAAGATTAAGAGTGCGCCGGAGACAGGCAACTGCAAAAAGGGATCTTCATAAGGATAAAATACGGTCAGATCAACCGGCCAGAAAATCTTCCCTAAATAAGAAACGTAAGAGACAATCGCGTTGACAACACGTTCGGCAAACGGCAGCTTCTGCACGGAAACCAGAGCACCACCCTTGTTTTGAGCCCAGAGTGTAACAATACTCGAAACGATTGTTAAGAAAATAAAAGGCGCCTTTTCCCATAAAAGGGAACGGATGGTTGAAGAACTACTCGTAAGCGGCGTGGATATCGTTTTCTCTTTAGCAGAATCGGTCCTACGCTGTTTAGTTTTCTTCTTTTCTGATCTTTCACTAGCTGCTGCCGGCACTTTTACTGGAGCGAGAGCTTTCGGCCAGCGCCCTAACGGCCAGTAATCAAGCAACATCAGCACAAAAGGCAAGGTAACCAGCATGGGTTTGGCCATTAGTCCCAGCGCAAATAGTATTAAACAAAGAAAATATCGGGAGAGTTTATGCTCTTCCACGTAAAGGGCATAGACGTAGAGGGTCGCCATACCGAAAAACATGCTCAAAACATCTTTGCGTTCGGCCGCCCAGGCCACCGATTCCACTCGCAGAGGATGCAGGGCGAAAAGAGCCGCGACGAAAGCCGAAGGCCAGAGGGACTTGGTCGTTTTTTCTAGAAAGAAGAACAAAAAGAGGACACTGCCGATGTGCAATAATAAATTTACCAGGTGATGACCGGAAGCGTTGGCTCCGAATAAGCTCCAGTCCAGAACATGAGAAAGTAGCGTCAGAGGATGCCAGTTACTGGAGACAACAGCGCTAAATGCCCATTTGATCGTTGCTGAATTAAGGCCTGCCTGAATATGATTGTTTTCGTTAATGTATAGCCTGTCATCAAAATTAACAAAACCATTACCTAAAATCCGGGCATAAGCGATAAAAGAAGCAACAATTAAAAATATTACGATGAGGTAAGTGTATTTTTTCTTCATGAATAGAAAATATCCACGTAATAATTAAACAAAAATAACTAATCCTTTACTACATCCTATATTTATTTGGCAATAAAAATCGGCGTACTGAAAAACTGTCGCCGATAGTAATTAATGTTTTTGTTGTTTTTCCATTTCTAACGCCAGCCGCTGCTATTTCGGTATCATAAGAAGTCGTTAAGCGGAAAAGAGGGATAGCGCCATATTAATTATATCATTGCTTCTGATGCAACGGCATATAAGAAGAATGATCTTGTGTGTCAAAGGAATTTTGGCCACAAAATGTGATGCGTGGTGTCGATGTTTGTCTTCGGGCGCGGATTGTGTTTATTACGGATTAAAGTCCTGCATTTTCGGTGAAGTTTACGATTTACTGATTAAACGCTTTATTGTTCTTTTTGACCATTTTAACTGAAAGAATATTTTATCAGAGTAAATTGCTAGCACGCTCGTAGTGATATAATACCTCCTTTTTTTATTTAATATGTCGAATTCTGAATTTAAATAATAATAATAAAGATTTAAACTCGCCCCGAGTTTTCAAAGGACCGAGTTAGTAAATCTCTCCTGACTTTTTCAAAAAATCAGTCAGTGAAATCAACTGAAAACAAAATCCGAAAAAATTGTAGAACACCTACAAAATATGTTGCATTAACAGAAATATATTGATAAAATTAACAAAAGTGGTAAAATCTATAAAAAGTGACAATTAAAATATATTTTGGTATAAGGAGAGTTTTTTGGCCAGCACAGACGATATAAACTCAACAGAAAAACTTCTTAATGTCAT
>Ga0224558_1004456_pt1 | contig 10880 bp, 7 predicted proteins | sample 714S32024metaG_FD_180682 | JGI IMG/M metagenome (GOLD analysis project Ga0224558, IMG submission 180682) | Peat soil microbial communities from Stordalen Mire, Sweden - 717 S3 20-24 | ecosystem: Environmental > Terrestrial > Soil > Wetlands > Peat | place: Sweden: Norrbotten County, Stordalen... | reverse complement strand
GAGGGGTCCGACCCGATCGAGATGATCGTCGACGCGGCGCGCTGGGCCCCCTCCGGCGGGAACATCCAGCCGTGGCGGTTCGAGGCGGACCCGCGCGAGATCCGCATGTACCTCGTGCCCGACCGCACCACCACCATGGACGTGCGGCACCGGGGCAGCTACGTCGCCATCGGCGCCGCACTCTTCAACGCCCGCGTGGCCGCAGCCTCGCTGAGGAACCTCGGGGAGACCCAGCTGTTCCCCGAAGGGTCGCCGTCGCACCACGTCGCCACGCTGATGGTCGGCGACGCCACCGACTACGAGATCGCCCCGCTGGCCGGCCGGGTGCGCACGCGCGTGGCCAACCGGCAGCTGGGCGACGGTGAGCCCCTGGACGAGCAGGTGGTCAAGGTGCTCACCCGTGGTGTCGAGCGGGAGGGCGCCCAGCTCCGCCTCGCCACCGACCGCAGGCGGATCGAGACCATGGCCGAGTTGCTGGGGGAGTCGGACCGCATCCGCTTCCTGCTGCCCACGCTGCACCGCGAAATGGTGGGGGAGCTGCGCTTCCCCGGCCGGGACTCCCTGAGCGAGGGGCTCGACGTGCGCACGCTGGAGCTCTCCCCGCCCGAGATGGCGGCCCTCGAGCTGTTGCGCCGTTCCGACGTCATGGAGCATCTGGCCGACTGGCGGGCCGGACGGATGCTGGGCGCCCGTACCCGCGCCGCCGTCGAATCGAGCTCGGCGGTGGCCGTGGTCAGCGTGCCGCGGACAGACCCCGCGTGGTATGTCCGCGGCGGAGCGGCGGTGGAGCGCCTCTGGCTCACCGCCGAGCTCCACGGTCTCGCCGTCCAGCCCGTGTCCCCCGTCTTCCTCTACGCCATCGACGACAAGGATCTCCTCCGCCTGGGGGGCGAGCGCCACGTCGAGACGATCCACGGCCTGTCCCGGCGGTTCCACGACTTCTGGGACCTCGACGACGGGGAGGAGGCGACGCTGCTGCTCCGCCTGAGCCATGCCCCGCCACCCTCCACCCGCAGCGCACGGCTGCCCCTCAATGACCTTCTCAGCCGTGAGCTTGAAATGGCATGAAACGCGGCGGCTACGGGGGCTGCGGAACCGACTTCCCCCGCCTTGGTGGCTGTGCAATACTTGTGGGCAGGTATAGGTGCCGGGGAAACGTGCCTATTCCCAGTGAACCCTCGAGGGGGGGGTTCCAATATGACAGCTCCGACCGACATTTCGCCCGGCGTGGCCGGCCTGCAGACTCGTCTCGTCATCGAGACGATCACCCAGGTCGTCTCAGGTGCGGAGGTCGTCGAGATCGTGGGCAGCCTCGACGAGACCATACCCGGATTCGAAGCGGAGTCGTGGTCGATCCCCAGTTCGGCTCACGCACTCACCCATATCCGTAAGCGCGTCGTCAGCCTTCTGGGGGCCCAGAATGCGGTCGGCTCCTTCTCGTGTGTGGTCTCGGGCGTCGCCTGGGGAGTCCTGGTCGAGCCCATCGCGTTGCAGGACGGCGCCGTCATCGGCGCCCTCGTCGTGGCCCGGCAGGGCAGGGCCTGGTCCAGCCGTGAGCGTGCGCTGGCCAAGGCCTTCGGCGGCCTGCTGAGCCACACGGTCACCCTCGCCTCGCGCGAGAGCTCCCTGCTCGACCAGCGCCGCCTGGACGAATTGGTGGGTCAGGTGGCGGAACGGCTCATGTCGGCCTCGTCACGGACCCGTCATGACGTGCTGACCTGGACGACGCGCGTGCTCGCCGAATTCCTGGGCGCGGACGTGGCGTTCCTGCGGCGCAACGACCACCAGCGGGGTCTGAGCGTCCTGGAAGCCGAATGGCCGCCCCGCGAGAACATTCCCGACCCGGATCCCCTCGGCGAGGTGCCCTTCGACGCCGACCCCGTGTTCGCGGCGACCAGGGACCTGCGCACGCCCTACCTGGCCGGGGCGGACGAGGACGACTATCTGGACCGGGTGGAAAAGGGCTCGCCCAGCAACGTGCAGCTGGTCGGCGGGGCGTGCGTGCCCCTCCTGTTGGCCGACACCACCTGGGGTGTCCTGGGCTTCCTCCACTTCGGGCTCCACGGCTGGACGCCCGAGGAGATCAGCGCCCTGCAGGCCATCGCCTCCATGCTCGTCCAGCTCCAGGCCCGCATCGACGCCGAGGAGCGGACCGAGTACATCGCCCTCCACGACGACCTGACCGGGCTGCCCAACCGCCGCGCCCTCCTCCGGGAGTTGGAGGTCCGTCTGGCCGCCAACCGGGAGACGGCCATCCTCTTCTTCGACCTGGACCGCTTCAAGGTCATGAACGACTTCTTGGGTCACGCCAGCGGCGACCGGGTGCTCACCACCATCGCGGACCGCATCCGCACCAGCATCAGGCCGAACGACTTCGCGGCCCGGCTCGGGGGCGACGAGTTCGTGATCCTGGTGGGCGAAGTGGGCAGCGAAATGGAGGTTGCCGCCACCGCGTACCGGATCCTCGGGATCATCGGCGAGCCCATCGACTTCGCCGGCCAGGAGGTCAGCCACACCGCCAGCATCGGCATCGTCCTCTCCAAGCCGGGCGTGAAGAACGGGATCGAGCTGCTCGGGTGGGCCGACGTCGCCCTTTACGCCGCCAAGCGCCAGGGGCGCAATCAGGCCGTGGTGTTCGATGAGGTGTTGCGGGAGTCGGTCAGCGAGCGCTCGCGCACGGAGCTCACCCTCCGGGAGGCCATCGAGGGCGACGGGCTGCGCCTGCACTACCAGCCCGAAGTCGATCTCCGCACCGGCCGGCTGCTCGCCGTCGAGGCCCTGGTGCGCTGGCAGCACCCGACACGCGGGCTCCTGCCGGCATCCGCCTTCATCACCGTGGCCGAGGAGACCGGCCTGGTGGTCGACATGGGGCGCTGGGTCTTCGCCGAGGCGTGCCGCCAACTGTCGGTGTGGCGCCGGGACTACCCCGACCTGCCGCTGGTCGTGCGGGTCAACATGTCGCCGGCGCAGTTCGTGATCAGTGGCCTGGTCGAGTTCGTGGAGAACTGCCTCCAGGTGCACCGCATCCCCGGCGAGCGCCTGTGCATCGAAATGACCGAGCACGCCGTCCTGCAGGAGCCCGAGCAGACGGCGCGCATTCTGCGCGGTTTCCAGGCCCTCGGTGTCGAGGTTGCCATCGACGACTTCGGGACGGGGTATGCCTCGTTCACGGAGCTCAAGCACCTGCCGGTGAACTTCCTCAAGCTCGACCAGACCTTCGTGCAAGGGATCGAAACCGACCCGAGCGACCGGGCCATCGTCGAGGCGATCATCCAACTGGGCCGTGCCCTCGACCTCGGCATCATTGCCGAGGGCATCGAGTGCAGGGCCACCATCGACAAGCTGCTCGAGCTGGGTTGCCATCGTGGCCAGGGGTACCTCATGTCGGTACCGATGTCCGCCGAGGAGCTCGCGCCGGTGCTGCGGGCGGGCGCGGTGCCTCTTACGGCGTTCCGCACAAGTGGAAAGGTGGCCCCCGCGTTGTCGGACAGGTCCCTGTGACCTTGGTGGACGACATGGCGGAGCGGGACATCGACAGCGACGGCGACAGCGACGGCGACGGGCAACTCCACGAGCCGTGGGTCTTCTTGACCATGCTCGACCAGATGTCGACGAGCGAGGTCAACATCGGCTTCATCTACTCGGTCATCGACCTCTTGGCCCGGCGCTACCAGCTCACCGACGCCGTGGTGGTGCTGCGCGACGAGGCGCTCGGTACACAGGCCTTCCGGCTGGGACAGAAGAGCCTCGACGGTGATTCCCCGGCCGCCGACGCCACGTCCCCGGGCGTGTTCTGCGAGCCCGATTGCGTCCCCCACGTCGTGCGTGACGTCGTCCGCAACGTGTGCCAGCTCGCCCTGACGCTCCACCTGGCCCGGCACAGCGCCGACCACGATCCGCTCACCAACATCGCCAACCGGCGATCCTTCGACGCCGCCCTGCGCAACGCCTCGGTCCAGAGCGCGCGGTACGGTTGGGCCTTCACCCTGGTGCTCATCGACCTCGACGGGTTCAAGGCCGTGAACGACAAGCTCGGCCACGCCGTGGGCGACGACATGCTGCGCTCCTTCGGCTGGGCCCTGCGCCGTTCGGTGCGCAGTGGCGACACGACGGCCCGCATGGGCGGGGACGAGTTCGCCATCATCCTCGCCAACGCGGAGGGAACCGAGGTCCTGGCCTTCACCGAGCGGCTCCGGGCCCTCCTGGTCTCGTTGCCCGAGCTCGGTTTCTCGGTGGGCACCGCCACATCGCCCGCCGACTCGACTGACCCCGCCGAGCTCTACCGCATTGCCGATGCGCGCCTCTACGAGAAGAAGGGCATCGTGCTCCGGTGAGCTCGACCATCGAAGAGGACTTCGAGCTCGAACTCCGCTCCCTCCCCGGCGTGGTCAACGTGGGGATAGTGCACAGCGAGGACGGCGATGTCGAGTCCGTGGTGCTGACCATCCGCAACCACGATCCCGAGGTCGTACGGGAGAGCGCGATTCAGGTCGCCAGCCTCTACTATCCCGACGCCGCCGTCATCTTGGAGGAGACGCGCACGCCGCGGGCCGATCGGGGCGGGGTCGCGGCGGCGGCCCGAATCGCCCTGGAGGCGGCCGAGTTCAACGAACACGACGGCGTCAGCGAGGTGCGCCTGAGCTTCGCGGGGAGTGTCGGGGTCGGTCGGGCCGAGAGCGGGCCGCTCATCGGCGGGGCCGAGGCGACGCTCGGTGCCCTGCGCGACCTCGGCAACGTGATCCCGTTCTACCTGATGGGGGTGACCAAGGTCGACACGATGATCGGGTGTTCGGTGATCGTCGCGTTGCGGTCGCTGGCGGCCAGCGATGACCGGATGGGCATCGCCCTCGCCCATGACGACCTGCTGGCGGCGGCCAAGGCGACGCTCGACGCCCTGAACCGCTATCTCTCGCTGGACCCTGAGCGCCAGCGGGCCGCGACCGCGGAGCTCGAACCCGGCGGCGGGGAGCGACACCACCAGGTCGAGTAGGGCCTCGACCGCGGCGTACCACGACCGCGCCCCCCGTATACCGTGGGTCCATGGACCACGCTCGACTCGGCAACACCGGCCTGCTCGTCTCGGAGCTGTGCCTCGGGACCATGACCTTCGGGCTGCAGTGCGACGAGACGACGTCCGCCGCCATCATGGATCGGGCCGCCGAGGGTGGCATCACCTTCTTCGATACGGCCGACGTCTATCCACTCGGCGGCGGCCTGTCCACCGTGGGCCGCACCGAGGAGATCGTGGGGGACTGGCTCCGCGGCAAGCGGGAAAAGTTCGTGGTGGCGACCAAGTGCGTCGGCCGCACCGGCCCGGCGGCCTGGGAGCAGGGCAGTTCGCGCAAGCACATCCTCGCCGCCGTGGAGGGCTCGCTGCGGCGCCTGGGCACCGACTACATCGATCTCTACCAGCTCCACGCTCCCGATCCCTCGACGCCGATCGACGAGACGTTGGGCGCCCTGGACGACCTCGTCCATTCGGGCAAGGTCCGCTACGTCGGCTGTTCCAATTTCCTGGCCTACCAGGTGGCGAGGGCGCTCGGCCGGAGCGAGGCCCGCCACCTCGTGCGCTTCGACTCGGTGCAACCGCGCTACAACCTGCTGTTCCGCCAGATCGAACGCGAGCTCCTCCCACTCTGCGCCGAGGAGGGCCTGGGTGTCATTCCGTACAATCCGATCGCCGGCGGCCTGCTCTCGGGCAAGCACAACGCTTCGGGGCCCCCGACCGAGGGCACGCGCTTCACTCTCGGCAACGCGGCGGGCAATTATCAGAACCGCTACTGGCACGACCAGGAGTTCGCCACGGTGGAGGAGTTGCGCAAAATTGCCGAGCGCGAGGGGGTCCCCCTCGTCACCCTCGCCGTAGCCTGGGTCCTGGCCCATCCGGCGGTGACGGCGCCGATCATCGGGGCCAGCCGGCCTGACCAGCTCGAGGCCAGCCTGGCCGCCGCCGAGTTCACCGTGTCCACCGAGCTCAAGGACGAGCTCGACGGGGCCACCCGCTCGTACCGCCTGGGCGACGCCGCTCGCTGAAAGGAGACCGGAATGGGCATCATCCCTGCGTCACATCGCGACCTGCTCGAGGCCCGGGTGGCCACATTCGCCACCGTCGGCACCGACGGCTATCCCCAGCTCTCCGAGGTCTGGTTCCTGGCCGAGGACGACACCATCCGGCTCTCGCTCAACAGCGCGCGGCAGAAGACGAAGAACATCGTCCGCCACCCGGCCTGCACCCTCTTCATCCTCGACGTGGCCAACACGTTCCGCTACCTGGAGCTGCGGGCCGACGCGCTGGTCGAGCCCGACGACGACTACCGCTTCGCCGACAAGGTCGGCGCCAAATACGGCAGCGACCTGCGCGCGCACGACCAACCCAGCCAGTCCCGCGTCGTGGTCACCCTCCACCCGCACAAGGTCAACGCGGTGAACATGGGCGGTTGACTTGATCACGTCCGCCTGGGCCCGTTCCGGTCCTTGGCCACGAACGCCTTGCCCTTGGCCACCGCCACCTTGCGGGCCCGGGCCATCTGCGCAGCGCTCGGCGGCTTGGGCGGTGCGACCCATTCCCACGCACCGGGCCGGCCTTCGAGGCGCCACCCACCGTCGGTCTTGAGCTTGTGATGGGCGGGACAGAGACGGACGAGATTGTCGAGCTCGCTCGGGCCGTCCTTGCCGTAGTCGAGCTGCCGGTGGTCGCGTTCGAGGCCGATGCGGTTGCCGCAGCCCGGGACCGCACAGACCCGGTCCCGGACGATGAGCGCCGTGTCGATGCAGTTGGCGATGACGCGGGTGCTCTTGGTCACCGTCTTGATGTCGAAGCCTTCCTTGACGAGGTACTGGAACCCGCCTTCTGAGAGCAGCTCGGTGGCGGCCGCGACCGAGACGGGCCCGATGCCCTCGATCTCGCAGAGCTCGTCGCCTTCGGTGGAACCCCGGCGCAACGACTCGGCGTTGACGATGATCAAGGTGCGGGGGGCGGCGGGCCGGGGCTGACCTCGCCGCGGAGCTCCTGCGCCCCCACCTCCCGCTTCGGGCCCCTCCTCCGCACCGTCATCGTCACCTTCGTCACGGTCGTCGCCCTCCGGAGCGGAGCCGCTGACGGAGCCGCCGGAGCGGCCGGAGTCGCCCAAAAGGTCGATGAAGGCATCGAGCCGGCAGGCCTCGAAGGAGTCGCCACCACCGTGGCCGTTCCCGGCAACTTTCCAGCGACGCTTGGCTTGGGCTTCGAGGCCGGGTGCGACCCGCGCCCACGCCACCTCGTCGCAGAAGAACTCGCCCCGGATGCCCCCGGACTCCTCCTGGTGCCAGCGCAAGTGCCGGTTGGCGTGGACCCGGGCCCGGCGGAGCCGCTCGTTCTCGCTGCTGCGGCTGGCGGCCCGCATCTTGGTGGCGGCATCGCAGAGCTCCTGGTGCGATGAGCCCTGCTCGACCAGTTCCAACAGGTTGCCCGTCGCCTCGGGAACTTCGGCGGTCGTCCTAGAAACGAGCGTGAGCTGATCCGTCGACAAATCCGCCTCGTGCAGGGCCTCGGTCAAGAGCGGATCCTTGGCCGCCCGCGCCGCCGCCGCCAGGCGACCCTTGGCCGCGCCGCTCGATGACCCCGAGAGCGCACCCAGCCAGTCCGCCGCCGATCCGTGGCCATCTTCGGTGTACTCACCGCTCTCGACCACCACGGGCGCGAACAGGGCCACCCCCGAGGCCGCGGCACGCTCGGCCTCGGCGAACAGGGTCACGAACTTGCGGGCCGTAGCGCCCGAGAGGCGGTCCGGGACAGGGCATCGCACGACGCCCCGCAGGAGGTCGACGGCCCCCTCGATATCGGCGAGCAGGGCCGCCTCGGAGAGGGACGCCGCTTCGACTGGGAGTGTCGCTGGGACCACACGAGAACCATACGAAAGGGGTGTGACACGCCGGTGGGCCGGACTCCTCCGCGCCGCATGGACCGCCCCGGGCCTCGACGTGTCTAGATTGGCCTCAATGCTTTCCGACCTGGATCTCCTACAGATGCCGCTGGGCGACCTGACGGCACTGGCCCGCGGTGTCCGCGACGAGGCCTACGGGCGTCGGGTGACCTATTCGCCCAAGGTCTTCATCCCCCTCACCATGCTCTGTCGCGACCGCTGCGGCTACTGCACCTTCGCCAAGGCGCCCGCCCGCCTCACCTCGCCCTACCTCACCCCCGAGGAGGTCCTGGGCATCGCCCGCGCCGGCCGGGACGCCGGTTGCCACGAGGCGCTCTTCACCCTGGGCGAGCGCCCCGAGCTGCGCTACCCGCTGGCGCAGACCTGGCTGGAGGACAACGGTTTCGCCTCCACTGTCGACTACCTCGTCCACGTGTGCGGACTCGTACTGGAGGAGACCGGCCTCCTCCCCCACGCCAACGCCGGGGCCCTCTTCGCTGACGAACTCGCCGCCTTGCGCCCCGTCTCGGCCAGCCAGGGCATGATGATCGAGTCACTGGCGCAGGACCTCGAGGCGCATCGCCGCGCCCCCGACAAGGAGCCGGCGCGACGGTTGGCCACGCTCGATGCGGCGGGCGAGCTCCACATCCCCTTCACGACCGGGATCCTGGTCGGCATCGGCGACGACCGGCCGGGACAGCTGGCCGCCCTCCAGGCCATCGCCGCCTCCCACGCGCGCTTCGGCCACGTCCAGGAGGTGATCGTCCAGAACTTCCTCCCCAAGCCGGGCACCGCCATGGCCAAGGCGGCGCCGTGTCCCCCGGAGGACCTGCAGTGGGCCATCGCGGCAGCCCGCCTCGTCCTCCCGCCCGAGGTGCACATTCAGGCTCCGCCGAATCTCTCCGACGACCTCGCACCGTTGCTCCATGCCGGTATCGACGACTGGGGCGGGGTCTCCCCCGTCACGGCCGACCACGTGAACCCCGAACGGGCCTGGCCCGCCCTCCATACGTTGCGCGGCGCCACCGAAGCCGCGGGCCACGTGCTGGCGGCGCGCCTCACCATCTACCCCGCCTTCGCGCACGACGCCGAGACGTGGCTCGACCCCGCACTGCGCTTCCCCGTGTTGGATGTGTCCGACGCCGAGGGCCTGGCCCGCGATGCCGCCTGGTGCTCGGGCGGGGAGGTGGCGCCCCCGGAACTCGTGGGCATGTCCGGCCGGGCGAGTCGGTGGGCAGGCCCGGTGGCCGAGGTGCTCGACGGCGTAGCGCTCGGGCAGGAGGTGGGGCACGAGGAGATCGTCACTCTCTTCTCGGCGCGGGGCCCCGAGGTGCGCATGGTGGCCGAGGTGGCCGACGACATGCGGCGCGCCATCGTGGGGGACGCCGTGACGTTCGTGCACAACCGCAACATCAATTACACCAACGTCTGCACGTTCAAGTGCCGTTTTTGCGCCTTCTCCAAGGGCCCGCTCTCGCTGAACCTGCGGGGCGCGCCGTACCTCCTCGATCTCGACGAGATCACCCGCCGGGTGGCCGAGGCCGAGGCCGAGGGCGCCACGGAGGTCTGCCTGCAGGGCGGGATCCATCCCAACTTCGACGGCGACTACTACGTGCACGTGCTGGGAGCCGTGCGGGCGGCGTCCGAGCGCATCCACATCCACGGCTTCACGGCGCTCGAGGTCACCGAGGGAGCACGCCGCTCCGAGGTACCGTTGGCCGAGTACCTGGTGCGCCTCAAGGAGGCCGGGCTGAAGACACTCCCCGGCACGGCGGCGGAGATCCTCGACGACGACATCCGCGCCCAGATCTGCCCGGACAAGATCAACTCCGAGGAGTGGCTCGAGGCCCACCGCACCGCCCACTCGGTCGGCCTGCGCTCGAACATCACCATCATGTTCGGCTCGGTCGAGCACCCCGACAGCTGGGCCCGCCACATTGTGCGGACCCGAGCGCTCCAGCGCGAGACCGGTGGCTTCACCGAGTTCGTGCCCCTGCCGTTCGTCCATATGGCCACACCGATCTACCTGCAGCGCAAGGCGCGCCGCGGGCCGACCTTCCGCGAGACGCTGCTCATGCACTCCGTGGCGCGTATCGCGTACAGGGGCGACATCGACAACATCCAGGTGAGCTGGGTGAAGATGGGGGTCGAGGGCGCCCGGCAGGTCCTCCAGGCCGGCGCCAACGATGTCGGCGGCACGCTGATGGACGAGAACATCTCACGGGCGGCGGGGGCGTCCCACGGGCAGCGCATGGGCGTCGAGGAGCTCGAGTCCATGGTGGCCCCGCTGGGTCGGCCGCTGGTGCAGCGCTCGACGCTGTACGCCTTGGCGGGAACCGCATCGGCATCGTGACCGACGGCGATCTCCAAGCCGGGGGGAACAGCGAGGAGGCACGCGCGCAGGAGTTGGCCGACAGGCTGCCCGACGCCCAGGAGGACACGCTCCACAAGGCGTTCGAGGGATTGGCCGCGGAGCACTCGCTCGTCCCGGCCCAGAGCCGCGAGCTGCAGGCGATGATCGGGACGCTGAGCGACCTGACGAAGGAGCGCACGTCGGTCGGCGACCTCAAGATCGCCGGTGCCGCGCTGGCCGAGATGTGCGAAGCGTTCCGGGTCTTCCGCCCCTACCGCAAGGTGCGCAAGATGACGATGTTCGGCTCGGCCCGCACGCGGCCCGAAGACCCCGTCTACATTCTCGCCCGCGACCTGGCCAGCCACCTGGCCCGGGCGGATTGGATGGTGGTGACCGGGGCGGGTCCGGGGATCATGGCGGCCGGCCTCGAAGGGGCCGGGCGCGAGCACGCGTTCGGCGTCAACATCCGGCTGCCCAACGAGGAGGGCGCCAACGCCTTCATCGCCCAGGACCCGAAGCTGGTCGAGATGCGGTACTTCTTCACCCGGAAGCTGATGTTGATCAAGGAGTCGCACGCCTACGCGATCCTGCCGGGAGGGTTCGGCACCCAGGACGAGTCCTTCGAG
>Ga0224558_1004450_pt1 | contig 10885 bp, 14 predicted proteins | sample 714S32024metaG_FD_180682 | JGI IMG/M metagenome (GOLD analysis project Ga0224558, IMG submission 180682) | Peat soil microbial communities from Stordalen Mire, Sweden - 717 S3 20-24 | ecosystem: Environmental > Terrestrial > Soil > Wetlands > Peat | place: Sweden: Norrbotten County, Stordalen... | reverse complement strand
CCATCAACTCCGCGCTGACCGGGCATCTGGTGTTTACGACGGTGCACGCCAATAACGTGGTGGATGTGCTGGGCCGCTTTGTGAACATGGGCGTGGAGGTTTACAACTTTGTCTCCGCGCTGAACTGCATTCTGGCGCAGCGGCTGGTGCGCACCATCTGCGAGTACTGCGCGCGCCCCATCAGTTATGACGATGAGACGCTGCGGGCTAGCGGCATGGACCCGGCCGATTGGCGCGGGTTTGAATTCCGCGAGGGCCAGGGCTGCATCGAGTGCGGGGGCACGGGGTATCGCGGCAGGACGGCGATTCACGAGCTGTTGGATCTCACCGATCCGATTCGCGAATTGATTTTGGCAAAGAAGCCCACTTCCGAAGTGCGCAAGCTGGCGCAGAAGGAAGGCATGAGCTTTTTGCGCGAGTCGGCGCTGGATCGTGTGCGGCGCGGGCTGACCACACTCAAGGAGATCAACAAGGTTACATTTATCGAGGCGTCAAGATAGTGAACTCGATTCTCAGCAAAGCCAAATTCGGTTCCGCATCCGGAGCGCGCCCGCCGGTGGCGGTGGAGCTATCGCCGCAGGGCGTGCTGGCCGCCGCCACGTCGGGGCCGGGCGAGGCGCCGGTTTACGCGTTTGAGCCGCTGCCGCAGGGCGTGATTGTGCCGGGCATCGGCGAAGAAAATCTGCGCGCGCCGGAGATTGTGGCTAACGCCATCCGCGCGGCCCTCGGCCAGGTTTCGCCGCGTACACACGCGGTTACGCTTGTGTTGCCCGACACGGTGGTTCGCGTCTTCGTTCTGGACTTCGATTCGCTGCCCAGCAAGGCGGCGGAAGTTGTTCCCGTGATCCGCTTCCGGTTGCGCAAGATGGTTCCATTCGACGTGGAGCAGGCCGGAGTGAGCTACCAGGTGCTGGTGGAGAACAAGACAGAATGCAAGGTGCTGGCGGCGGTGCTGCCGGGAGCGATTCTGGCGGAGTACGAGGGCGCCGTGCGCGCGGCGGGCTACGAGCCCGGAGCCGTGCTGCCCACAAGCCTGGCGTCGCTGGGGGCTATCGATTCAACTGAGCCGGTTTTGGCGGCCAACCTGGGCGCGCTGGCGCTGACCACATCGATTACTTACGGGCAGGATCTGCTGCTCTATCGCACGCTCGATCTGCCCGAAGAGCCAAGCCAGCGCCTCGATGAGGTGCAGCGCGGCATCGCCGTGGCCGCGGCTTACTTTGAAGACAAGGTGGGCGCTCGTCCGCGGGTGCTGCATTTTGCCGGGATTGGAGCCGGCATGGGCTTGGGCGGAGGCAGCGCCGCAGAGGACTTTGCCCGCTGGATATTCCCGCCCGGCGACTCTGGATTGACCGTCGTTGATCTGGCGCCGCGGCCCGAGACCGGAGCCGCGACACCGCTGGGAAACGTGTTGACACTGGCGGGTGTGGCCGGCGCGCTGGCGGGAGCGGCTTAATGAAGATAACTCTCAATCTCGCCACCCGCCCCTACACCGATATAGGACCGGCGCTCAAGCGGCTTCGTATCGCCATTGCGGTGCTGGCGGTGATGGCCATCGGGCTCGGCCTGGGCCTGCGCGCCGTCCACCAGAAAGCCGACGAGGCTCGCGCAACCGAACAGCGCGTGCAGAGCAAGATAGACGCCATCAACCGGGAACGGGAGGGTTACCAGGAGATGATGCGCCAGCCCGCCAACGCACGATTGCTGAAAGAGGTGGGGATGCTCAACCAGCTCTTCGACCAGAAGACCTTCTCCTGGACGCTGGCGATGGAAGACCTGGAAAATGTAGTTCCGGGCGGCGTACAAGTGGCAACGCTGGAGCCGACGAGCGATGAAAAGACGGGCCGCACTACGGTGAAGTTGCGCGTCGTGGGACCCCGCGACCGCGCTGACGATCTGGTGCAGAATCTGGAGCATTCGAAACACTTTTTGTTGCCGGGCATCGTGGGCGAAAGCTCCGAGGCGACTGGAGGCCAGGCCGACCGGCTGGAGCCGGTGAGCGCCTCGAATCGCTTTACCTTCGAACTGCAAGCCGAATACAACCCGACGGCGCCAATGGAACGCAAGGCGCAAAAAAAGCTCGAAGGCAAAAAGCCTTCGCCTGGCGAAGATGGCGCGGGCCAGAAATTGAAATCGAATTCAGGAGGGGCGCGATGAGCAACAGCACCCCATCCCTGTGGCGCGAGCGGCTGACCTCTCCGCTCACATGGCATTACGCTGCCTTTGCAGTGCTGCTGGTTGCGGTTATCGGCCTCTCGATCCGCTTTGGCCTGGACTGGGCTGCGACGAGCGGTAGCTCGACAGACGCGCTGGCGGCCAAAGAAGTTCAGTTGAAGGCGAAAGAGCTGCAAATCGCCCCGTTGCGCGGCCTGGACAAGCGCGTGGAGGATGCACGCGCGCAGGTGATGGCGTTTTACGCAAAGCGCATCCCGCCGAACTACTCGTCCGTCGATCGCCGCATTGGGGAGCTGGCGCTGAAAGGCCCGGTGCGGCTCAGCCGGGTGCAATACTCGCAAGGCGCTCCCGGCTCGGACCTGACAGAGATTTCATTGGATGCGGGCATCACAGGCAACTACCAGCAGATCATGCGGTTTGTGAACAGCCTGGAACGCGACCAGACCTTCTTTGTGATTCGCGGGCTTTCGCTGACCGGCCAGCAGGGCGGCCTGGTGAACCTGCGGCTGAAGGTTTCCACCTGGCTGCGGCCGGGGGATGCGGCGGCCAGCGGATTGCCGTCAACGCAGCAAGCAGGCGATGCGACTTCTGCCACGCCGATTGCCTCTCAGGGAAAGGAGGGCAGATAGACATGGCCCTGCCCCTGGGAATCGAAAACAAGCGCCAGGTTTATATACTCGCCGCACTTTTGGCCGTGATCGTCTGCGCTGGCGGCTACGAGCTGAAGGGGAGTTTTGGAGGAGCGCCCACGCCGGCGCGCCCGGTGGCGGCAGCACGGTCTATTGCCGGTCAGCCTGCTCTGGAGCCCGGCCGCGCGGCTGCCACAAATCCTTCTTCATCCGGCTCTCCGGAAGCTCAGAAGCTTTCCAACGCCGACATTGACCCTACGCTGCATCTCGACAAACTGGCGTTGAGTGAAGAGGTGGAGTACCTGGGCACGGGCAGAAACATCTTCTCCGCGGAGTCGGAGCCGGCGCGCATCGAAATGCCGGCGGCGGGAGCGCGTCCCGGCCAGCACAGCGCGAACGCGGCCCCGGCAGTGCCAGAAAAGCATAGACCACCGGCCATCGATCTCAAGTACTTCGGCTACACGCAGGCCAAGGACAAATCGCTGCAAGCATTTTTTGTTCACGGGGATGACATTTTTGTCGCCCGCGCCGGCGAGATTGTGGATCATCGCTACAAGGTGAACGCAATAATGCCAGGCAGCGTGCAAGTGACCGACCTGGGTTACAACAACACGCAAACGCTGCCGCTGCAAGCGAATTAGCTGATGGGAACTGAATGACGAAGCCCACCCCAACCCGCCGTACGAAGCCTTCCGAAGAAGGCTACGTGCTGGTTGCGGTCATCTGCATGGTGGCGATGCTTACCATTGCGCTGGCCGTTGCGCTGCCCAAGGTTTCCAAGGAGATTCAGCGCGACCGTGAGCTGGAGACCATGCATCGCGGCATGCAGTACGCGCGAGGCGTGAAGCTCTATTACAAGAAATTCGGGGCGTATCCGCCGAGCGTCGATGCGCTGGTGAAAACCAACAACATCCGCTTCCTGCGCAAGAAATATACAGACCCGACAACCGGGAAAGAGGATTGGAAGCCGATTAGGTTTGGCCAGAACAAAGCTCCGACGGCCATGGGCTTCTTTGGAGTGCCGCTGGCAGGCTCGACGATTGCCGGGACGGGGCCAAGCGGCGGAAACGGACTGCCGGGCGGAAGCAGCCTTGGGGGCGGAAGCAACCCTACAGGAGCAAGCAGCTTCAACCAGCAGACGGCCCCGCCCGACCCCAACGCTGCGCAAGTGCAGAACGCGAACAGCAATGCCGCGCAGGCACCGGACGCGAACAGCGCCAGCGGCGGCACGGCTACCGCGCCGACTACTGGGACGACGATAGGAGCAGACGCCGGATCGGGTACCGGAACGGGTACCGGGTTGAGCGGACAGACTTTTGGCGGAGGGGGGATTATCGGCTTCTCGCCCAACAGCCCCAAGCAGTCCATCATGGTTTACAAGAAGAAGAACCATTACAACGAATGGGAGTTTGTCTACGACCCGCTCGCCGAACAGATGATGATGCAGGGGGGCAACACGGGGGGCATCGGGCAGCCTGCCAGCGCTACGACCACTCCCGTGGGCGGCAGCCCGAGTGCCGTAACCGCGCCTACCAGCAACCCCCCTCCGGCATCGCCGCCGACGCAGCAATAGGGTAATCGACGCCCGAACAAAACAAACAAATCTACGCAAAAAGGCTCGCCCCCGCGAGAGGGACGAGCCTTGTGCTGGAGCAAAACTGACTGAGAAACGGGGCCAACAGCAGCGCTAAACGCTGAAGGATGAACCGCAGCCGCAGGTGGATTTCACCTGAGGATTGTCGAACTTGAAGCCGGCGGCCTCAAGGCTCTCGACGTAGTCCACAGTGCAGCCATTGAGGTACATCAGCGAGGTTGCATCCACATAGACCTTGAGGTCGTCAAAGCTGAAGACCTTGTCCATCATGCCGGCCTGATTTTCGAAGGCCATGGAGTATTGGAATCCAGAGCATCCGCCGCCCTCGACGCCGATGCGCAGTCCGGCGGGCAGGGGATCCTGGGTGGCCATGATCTCGCGCACTTTGGCGACGGCCTGAGGGGTCAGGGTGAGTGGGGCTTTCTTGACGGCGTCCTGTGCGGGTGCGACGGTTGTGGTGGCCATGGAATCTCCCAAAAGTGGAATACGTGCCGTGAATGTTACTGTACCGCTCGCCGAGCGGGGATTCAAGGCCCCCAGAGCTGTTCGGCTCCTGTTAGATGCACTAAAAGCCGGGAAAGTCGCAGAAGCGGCGGGATTTGGCGCAACTGTCGATTTCTGCGGCCAGAGCCGGTTTCGAGGCAAGATTAAGCGCAGATGGCACTGCCGGGCGAAGGCTCTGATTTTTATTAGCCCCGGCATGGCCGATCAGCGTTATGATGTTCACCGAGACGGCTCCTCTACCATGCGGGTCCGGAAATTCTTTTGGGTCCGCCGTTTTTCGGGGCTGAAAGAATGTTCGGAGGTGGTATATGTCGCTTGTTCTGGTGATGTGGTCGGTTTATGGTGCGTTGGTGGCGATCACTGCAGTCCTTTACATTTATCGCGGAAGACTGCAACGCGACGAAGAGGACCAGATCTTTCTGGACGACTCCTTCGAACATGAAAAGGCCGAGCAGGAGGCCATTGTTGCCAGAGTCAACAAGATTGAGCCGTCGCTGCGCGTCATGAAGTGGCTCGTTGCTGTCGCGACAGTGCTCGTGATCGCATACTACATTTGGGACATTGCCACCCAGTTCAAATAAACCGCTATTTTCCAGATATTTCACTGTCGGCTGGCCCAAGATGCGAGAGCATCCAAGGGTAAGTGTGCGTTTGCGCTTGATTGGCCTCGATTGGGCAAGTCTCGGCGAGGCCGGGGCTTAACAGGCTGCGAAAAACTCGGATTCTCAGGAAAAATTGGAGAAATACGTTCCTCAGGGGCTAAAGGCCGCCATTGTTTTGTTGCGTTTACGGCACGGCTGAAGCCGTGCCCTTTCAAAACGATGAGTTTTTCCGCAGCCTGTTAAGGGCGATCAGTATCCGTTGGCTACCAGCCAAGCCTCGGTCAGATCCAGATCGGGCTTCTTCTCGGACAGCATTTGTGCGTGCGCCAGCTTGACCAGAACGTCGGCCTCGACGTTTACTGGAGCACCGGCGGCAAGCGTGTGCAGGTTGGTTCGCCAATAGGTCAGCGGCAAAATAGCAATGGTGATGGTCTCGCCGTCGAAATCGGCGATGGTGAGGCTGATGCCCTCGACGGCCACTGAGCCTTTGTGCACCATCCACGGGCGCACCTTCTCCGGAACCTTGACCTTGAGGGTCCAGTCAGTGGTTTCGCGGTCGAATGCCGGGCTCGATTCCGGAATGACGGGATCGAGCGCGGTCATCGTGCCGCAGCCGTCCACATGACCCTGCACAATGTGGCCGCCAAGTGGACTTCCGGCGGCGGTGGGCAGTTCCAGATTGACTTTCGCGCCAGGAGTGAGCGCGCCCAGCGAGGTGCAGTCCAGAGTTTCCTGGGCCAGATCGGCGTGGAAGAGGGTGGGGTTCACATCCAACGCTGTAAGACAAACGCCGGAGACGCCCAGCGAGTCGCCCTCGCGCAGCCGCCCCGCCAGGCCGGGAGCTTCGACGGTGATGCGACGGACGCCGCCGCGGTTTTCCAGGCTAACCAGCGTGCCGGTTTGTTCGATGATGCCAGTGAACATGGTTTTATTTTAAGGGGTCACCCGGCCACGGATCGCGGAGCAGGGAGCAGAGGCCGAGGTCGTTGCCGTAGCGCTCGACTTCGACTTCGGCCATGTGGATGGCGTGGGTCATGCCTTTGAAGGCGGGGACGGCGTCGGAGCCCATGATTTGCGGGGCGACAAAGAGATGGATGCGGTCCACAAGACCGCCAACCAGCAGCGCCGTGTTCAGCATGGTTCCGGTCTCGGTGAGCAGTGTCAGAATTCCCTCTTCGCCCAAAATGTCCAGAACCTTGCCGAGCGGGACGCGGCCAGCCTCGGCGGGCAGTATTTCGACGCGGACACCGCGCTGGCGGAGTTCCGTGACGCGAGCTTCGTCCTTGGAGACGGTGAAAATGATCAGATCGTTATGGGCCGTGGCCACCATCTTGGAGTCGAGAGGCATGCGCAGAGCAGAGTCGAGGACCACACGCATGAGAGGCCGGCGGCGTCGCAGTCCGCTGCGGTCGGTGAGCATGGGGTCGTCGGCGAGGACCGTATCCACGCCAGTGAGCGCGGCGTCGGCCTGCCAGCGCAGCGGCTGCACGGCGGCGCGGGCGGCTTCAGAGGTGATCCAGTAAGGCTCACGCAGGGTGTGTTCGCCGGGCGGCGGCGCGATGCGGGCGTCAAGGGTCATGGCCACCTTCATCAGGACGAGTGGCCGATGATGCTGGCTCCAGCGTGCGAATCCTTCGTTGAGGCGGCGGGCTTCGGACTGGCAGACGCCGAGTGTGACTTCGATTCCGGCGGCGCGCAGTAGGTCAAGCCCATGACCGGCGACGTCGGGGTTGGGGTCGATGGTGGCGACGACGACGCGGCTGAGGCCTGCGGCGATGAGGGCTTCAGTGCAGGGCGGCGTGCGGCCGGTGTGGTTGCAGGGTTCCAAGGTGACGTAAGCTGTGCCACCGCGCAGGCGGTCGGCGGCGTGTTGCTGGGCGCCTTTCAGGGCGACGACTTCAGCGTGGTCGAGCAGGTCGTACTCGTGCCAGCCTTCGCCGACAACCTGGCCTGCGCAATCGAGAATGACGCAGCCCACAGCGGGGTTGGGAGAGCTGACGGCGATGCCTCGGCGGGCTAACTCGAGAGCTCGCTGCATCCAATCCCGGTCTTGATCGAGAGCGTTCATTTGTTATCCCAGTAGCGAGTCGACAAAATCTGACGGCGAAAACTCCAGCAGATCGGCCATCTGCTCGCCGACGCCGGCGAAGCGGACGGGCAGGTTGAGTTCCTGGGCGATGGCCACGGCGATGCCGCCCTTGGCCGTGCCGTCGAGCTTGGTGAGCACGATGCCGGTGACGCCGGCGGACTGAGTAAATTGCCGCGCCTGCTGCAGTCCATTCTGGCCGGTGGTCGCGTCCATCACCAGCAGGACTTGATGCGGCGCGCCGGGAATCAATTTTGCAGCCGTGCGGCGCATCTTGTCCAATTCATCCATCAGTCCGGTTTTGGTGTGAAGGCGGCCGGCGGTATCCACAATCAACTCGTCGATTTTGTGCGTTTTGGCGGAGGAGATTGCGTCATAAAGAACCGCAGCCGGGTCGCCGCCGTGGCGGGTTTTGATCATCTCGACGCCTGAGCGCCCAGCCCAAACTTCAAGCTGCTCGATTGCGGCTGCTCGAAACGTATCTGCGGCGCACAAAAGAACGGAGTTCCCCTGGGCGCGATACCAGGCGGCCAGCTTGCCGGCCGAGGTGGTTTTCCCGGTCCCATTGACGCCGACGAGAAAGATTACGTGAGGGCCGTCTGAGGGCGAAGGGCTGGGTTGGTTGGCGATGGGAGCTTCGAGGATGGCGCGGATCTGGGCCTTGAGCAGATCGCGCAACTCGTCTCCGCCTTCGATGGCCTGACGGCGGGCGCGGTCGCGCAGGGCTTCGAGGATGGCGGTGGTGGTTTGCACGCCGAGGTCGCTCGAGAGCAGAACGGTTTCAAGGTCGTTCAGAGTGGATTCATCGACCGTGCGGGTGAGGGCGACGATGGTCTCGATGCGGGACGAGAGCGACTCGCGGGTGCGCGAGACAGCCTGCTTCATGCGGCTGAAGAGGCCGGATTTTGGGGTCTCGGCGGGACCGGCTTCGGGCGCGGGGAAATCCGGTATGTCTTTCTTGCCGCCAAAAAGCTTCATCATCATGATGAGTTTAGAGCATTGGCGCAGGTGAGCGCGACTGGGAACGCGATGGGGAGGGATTGAAAATGCAGGTCCTTCGACTTCGCTACGCTCCGCTCAGGATGACATACAGAGAATTGGCGCTCCGCTCAGGAGACCAATCGCATGAAATTTAAGAGTCCCCTTGCTGTAGTAATCCGAGTACCTAACCTTTGCTCCCTTAAATGGGTGGGACATCAAATAGCTGGCGGATTCAACAACGAAGTGCAACGGCAACTTCGGTGACAGGTGGATGGGATGGGGTAGCATCCAGGAAGCCTAACCACCAAGTAAGGTTTGCCGAATGTGCTACCACCATCTCATCCAAGAAGAACGATATCAAATCTCTGCCCTCAAAGAGGCTGGTTGGTCCATGGGGTCCATCGGGGCCAAGCTGGGGCGGCCATCCTCCACCATTAGCCGCGAGTTGAACCGCAACCGTGTCGTCGGCTCTTATCAGCCGCAGGTGGCCGGTTTGCTGGCCACGGCGCGCAGCCAGCGCAGCGCCGCCAACGCTCGTCGCGTGCCCACCGCTGCATGGGACTTCGCCGTCGAAAAGCTAGCACAGACCTGGAGCCCGCAACAGATAGCCGGTCATCAACGCGCCGAGCAACTGCCGCAACTCTCGCACGAGACCATCTATCAGCGTATTTACCAGGACAAGCGCCGGAGGAACGCTCCACCTGGCGCTACGGATTCACAAGCAACGACGCAAACGGCGGGGCGTGTGCGAGCGACGCGGCACCATCCCCAATCAGGTATTAATCGACCAGCGGCCGGCCATCGTTGACGCACGAGAACGCTACGGCGATTGGGAGGCCGATTTGGTTGTCGGCGCACGCCACTCGCAGGCGCTGGTGACCATCAACGAACGCAAGAGCCGCTATGCGCTGCTGAAACGCGTGGTGAGCAAGCAGGCCCCCATCGTGCGCCGGGCCATCGTCACTAAACTCAGACCCTTTGCCCGCCTGGCCCATACCTTGACCACCGACAACGGCAAGGAATTCGCGCAGCACGAGCGGATCGCCTCCGCGCTCAAACTAAACTTCTACTTCGCCCATCCTCACGCCGCCTGGGAACGCGGCGCCAACGAAAACCTCAACGGCCTTGTCCGCCAGTTCTTTCCCAAGCACCGCAAGCTCGAAGAAGTAACCGACGATGAGATAGCCTTGCCCCAGCACCGGCTCAACCACCGGCCAAGAAAATGCCTCGGCTACAAAACGCCACACCAAGTCTTCTGGGAACAGTTACACTCCAATCAATCCGTTGCGCTTCGTTGTTGAATCCGCCGGTCTAAATACCGGGGCCGGTTAAACGTGATCGTGGTCACATTCCGTTAACACAACCTTTCGGTAAGGTGCATTGATGAGACTTTTTGAAGTGCCATATGCAGCATACAGGGCGCGGGTTAACTTGTTTTTGCGTTTGACGTGATGCTGCCCAGGGATGTTCTGTCTATGCATACTGTTCGCCTCATATAGATTGAAGACCTTGTATTTGTGCCCTTGGAGGTTCTGGGATGAAAGTGTTCGCTTTCCTGCATTCGAGTGTAGTATTGGGTGTCCTGACCGCAACCATTGGTTTGTTAGCAATGGCGGGATGTAGCGGAGGGTGGGGAGAGTTCAAGCCCACAATCGCCATTCAGCAGGGCCAGTCGCAGGCAGTAACGGTCGGGCAGACCGCGACTTTCACGGTGACCGCCGCAGGTACTGGTCCATTCACGTACCAGTGGTATGCGAACGGAGTTGCCATCAGTGGCGCCACATCCAGTTCCTACACAACTGGAGCAACGGTGAGCAGTCAGAATGGTTGGGTATATACCGTAGCTGTGACCAACGCAGGCGGGACAGTGATGAGTGCACCATATGTTTTGACGGTGAATACAACCCCTGCAATCACAGTTCAGCCAGCGAGCCAGACAGTACTTATAGGGCAGGCTGCATCCTTTACGGTAGTTGCCACGGGCACAGCACCACTTAGTTATCAGTGGTATCAAGGCGGGGCAGCCATCAGTGGCGCCACCTCTAGCTCGTACACGACTCCGGCAACAACGGTCATTGGCAATGGTCCGGTCTATACCGTGACTGTGACTAATGTAGCTGGAACTGTGACGAGCGCTACGGCTACTTTGACGGTAGATCCCCTGATGCCGACACTGACGTTTGCGACTATCGCCTCGCAGACCTACGGTGTTTCACCCTTCACGGTGAGCGCGACCTCGGCTTCCGGCGGGACGGTGACCTACTCGGTGGTGAGCGGTCCGGCGATGATCTCTGGCAACACGGTGACCCTGACC
>Ga0224558_1004449_pt1 | contig 10887 bp, 12 predicted proteins | sample 714S32024metaG_FD_180682 | JGI IMG/M metagenome (GOLD analysis project Ga0224558, IMG submission 180682) | Peat soil microbial communities from Stordalen Mire, Sweden - 717 S3 20-24 | ecosystem: Environmental > Terrestrial > Soil > Wetlands > Peat | place: Sweden: Norrbotten County, Stordalen... | reverse complement strand
CCGGATCAGAGCGTGTGATCCACTGGGCGGACTCAGCATGACCTCGGGAAAGAAGCGGAGGAAAGGCCCTCCCGTCGCCGCCAAACCAAAGAGGTGTTTCTTCTGTGGTGCCGAGGGTCCTCTAACACAGGAGCACGTTCTCCCCGATTGGCTGCGGCACCTTGGATTCAAGGGTACGGGCGTGCGTGAGCTCGTTCAGGACTCGGACGTGCCGATCATCCAACAGGGCGGAGCCTTCTCCAAGACGCTGAAGATCGTCTGCGCCGACTGCAACAACGTGTGGATGAGCGCCATGGAGGATGACGCCAAGCCAGTACTGCTCTCAATGTTCCAAGCTGCAGCGACTGGAAAGCAGACAATGCTCGATTCGTCGGCGCAGCTGGCGCTTGCTAGGTGGGCGTTCAAGACGGCGGCAGTGATGACGCAACTCTCAGCCCGAACGGCGAGAACCTTCCCTGCAGCGCACGCTTCGAGCTTCCGAGGTAGCGATCGCATCCCGGAGAACATTCAGGTCTGGCTTAGTGCTGCGGTAGTCACACCGACTACGCGAGGTGATCATGCCGCGCAGTTCCGATACCAGCCGTACAAGACCGACGTGAAGGCAGGAGAAGCATCGTATTCAGGATCGGGCTATCAGATCTTCGTCCGCCTCTTCAACGTGGTCTTCTATATTCTCGGTTTCGAGTCGACTTGGAGACTTACCGGAGAGCTCCCGGACGACCTCAAGAAGGCCCTGCTATCCATCTGGCAGCCCGAGCATCCCAAGCTCTGGTGGCCGCCATCGTCCACACTTGACGACTTCGGTGGGATCGACGGACTGGCAAAGGCCCTGGCGCCCACTGGGCTCCCGACGCTGGTGCAGGGCCACGGCCCGTCGGCGACCTAAGTTAGGACGCCTACGCTCTAATGGCATTCGACGACGAAGTCCGCCAGCTCACCACCGAGGCGTGTGCCCTGATTGAGGGCAGTCTCCGGGTCCTCACCTCCCAGCCCGGCCTCATCAATCGGCACGTAAGCGCCGGTTTCCTAACGCGTTGCCTCGTGGTGTTGCACGGAACTGGAGGCTTCTCCCAACGCTCCACTCCATGAGCGCAGCGCTCGACGAAGCGAGCCATGGCCGCAGCGTCTCCGTCGAGGAACCGGAGACGGTTCGGACGTCGGTCATTCGAGATCCGTGACCTCGAGTCTCCGCGGAAGGAGAATGTCTCCGTGGGATTCCCTGCACAACTTCCGGACGAGCTGATCACAGAGTTCGGTCAGATCGTGTGGATGGCGATCAATCTCGAGGACGTGACCTACTTCATCTGCCATGCGGTGAAACCGCGCGAGCTGTTCGACGACACACCGATAGGGACCCGTATCAACCAGGCCGAGGCCGATCTCGGAGAGCTCCCCGAGTGTGAATCACGTCAGCGGGCAATGACATGGTTGGAGCGTGCGAAGGAAGCCCTCGAAGCGCGTAACGCCGTTGTCCATTCGACGCATGTCGTCAGTATCGAAGGTGGTTCTGAAGAAGCAGGCCCTGGATCGGAGGGGCAATGCGAGTGGTTGATCCACTTTCCGAGAAGGCGAGATAAGCCAGCCATCCATACTCCACTTACCGTAGATGCGCTTCGCGAAGTTCGGACGCTGCTGGAATCGGCCATCGAAGGTTGGCAGGAAGCAGGCGTCGAGGCGTATCAGTTGTCGCGTCAGGCCCGTGGCGTTGAGAGACGCTAGCCTTGCGCAGTCTGCGCGTCACCATAACCTTGCAGGAGGTTGACGGCTCTCAACAAACTACGAGAGCTTCCAGGTCAAACAGTTCATGCGCGGGCGAATGCTCGTCACACCGATCGCGTTCGTCCTCCTACGAAAGGAGCCGCGCTTGGCCACAATCGCGGCCGCCGTCGGCGTGGCCACGTCGCTTTTCACCGCCGTTCCCTACATGCACAGCCGAGCGTCTACGACCACACGCGCCGCCACCCCGGCCTCAGCCAATGGCCGAAGTCTCCGCCGTCTTCGTAATCGGGATGTGGCCGAGGCGGCCTTCGTTCCGACCTGATGTGACGTGACCGCGGGCGAGGTCGCGGTCACGGACCGGACCGGACCGAAAGTCCATGTGCCGCGCGTTTCCACGTCACTCGGGCAAGTCCGCTCGACGGCTCGGCTACCGCACCAGATCGGCGTGGCGGAACCAGCGAGCGGCGAATTGGTCGAGGCTGGTCGCCAAGCGCTCGTGGTGACCATCCGAGGCGGTCACGAGAAAGAAGCGGCAACTCCCTCGGCGCGCGATCACGGTGCCAACCGACCGTTGGCCGACTCCGCTCGCGAGTTCGGCCAGGCGGCGCTGTGCCTGGGTTTCGACGCCCGCCGAGCGGTCAGCATGGTGGTAGACGACGAGGCTCTGCCCCCGTCGGGCGTAGTCGGCGAGTTCCTCCACCGTCGCGTACTTGTGAGACTTCGACCGCGTGGCTGCTGTGCGCACACCATTGTCGGGGTCTGCGAAGACCACTTCGGGTCCCTCCAAAGCCATCAGGGCACGGGTGTGCCAGCCCTGCCGACCCGTAGGGCCGCTGGCCGGGTCGAGCATCTCCCGGTGGGTACGGCATCCCGCGGGGAGAGCACCGGAGGCCTCCAACGCCTCGACGCTGTGCCCGTGGGCCACTACCCACGCCAGTCGCCTCATGAGATCGGAGTCGCAGGCTTCCAGGCTGCGGTGCCAGGAGTTGGTTGGGTGGAGGTAGGCGATGTGCCTGCCGTCGGCGTTGTGCGCCTCGTCCGGCACGAGATACCAGTTGAGCCCGACTGCCATCCCGGCGCCGCCGGAGGTCGCTGCGGCAGCGAGGTGGCGGAGCAGTCCGAACTTCATGAAGTCGCCGACGTCTCCCGCATACCGGTTCTGCACACTCAGAGTCTTTTGTCGCCCCGACAGTATGTCAACGCCGCGGAGGTCGACCTCGAGTCGGCTCGGTCGGGCATCCATTGCCAGCCGAAGCCACGCCGCATGACTCACTCAGCCGAAGCGGTGTTCCCCGAACGAGTCAATGCGGCGTGATGGACAGGTGGACGAACGTGCTCTGGCTGGGCACCCAGTGGCTTGGCTCCTCCTTCCCGAAAGGTGCCTTCTCAAAAACGCCGGCATGTGCCACCAGGTCTCCAGATTTGGGAGCCCAATCAGCAGATCCCTGGAGTTTGTTCGGAATGAAGCTCACCGCGAGACTGCCCGTCAATCTGCCGCCGAGGCTCTCGAACATGGTTCGCGGAATCGACCACATCACGCCCTGCATCACACCGTGCTTACTTGCGGCTCCGGTGGTCACCTTCTCCACGTACCAGTTGTAGCCAGCGGCGCTCGGGGGCACACTCCCGATCTGCAGCTTGCTTAACGCGGTCAAGATCGAAGATGTGGCCGCGGCAGCGGCGCCCACAGCCGGAACCGGCGCCAAGACCGAAGTCAACGTTCCAGCATCGGCGACAAGCGGTTGCATCTTCTGCCACTCGGTGTTTGCGCGTTCGGAAAGCGACTGCTGGTCCTGCACCGGGCTGAGGTACTTGACGGTCGCTACGACTTCCTTCACCCGCCACCCGTAATCGATCGGAAAGAAGAGATACACGTGGGCCGCGTCTTCGGCGAGGTGCGACCAGATCGGCTCGTTCTTCGGTCGATTGATTAGATGGTGATGCTCCGGCTTGAGGCCTGGGTGGCCCATCGTCCACCAGTACTCGTAAACCGGGCTACTACTTGTCGACTCGGGTCCACTCCCGTTCGGCGGCACCACCTCTGCATAATTCGTGTCGAGTGCGGGGGAAGTTTCTCCGAAGATCTCGAGATAAAATGGAGGATCATCTCCGTCCCACGAAGATAGGTCTGCGGGTTCGCTTGCTACCTCTATCATGTCTGATCCTTTCGCGCGTTCGGATGTTGCTACACCGATCTGCGCGTCCGGAAAAGGACGGGTCCCACGCTCGTTCGTTCTCGTCCGGCCTCCCGGACGCCCAGAAGGACCGGCGCAATACGCAACACTACGCCCTCCTCGAACCGGAGAACAGGGTGAGACGGTGGGCAGGACGGACCACTCACGGTCATCGGGGTCGGAAGCCTCTAGGTCGGCTACCTGCGGCCACTTCGTTCCCTGCTTTGTGAACACGTACACCCGGCCGACATCGTTGGCGCAGTAATACGCACCCACGATAACGGTGGAACCCGAGATTTCCACCAACCCGGAAGGCAAGTGGCGTTAGGGGTCGAACATCCTTGGGCGGACGCGATAACACTCTTCGCACAGCTCTTTGAACGCTTCGCGCCAGAGTTGCGTCCGTTCCACGAGGGCGATGGCCCGTTCGCCCCAGTCGACATCATCGGCCCAGCCTCCCGGTCCCCGCCATAACGTGGGTTCGGAATTGTGGCCCAGAGGACAAGTGTCGGGCGCAGCGATCTCTTCGAAGAGCGCCCGTTGCGCCAGAACGTATTGTCCGATGTCGAACTGGCGGTACATCATCGTGAAAGCGCTCACCGTACATTGCCGTCTGAGGATCATGAGCTTGAGCTGGACCAGCGCAACAGGGTCCCTGCCAGGATGCAAGAGGACGGGTTCGGTCATAGGAAAATAAAGGGCCCAACTTTCGCCGCGGCCCGGCTTCCACCCACGCTCGATCAGAGGCTGGAGATGCTCGGCAACAACACGCCTGGTGCGCTGCCCGGCCTCCTTCTCAGCGACTCTGGATTCGGCGCGTTGGGACGCAGCGCGTGGAATTGCAACAGCGATCGGAGGCGGCGGTGCAGATGGGACCGCTTCAAGCAGCGTACGCCTGAGGGTGGCGTTTCCGACGAGATCCCAGATACCGATCTTGAGGTCGTAGCGCGCCTGCAAGAGCGAGCGAGCTGCCTCGAGATCAGATGGATCCTGCCATTCCCCGTCTTGAACGAGCCCGGTCACTGTGAAATCAGCCTGCACGGGAACTGGGCAGGTGTATGCGATCGGATCCGGGGGCGCGGTCGGATCCCATTTCGTTCTGGGTCCCCCCAGATCGAGAAGGAATTGAGAAGGTCGACCCGCGTTCACCCATTCGACGTAGCCACGGAAGATGCTCTCGGTACGGTAGGTGTGCGGCATTACGAGCATTATGTCGTCGCTATAGAGGCGATGTTTTTCGAGTCTTTTAAAGAACCATGCGATCCCCGCGCTCGGCCCGGCGTCTGTCTCACTCGACCCGAGGAGTGTCTCGCTCGTGTCGACGATTACGGTCGCTCCTAGTTTTGGCCCCGCCCAGGGCATGTAGAAGTCGAGGCCACTGAGGAACCGCCAACGCTGCCCGGGCTCTCCCAGGCTGAACCCCACCCCCTCGCCTCCGGGGAACAGCTGACTCATACTGTCGTCGTATATATAGCCGGCAGGAAGTGGCTCATGTCGATGGGTACGGATCAACTCCACCGTGCTTGTGCCGCCGGACAGGATGGAGCGCAATCCGAGCCGGCGGAGTCTGCCGTCCTGCCGAAGCTCTACCACCGAGCGATTGCCGATGACTAGTGCGTAGGGATCATCTCCAGCGCTGTCGAGGATCTGACCGACCAGCGATGATGCCGTGATCCACCACAACAACGAGGTGGCAAGGCTGGAGCGCGTCACGTTGCACGCGGGGTCCCCCGTCACGGGCTGTCGAGAGTCCAACGTAGAGCCGTCGTCCACAGTCATCGGTCCGCCGATCAGGATGATTCTCGTGCCTACCCCGGGTGGACCGTCCGGGTACTCGGTCATAGATCCTCCCGTAAGGTGAGCAGCGCGCCTCGAAGTTCCGGGTTGTCGGCTGCGGCAATCGCCAGCGACTCGGGATCCGTTCCAGTCAACCGTTCCCGTTCGATGAACAGCCGTGCGCACGCCACGAGAGCGGCGTCTGCCTGATGACCATACGTGTCGAAGACGTTGCCTTGCTCGCCCACCGTCTTAAGCGTCTCGAATGGCACGCCTAGCCCATCGTTGTCACCTTCGATCCTGATCCGAGCAGGATCTTGGTCTGTGACGATGACAATGGGTGCAGGAAGGAGGTCTACGTCCTGGGTCACATGCTTGGCCATGTTGACGAGGCGGTGGTCCGCTGGAAAGTAGACGCGCCCGTGATCGTCGACATTGGACGGATCAGTCCGAACCACGCGTCCGACGATCTGGCGGAATGCGAGCTGGGTCAATCGACTAGTGAGATAGACCACGACCCGAAGTCTCCGGATGTCAACTCCCTCAGACACCATGTTCACGGTGACGATCCACGGGTCGTGGGACGCGCGGAACTGGCGAATTGCGTTGGCAGGATCCGGGTCGTTCTCGTCGTACAACCGTGAACATGCGACGACAGGACGGAAGCCCAAGACGTGGGAGGCCAAGTGAACAGCAACCCTGTCTGCGTGATCGCAGTCGATACAGACGACAAGGCCCGCGGCGTCATGATCACCGCGCTGGCGAAGCCCGATGATGTACCGGTTCGCGTGCGCCAGCATCATCTCGGCGATCGATCCTTCACCGATCCACTCCAGCGCCGACCGGAGCCGGCGTTGTTCGCCGACGCGAGTCAGGGTTGTGTCATCAAATGTGACCGAGTGGACTTGATTGTCCTCGGTGCGGAATGTGGTTTCACCTCGAGCTTCGACGAACTGGACTGGTCGGCACGCCCCGTCGAGAATCGCCTGATCGTAGGAGTAGCGGAAGTGCGGGCGCGCGTTTCCGGCCTCTGACGGAACGAAGACGATGGGGTCCCGCTTCGTCCTAAATGGGGTACCGCTCATCGACAGGATGGCCGCAGCTCCGGACGCGAACGCTTCTTGGGCCGAGGCACCCCAAGCCGCGTTAGCCCCGGCGTGGTGGACTTCGTCGAATATCACCAGGGTGCGTTGCCCGGGATCAGTCGCGTGCGCAAGAAACATCTCGGTAGACGCAAACAGCGATTGGTAGGTGATGATCGCTCCAAGCCATTCGTCACCGATCGGGTCGACTGCACGCCAATCTCGTTGACTTCGCAATGGAAGGGTGGGAGCCCCTGGGGTTGCCACCGACGCCGATCGCTGCCATTCATCCGCAATCGCCAGTGTCGGGACCACGATCAGGACTCGGGAGATCTGGCCGGCGGCAACCAGCCGGTACGCGACCTCCAAGCCGAACTGAGTTTTGCCTGCGCCGGGGCAGGCCTCGACCAATACTGGTTCGTGCTCGATAACGCCAAGGACGATCGTCATCGCCTCTTCTTGCCATCGCCGCAACTCGGCCCGGCCCGGAGCAAGGCGCTCGACACTGAAGAGAGCCTGGGCGACCTCCTGGGGATGGCTCCCCTTGCGGAGATTGCATGAACCACACAGTGCCTGCAGGTTTGCGATCGTGGTGGGTCCACCCAGGCTCCATGGCACGATGTGGTCACCGTGCATGAGATCGAAGGGGATCGCGCGACCGCACAGCTTGCAAACACAACCTTGCAGCTGCCATGCCCGCCACACCTGTGAACGGGTGAACATCCTGCGAGGATCGAGTTCCACTCGTCAAAGGGTACCGATGAGACTGTTAAGCCGTCTGTCCTTCTGCCCCCGCCCTGAGGTGGTGGCGACGAACTGCTCAACGGAATGGCACGCGCAAACGCTGCCCTAGTTCCCTCAGTGCCCGCACCAGCTCACCGAGGATCGCGCGCGCCCGTTCACGACAGAGACCGCTCGGAGCCTGCGGCGGAATCATCGCACTTGATCGCAAGACGTCTACCCTCGCAGACGTGGACCTGATGAACCTCACGGAGATCGCGGAGCTGCTCGGACTGGCGCGCGGGGAGGGCGACAAACTCGTAAGGCGAGAGGCAACCTTCCCTGCCCCGGTGGCGGTGCTCGCTAATCGCACCCGGGTTTGGGAGCGGTCAAAGGTAGAGGCATGGAGCGCGTCTACGGGCTTCTACGCGGGACGTTATGAGAGGATTCCGCCTGGCGCCTTTCGGCACGTTGATCTTGGCAGGGCTCAGAAGAGGATGACCGAGATCATCGATCGGATGAAACCGGGAGAATGGGAATCCTTGCTTCTTCCTGACAAAGAGGACGACCCGGACTGGCGCGAACCATCACCGTTCGAAGCAGAAATAGAGCCGGATTCCTGCGACGATGAGTCGGAAGAACGCGACTAGCCGAACTGGTGAGCGAGAACTCTGAAGCGGGCTGAGCGAAGACAGGCTACCTAATACGCTTGCCAGGGATTCCGGGACCCCTCAACGGCCTCTCTTTTGGCCTGCGCCCTAGCAGAAATAGCCGAGCTGTCGAAAAAAAACAGGATGGTGTTCTCAATGAGTTGAAGGTCTGGCACGACGGCAGGGATGCAGGAGAACCCTCCGAGTAGTTGTCGCGGGCACCGGAGGAAAGCTTAGAGAACGGCAAACTCGAAGAGAACTACATTCCTCTTGAACAACTCAACTTTTTCAGAGAGGTATCGATGGCTCCGCGATCTGCGGCGTGGAAGACGGAATCGGGGTCGATGAACCGGAGGCAGCTGAGCACTCGCACGGTCGCGAAACTGACCGCAGCCCTCGTGATATCGGCAGCGGCAGGGTACGGGGCATCGGCCTTGTCCAGTTCGGGCGCGGCGCCAATCGTTCTTCGATACCCGACAGAGTTGGCAGTCAGCCCGAAGGGCAACCTCTACATCGGCGACACGGGCCTCGACCAGATCTTGGAGCGCTTGGCAAGTGGAAGCTTCAGGTCATCGCTGGAGACGGGCGCCGAGGCTTCTCCGGGGACGGAGGGTCTGCTGCGGACGCTGAATTGAATTCCATAGGCGACATGACCTTCGCGAGGAACGGTGTCCTCTACTTCGCTGACGGCAATCGCATCAGAGCCATCTCCCCGGCCGGTTTGATCTCGACCGTTGCCGGCGATGGGTCGTCGTCGCGGGACGTCGCGAACGGCACACCGGCGCTGCAGGCTTCCGTCGGATATCCGAGTGGCCTCACGAACGGGCCGGATGGTGATCTCTACTTCACTTCCGGAAGCAGCTACCAGGTCCTCCGGCTCACAACCCGCGGCACGATAGAGGTCGTCGCGTCCTCTCGAGAGTTCACCAATCTCGGTGGCTTTTTGCAGCTCTATCCAGCGGAACTGGCCTTTGACGGCACCGGTGACCTCTACGTTTCGACCGGCAACGCATTCCGACTCGTCGAACTGACAAGGAGCGGCCGCGTGCTCTACCTCGGTGGTTTCCGTCGTGGCGGAGGATCGCCGGGCGCTCTTGCGAGTGGGCCGGCCGGAAGTGTCTTCGGCGACTGGCAGAACTCGATCGTTCGAATCGAAGGCTCGCGTGTCGAGGACTTCCTTTCCTTCGCTCGAGGGACTGCACCTCGAGTCAGCGGTACCTTCTCGCCCGACGACATCGCGGTTGGACGCAACGGAACGGTCTACAGCGACACCATCGCGAACGATGGTTGGACCGGCACGACAGCTCTCATCGCTATCAGTCCCGATCGGCGTGTGACAACGCTCTGGGCAAGAAACGAGCCCCCTGGGTACGAGTCACGTTGAGAATCCTCAAGCAACCCTTTGACTCGGGCTACGCGGAGCCGATCAACGGCCCCACCAGAAGACCGGTATGTTCAAAGGCGTGGGCTCCGGTTCGGACTACTTGGTCCGTTTAGTCCGTAGCTTCTCGAGGAGAGCGTCCAAGCTCTCCACGCCGTACCTCGCGCGCACCTGACCCAAGGTGTCGTCGTTGCGAAAGTTCTTCAGCTCGGGATACTCCGGCTTCAGAGTCCTCATCTTCGTGTTTCCATGCTTCCGCTCGATTTGGCCGTTCTTGTCTCTGTGGCGGCCGTCAAGTCCTTCCATTGCGGTGCCTCCTCTTCGACTGATCGTAATTCACGCTCATTGCCGCGGTTATGTCCGGAATCTGCGCACCGGTCGCAGCATGGCACCCCCGTGATCGCAGCAGACCGCTACTCGCCAGGTCGACGCGGCAAGAGGCGCAGCGTGCCTACGCCCGGCGACTGACGCTCAAGCAGTGAGCTGCACATCCTCTAGCTGTCGGCTGGCGCTACTCGGGCTCCGCCTTGCTCGGCCTGCTGTGATCCAAGCGTGCCTTGCTCGTTCTTCGCTTACGTTCGATCGCTGCTCGTCGAGCGAGCACCTGCTGGGCATGCTTGTTGTGTGGCCCGTGCGCTTTGCCACCTACCCCACCGAAGGCGGCGAAGTGTGTCGGCATCGTTCGCCTGCCTGCGGCGGTTGACATGGTGGCTACCTGCTTCTCTCCGGCGTGGCCCGAGTCGTTGGATACTGCAGTATCTAACACCGGCGTGCCTACCGTTGAAAGTCGTCGTTCGATTGCCCGGCATTGTCACCAGTCGCTGCCGTGCCGTTGCCCTGAGCGCCACTGCGGGCGAAAGGTGTGGGTCGGCTGGCCAGACATGCCGCGGCGTGGCACCATTCGGTGCATGGCAGTCGTTGGTGATCGCGTGCAGATCTCTTCGAGGAAAGTCGGCGAGGCTCCCCGCGATGGAGTCGTGACCGGCGTGACCGGGTCGCTCTTGACGGTGAGGTGGTCGACAGGCGAAGAGTCCACTGTCGCGCCCTCGATGGGTTCGCTCGCGGTCGTCGGGAAGCGGTCGGGCGGTAGTGCCCGCAGACGACAGACAGCGAGTGCTTCTGCGGCGGAGGTGCGAGCCAGTCGGTGACGCGAGCCGAGAGCCGCGACGAGAATGTCGAGTGGTACCCGTACTTCCTGATTGAGCCCGACCCGCGTTGTCCCGAGTGCGCCGCGATCATGGCCTGGCGGTCCGCCCACCGCTGGATCGCCATCACCAACGGGGCGGAGATAAAGCTCTCGGACTACGGGTGGGATAGTCGCCACCTTCACATGCGGGAGGTGCGGGAGGCTCACCGCAAGAACCGCTTGCAGCACCCCAAGGACT
>Ga0224558_1004447_pt1 | contig 10888 bp, 6 predicted proteins | sample 714S32024metaG_FD_180682 | JGI IMG/M metagenome (GOLD analysis project Ga0224558, IMG submission 180682) | Peat soil microbial communities from Stordalen Mire, Sweden - 717 S3 20-24 | ecosystem: Environmental > Terrestrial > Soil > Wetlands > Peat | place: Sweden: Norrbotten County, Stordalen... | reverse complement strand
TTTGCGGCCGGAAATGCGTTCGTCTCTGGAGACTGGCGCAGTTCTCGATGGTGCACTGTCGAGGTATCTTCGCACCGATTGGGGAGCAAGTCTGTGATGGCTCGTACATCGCGTTTGTGATGAAAAAAGGTCAACGGCCCCGCCCAAGCAAAGCTTGGACGGGGCACCCTCGTGGGTTCAAACGACTGCGCTAGTCCGGGCCACCCGCCACCATTCCCACTGAGGGTGCCCCGCTCTTGTCGCGTCTCCACCCGGGCGGGGACGCCCGGCGCTCCACCGGAGGAGCGGGGATTTTGATCTCCTTGAGCTGAGGATGGCAAGTCAAGTTCCCCGCCCTGTCCCTGCAAAGAACGCAGGGACAAGGACGGGGCAGCCGCTGGACTTGAGATTTTGTTTGGAAAGGATGGGCCAGCCCCCTCTTCAGTTGCCCTGTAACATACTGCGGTGCGGAGGGCTGTCGAGCTTCGCTCGGCTGGACAGACGAGGGCGTCTGTCCCTACGTGTTTTTTGGAATACGCTAGTTTTTGCTGGACCTTGAATGTCCGCGCCGAAAGAACAGTCGAAATAGGGCGGCGCCACAAAGCCACGTATCACTTGCTAAATGATCCGGACCTATCATGTGCTACCGACGCTTTACATTCGTTGACTGGACAATCCCTTACCAGCGGTCGGAGAATAGTTGTCTGCGATGACAGTCTCGCAAGAGGGGGGTTCGACCATGAAACAGCCTCGCGCTTCATCGTTCGCGCTTTTCGCGGGATTAACGCTGATGTTCGCATTGGGCATGGTGCCCGCTCTCACGATGGCGCAGGTTCCACGTTCGATCGTCGGAAACTGGAGCGGAACTCTGGATCCTGGCGCCCAACCTAAGAAGCAGATTGTTGTGCACATTTCCGCTGCGCAGGACGGAACTCTGAGCGGCACGATCGACTACCCGGACCAAGACACTTCCGGCATTCAAATCACCGCCATCACCTACAAGAAATCTATTCTGCACTTCGAAAGTATCCCCAGCCTGACTGTTTATGACGGAACCATGAGCGCGGACAAGTCAACGATCACGGGCAAGATAAAGCAAGCCGGAGCGGGCCTGGATCTTGTCCTCAAGCGGACGCCGTAGATGCGAGAGATTTATTCCAGCTCACGGCAAACCTACGCACTCTCCTCGTAAGAGCAGTAAAAGGTCGATGCCGGCATCGCCTCCGAAAAAGTCGCCATCACTACCGCCATTGAAGAAGAAATAGCGGTCAGCCCGTTACCCACCCTTTTCGCAAAGTACGCGAAAAGGATGGTGCACCGCAGCCCTGCTGGATTGTTGCTCGAGAAGTTATTTGCTTTTTGTTCGCCCTGTGGCATACTGCGTTGCGGGCGCTGCCGAGCTTCGCTCGGCTGGACGGCCGAGGCGGCCGTCCCCATACGAGCACAGCAAAAGCCGGGAAAATTTATTTTCGGACTGGTTTTCCTGCTGTGCTCCTCATACGTCCACAGGCGGAAATAGATTACGATGCAACGCACTCACTTAAACATCGTGGCGACTCTTGAAACCACCATCGGCCGTTTGCCGGCTAACATTGAAGCCGAGCGCTCCATCCTGGGCGCCGTGCTGCTTGACAATCACGCCTTCAACGACGCGGCCGAGCACCTTAAGCCGGAAGACTTTTCCATTGACTCGCACAGGCGGATCTATTCGCGCATGATGGATCTGGCCGAATCTTCCCGGCCCATTGACATCATCACGCTGGTTGAAGAACTGGAGCAGAAGAAGGATCTGCAAGCGGTCGGCGATGTTGGCTACATTTCCGGACTGCTGGACGGGGTGCCTGACCGGCCTTCCATCGAGCATTACGTCAGAATCGTCCGCGACAAGGCCATCCTGCGCGGGCTGATCAACGTGTCCAATACCGCCATCGCCAAGGCCAGCGAGCAGGCCGATCCGGCCGACGAAATCCTGAACGAGGCTGAAGCCGCCGTCTTCCAGCTCTCGGAGAAGCGTATTGGCAAAGGGTTTCAGGGCATCAAGGAGATCGTCCGCAACTCGTTCGGATCGGTAGATGCCCTGCTCAAGCGGGGGCAGCGCATCACCGGCCTGGCCACGCACTACACCGATCTCGATGAGAAGACGAGCGGCTTCCAGAAGTCGGACCTGGTAGTTCTCGCGGCTCGGCCTTCCATGGGCAAGACCGCGCTCGCCATGAACATCGCCGAGAACGCCGCTATCGACGACGGCAAGGTGGTCGGCATCTTCTCGCTGGAAATGTCGAGTGAGGCGCTGCTGCAACGCCTGCTTTGCTCGCGCGCCATTGTCGACGCGCACAAGATGCGCACCGGTTCGCTCTGGGGCGACGACATGAAAAAAATCGTCCGCGCCATGGAGGAACTCTCGAACGCGCTCCTCTTCATCGACGACTCGCCCGGCATTTCGCTGAGCGAAATGCGCGCCAAGGCGCGCCGCCTCAAACATTCGCAAGGACGCCTTGACCTGCTGGTCGTCGACTACCTGCAGCTCATGTCGGGCGGCAGCAAGCGGTTTGAAAATCGGACGCAGGAAGTTTCCTCTATCTCGCGCGGACTGAAAGCTATCGCCAAAGAACTTCAGGTCCCCGTCCTCGCCTTGTCGCAGCTTAGCCGCGCTCCCGAGAGCCGGGGCGGCGACCACCGGCCGCAGCTCTCCGATCTGCGCGAATCGGGGTCGATTGAGCAGGACGCCGACGTCGTCATGTTCATCTTCCGCGAAGAGCTCTACAAGCAGGACGACCCCGACCTCAAGGGGCGTGCTGAAATCATCATTGCCAAGCAGCGCAACGGGCCCATCGGCAAGTTCAATCTCGCGTTTTTACACAATTCCACGCGCTTCGCCAATATGCTCGAAGGCAACAACGAACCCGGCGAATGAGCCGGAAGCGGCGTCCCGAAGGACCGTCGTCCGGTTACGGACTGGCCGGTTACTGACTAGTGATCGGGGGACCGAGTTTGAGACACCCTACCCTGTGGAAAACTTTGTGGATGCTAGGGACGGAGCGCGGAGTCAAGCGACACCGACCGTCCGGTGGGGATATTTCAGCACCATCTCGGCCTTCATAAAGCTATGTTTCTAAGTTGGTTAACCATTGTTTCGGCGGCAATCGCCGGAAACGCTTGCGAATCAGCACTTTCGTCACAAAACTGAGATTTGCACATATATCCCAAAGTAGGTGGCCCTCATTTCCAGCGGCTGGTGCCCGCGTAAACTGCCCGTCAGGGCCTCCCAAGGTGCGAAAAACCGGGGTTTTCATTTGCTGGTCACAACCAACGGTGACGTGCCTCATGGCGGCGGTGCTTGCCAAGGCATAACCTTTTACAGAAAGGAGGAGACTGGATGTCCTCCTGTCTGAGTCAGCGTGGCTCCGGAGAGCGCTGGCGTTTTCTTCTCCAGCCCTTCGGTACACGCAAGTTCTGGTCTTCACCTTTCCTCGTGGTCGTCAAAGAACTCTGGCCATTCGCGCCTCATCCACCAGTGAACGTGCGGAAGGATGTGCTTTCTTGATTCGGACCGCAAACTCTTATGCCTTCTAAACCTTTTTCCCGGAGAACCTTCTATGCTGCATCTCGATACTGGTAATACAGGTTTCATGATTCTATGCACCAGCCTGGTCATGTTGATGACACCCGGTCTCGCATTTTTCTATGGCGGCCTGGTCGGGCGCAAGAATGTGCTGGCCATAATGATTCAGAGCTTTGTCTCGATGGGCTGGACGACGGTGATCTGGTATTTGTACGGCTATTCGCTGTGTTTCAGCGGCGACTGGCATGGGGTCATCGGCAACTTCCACAACGCGCTTCTGCGCGGGGTCGATCTTACAACCCCGTCGCCAAATATCACGATCCCGGCTTTCGTATTCATCGCGTATCAGATGATGTTCGCGATTATCACTCCCGCGCTCATCTCGGGCGCGTTCACCAACCGGGTCACGTTCAAGGCCTACATGCTGTTCCTGACCGCTTGGCTCACCTTTGTTTATTTTCCGTTTGTGCACATGGTCTGGGGCGGAGGGTTTCTGCAGCAATGGGGCGTGCTCGACTTCGCCGGCGGTATCGTGGTGCACAACATCGCGGGCGTCGCCGCCTTGGCTTCCGTGCTGTATGTGGGGAAGCGCCACACGGCGGATCGCGGCCCGCACAGCATTCCCCTCGTTGCCCTCGGAACCGGCCTGCTGTGGTTTGGATGGTACGGCTTTAACGCCGGCAGTGAAATGCGCGTCGATTCGGTGACGGCAACCGCCTTTCTCAACACCGATCTGGCAGCTTCGTTTGCGGCTATCGCCTGGTTGCTGGTGGCATGGGTCAACGAGAGGAAACCTAAGCTTCTCGGCTTGCTGACTGGAGCTGTTGCCGGACTGGCGACCGTCACGCCCGCGGCCGGGTATGTTTCTCCCACCACCGCGGTCATCATCGGCCTGGTTGCTGGAGTCGTTTGCTACTACGCGGTTGAGATGAAGAACAAAATGCAGTGGGACGACGCGCTGGATGTTTGGGGAGTCCACGGAGTAGGCGGATTCCTCGGCATCGTCATGCTGGGAATCTTCGCCAATAAGCAATTCAATCCCGCCGGCGCGAACGGACTGCTCTACGGCGATCCGACGTTTCTGCTGAAAGAGGTCGTGGCCGTGACTTTCTCGTCGGTATGGGCCTTCGTGTTTACCTACGCGATGTTACGTATCATCGATGCGTTTACGCCCGTGAAAGTCGACGAGATCAGCGAGGCAGTCGGCCTCGATGAATCGATCCACGGCGAACATGCCTACGAGGAGACTCCCGAGCACGATCTCGTACATGCAGGGATACGGTAGGAAAATCTGATTAAGTGGCTTGAAAAGGGGCATGGCTTCCGTGGAAGCCATGCCCTCAGTTCTTGTGCCTATAGAGACGGGGTCTACCCAGTCTCGGAACTACTTCGCTGGGATGTAGCTCAAATCCGCACGGAACTCGACAACTTCGTTGTAGGTGCTTTCAATCGAGCCGTTGAGCCGTTCGATCACTGACATGGCTTCCTGCTCGCCGAACGCTTCCCGCAGAATATCGCGCAGCGGCTTGATGTTGGGATCTTCCTCGAACGAAGCCCAGTTGGCGTGCTCTACGAGGAGAACATAGGTGCCACCGGGGCCGCCATTCGCCAGCCTCTCCCACCGATAGTGCAAGCCCCACTTCGTTTTTTGCGCGGCGTCGTACATTCGGGCTATGGCGCTCCGAAAATCGTCCCCTTTGCCGAATCGAATGTGGAAGGTAGTGGCGCTCATGTATTTGCTGCCTGTCTCGGGGCCGGGATAACTTACTTTGGGCATCGTCTCGAAGTAGGCTGCGGTGACCTTCTCCACATAGGGGCCGACAACGTTGTTGAACTCTTCCAGATCGGCGGCATCGGGGATGGGCGGTTTATCGAGATCGGCCCAGTGCAGGCCGGATCGCCCCACGATATAGGAGCCCGTATGCTCGCCCGCCACCACTTGCAAAACAAATAACATCTGCGGGTCCTTTTGCTGTTTGTGCCAAGCGGCTTTGGCCTTGCGTCCTTGTTCGTATTGCTTGGTCATGCTGTTCTTCGGTGTTTGAAACTCCAGTGCGGTGACGGTGCTGGGCTCTCCCTGCGCGGCCGCAGAAGTCGCAAGCAGGAATACGGCGGCGCAAAATGACAAAAACTTGGTGAATTTCATTGTTCTCTCCTGGTTTTGGATTTGAGACCGAAATTCCTGATTTAGCCGGAATCCCTTTTTTGACTTCAACAGGGCGATCAGTGTACACCATCTCGCCTGTTCGCAACATGGTGACTCACACTTGTGACGATGTGCTCCGGAATCCGCGAGCGCCGGGGAGTGCTCCCGGCGCCGGTGGATTTATGAGATGGCTTCTACTTCAACGATGCCATATCGATGACGAAGCGATACTTCACGTCGCTTTTCAGCAGGCGTTCGTAAGCCTCGTTAATCTGCTGAATTCGGATCCGTTCGACGTCACAGGTAATTCCATGTTCCGCGCAGAAATCCAGCATCTCCTGCGTTTCCCGTATGCCACCGATGAGCGAGCCGGCAAGCCGGCGCCGATTGAAAATCAGGCCAAAGCCTTGAACCGGCGACGGGGCTGGAGGCGCTCCCACGAGTGTCAACGTCCCATCCCGCTTCAGCAGATTGATGTATGCATTCAAATCGTGCGGGGCCGAAACCGCGTCCAGGATGAAGTCGAAGCTGGCGAGATGTTTCTGCATCTCGGCTTCATTCCTCGAGATCACCACTTCGTGGGCGCCGAGCCGTAGTGCGTCCTGCGTCTTGTTCGGAGAAGTCGTAAACAATACGACATTAGCGCCAAAGGCATGGGCGAATTTCACTCCCATATGACCCAGGCCGCCCAGGCCCACGATGCCCACCTTCTGCCCTTTCTTTACATTCCAGTGCCGCAGCGGCGAATATGTCGTGATGCCCGCACAGAGCAGAGGAGCCGCAGCCGCAAGATCCAGATCCTTGGACACTCGCAGCGCGAATCCCTCGGTGACGACAATGCTCTCCGAGTAGCCGCCGTAGGTCACGCCTCCGATCTGCTTGTCTTCCGAGTTGTAGGTGAAGGTCGCCTTGTTCTCGCAAAACTGCTCTTCTCCCGCGCGGCAACTGGAGCACACGCCACAGGAATCTACCATGCAGCCCACCGCTGCAATATCGCCTTCCTTGAATTTCTTGACTGCGCTGCCCGCTTTCACCACTCGGCCAACGATTTCATGGCCCGGCACGCAGGGATAAACCGTGGGCATGGCGCTTTCCCATTCGTTGCGGACCTGGTGCAAATCGGAATGGCAGACCCCGCAGTACAGAATTTCGATCTGGATATCCTGAGGCCGCGGAGTGCGACGCTGGATCGAGCCCGGCGCCAGCGCCGAAGTCGCGCTTTGCGCTGCGAAGGCCTTGGCTGGATAGGTCTTCTTGGAGGCCGACTGGGTTTCATCGAGCAGAGCAGTGGTGGAAGATTTCTCGGGCATGATGGTTTTCTCCTTTCCTGTATGGGACGCAAAACAGCCCATATACGACTCGAAAAATTCAATGCCTGGGTCCAAGCCTTCCCGTAGAGACGCGGCTTGCCGCGTCTGCGCCGCAAGACGGGGCAAGCCCCGTCTCTGCAGATGATTTACCCGCTGTCCTCGCCCACCTTCAGCAGCGCCAGGAACGCTTCCTGCGGAATATCCACCCGCCCGATGCGCTTCATCCGCTTCTTGCCTTCCTTCTGTTTCTCCAGCAGCTTGCGTTTGCGGCTGATGTCGCCGCCGTAGCACTTGGCGATTACGTTTTTGCGGATCGCCGGCACGGTTTCGCGGGCAATGATCTTGGCTCCAATCGCCGCCTGAATCGCCACCTCGAACATCTGCCGCGGGATCAGTTCTTTCATCTTTGCCGCCAGCGCCCGTCCGCGATCGTAGGCAAAGTCGCGATGGATGATGGTCGACAACGCGTCGACCGGCTCGCCCGCGACCATGATGTCGAGCTTGGCCATCGGCGACACCCAGTTGCCCGACAGATGGTAGTCAAGCGAAGCGTAGCCCCGCGACACCGACTTCAGCCGGTCGTAAAAATCGAGCACGATTTCATTCAGCGGCAGCTCGTACTGCAGCATCACGCGCGACGAACTGACATACTCAAAGCTCTTCTGCTTGCCGCGCTTTTCCTCGACCAGCTTCAGAATGCCGCCCACATACTCCTCGTTGGTCAAAATCACCGCCAGAATCACCGGCTCTTCCACCTTCGCGATCTCGCTCACATCAGGCCAGCGCGAAGGATTATCGACCTCGATCACTTCTCCGTCAGTCTTCGTGATCTGGTAGCGCACCCCCGGCGCCGTCGTGATCAGGTCAAGATTGTACTCGCGCTCCAGCCGTTCCTGAATGATCTCCATGTGCAGCAGCCCCAGAAAGCCGCAGCGGAAGCCGAATCCGAGCGCCACCGAACTTTCCGGCTCGAAGAAGAATGACGAGTCGTTCAGCTTCAATTTTTCCAGCGCCTCGCGCAGCTGCGTATGTTCATGCGCATCCACCGTGTACAGTCCTGCGAAAACCATCGGCTTGATTTCTTCGAACCCGGGCAATGCCTGCAGCGAGGGCCGGTCATCGTCGGTGATGGTGTCGCCGATCTTCGTATCCGCGACGTTCTTGATGCCCGCGATGATGAATCCAACTTCGCCCGCCACGAGTTCGTCGATCTCCACCGGTTTCGGCGTGAGCACGCCCAGAGTTTCCACCTGAAAAACGTGCCCGTTCGACCATAGCCGGATGTTTTGCCCCTTGCGCAACCTGCCCTCGAAGACGCGCGCCAGCACCACCACTCCGCGATACGGATCGAACCACGAATCGAAAAGCAGTGCTTGAAGATGCCGCTCCGGCGCGCCTTTTGGCGGCGGAATTCGCTTCACGATCGCCTCGAGCACATCGGGAACACCCTGGCCGGTTTTCGCGCTGATCAGCAACGCATCGGTCGCATCGAGGCCGACCGCGCCCTCGATCATCTCCTTGGTGCGCTCAACGTCGGCGCTCTGCAGGTCGATCTTGTTGATCACCGGAATAATTTCGAGGCCATGATTGATCGCCAGGTAGGAGTTGGCCAGCGTCTGCGCTTCCACTCCCTGCGACGCGTCCACCACCAGCAGCGCGCCTTCGCAGGCGGCCAGCGAGCGCGAGACCTCGTAAGAAAAATCCACGTGGCCCGGAGTATCGATCAGGTTGAGCTGGTAAATCTGTCCATCCTGCGCCGGGTACAGCATGCGGACGGCATGAGCCTTGATGGTAATGCCGCGCTCGCGCTCCAGGTCCATTGAGTCGAGAACCTGCTCCTGCATTTCGCGCATGGCGAGGGACCCGGTCAGCTCCAGCAGGCGGTCGGCGAGCGTGGATTTTCCGTGATCAATATGCGCAATGATCGCAAAATTGCGAATGCGAGCGGCTTCCATGGAGATAGGTCGATTCTAGCAGGCGATGGCCGGTGTAAACTTAACAAGGATTGAACAATGACATAATCCTTGCTATAGTCGATCATAGTATGGCCAAAGTTACGAGCAAACTCCAGCTGACGCTTCCGAAAGCGATTGCCGAGCAGTACAAGATTCGCCCCGGAGATGAACTGGACTGGTTGCCGGCAGGGGAGGCGATACGGGTCGTAAAACGGTCGCGGTCCGCATCCCGCAGAGCGGACGCTGCCACGCTCCAGCAACGCCTCCGACTTTTTGAGCAGGCGACGGCCCGCCAGGAAAAGCGAAACGCTGCATTCCGCAGGAAGCACGCGCTCGGAGCCCAACCCTCAAACCGCGGTTGGACGAGAGAGGACCTTTACGATCGTGGCCTTCCTCGTTGATACAAATGTGCTTGTCTACCGTTTTGATGCCCGTTATCCGGAGAAGCAGCGAATTGCTGGTGATGTTCTGCATCGGGGACTCAGAGACGACTCCGCCCGAATTCCCCACCAGGCGCTGATCGAGTTTGTATCTGCAGTGACACGCACAAGAGTTGGCTCTGATCCCCTCCTATCCTTGGACGAGGCGCGCCACGAAGTGGAAGAACTCATGACGCAGTTCCCCATCCTTTATCCGAACTCGTCGGTTGTTCATTCGGCGCTCTTAGGCGCGGCGGCATATCGGATTTCCTGGTTCGATGCGCACCTCTGGGCCTACGCGGAGCATTATGGGTTGGAGGAGATCGTCTCCGAGGATTTCGAACACGGGCGGTTGTATGGGAGTGTGCGAATTCGGAATCCGTTTCGGCGGGGATGAGGTTGGCCGGGCTCAGGTCGCGAACAGCGCGCAGACTTGTGTCAGGCGAAGTAAACGGGCGGAATCAGGTAAACACCTACATGCCCGCTTTTGCGGCGCTTCCGTGTGTACGGAAAGCGCCACATTGACCCTGCCCAGTTGCTTACAGCTTCGTTCTCCGCAAATGAGAACGGGTACCCTCGCACCCCGCACAGCTTCTTGCTACCTTGAGTTACACGGGAAGTAGTCGCAATGAGGCCTCCGGCGAGATCCTCGCACAAAAAAGGGCGCGATTACTCGCGCCCTTGAGATTCTGCGGAGCTTCGCTCCGCTGGACGGCCGGGGGCGGCCGTCCCCACGTGAGTTAGTCTCTTACTCCATCCATGAACGCCCGCAGCTTTCTTGAACGCGACGGATGCCGCAGTTTTCTCAGCGCTTTGGCTTCGATTTGCCGGATGCGCTCACGGGTTACTGCGAACGACTGCCCGACTTCTTCGAGCGTGTGCTCAGAACCATCTTCCAGTCCGAAGCGCATCTTGATGACTTTTTCTTCGCGCGGGGTAAGCGTGCGCAGCACCTGCGAAGTCTGGTCTTTGAGGTTGACGTTGATCACCGCTTCGGCCGGCGAAACCACCGCTCGGTCTTCGATGAAGTCGCCCAGATGCGAATCTTCCTCTTCGCCGATCGGCGTTTCGAGGGAGATCGGCTCCTGCGCAATCTTCAGGACTTTGCGGACCTTCGCCACCGGAATGTCCATCCGCTTGGCGATTTCTTCCGACGTCGGCTCGCGTCCCAGTTCCTGCACCAGCTGCCGCGACGTGCGGATCAGCTTGTTGATGGTTTCGATCATGTGCACCGGGATGCGAATTGTACGCGCCTGATCGGCGATGGCGCGAGTAATCGCCTGCCGAATCCACCACGTGGCATACGTCGAGAACTTATAGCCGCGGCGGTATTCGAACTTGTCCACGGCTTTCATCAGGCCGATGTTGCCTTCCTGAATCAGGTCGAGGAACTGCAAGCCGCGATTGGTGTACTTTTTCGCAATCGAGACCACCAGGCGCAAGTTGGCTTCGATCAGCTCGCGCTTGGCGTGCTCGGCGTCCATGTCGCCCTGGATGATCTCGCGCTGCGTGCGCTT
>Ga0224558_1004446_pt1 | contig 10889 bp, 10 predicted proteins | sample 714S32024metaG_FD_180682 | JGI IMG/M metagenome (GOLD analysis project Ga0224558, IMG submission 180682) | Peat soil microbial communities from Stordalen Mire, Sweden - 717 S3 20-24 | ecosystem: Environmental > Terrestrial > Soil > Wetlands > Peat | place: Sweden: Norrbotten County, Stordalen... | reverse complement strand
TCGCCCAGGCTGCCTCCGGTTTTGCGACGACGGGCAGCGGTAACGGGGTCGTACTCGGCGGCGGCACCTTTTCGCTCATTAACGCCTGAGCTCGTCGAGCCCGGCCTGGTCTCGACGAGGAGGCTGGGCCGGTCCCGACGACATTTCAGGTCGGGAGACTCGCGAATGAGCGAGAGCCGGTGGTGGGACTCGAACCCACGACCTGACGATTACAAGTCGCCTGCGCTTCCTCTGCGCCACACCGGCCTTGGCGTGAGCTTCGCGCCGAGAGGCGCCGATGACCAGCCTAGGTTGCCTCCGGTGCCGTGCTGTCACCGGATCCGGTTCCCGTTTCGTCGGGCGGCAGGACGGGAACGGTGCTCGCTTCGTCAGGCGGAAGGATCCGGACGGTTCGCGTCCGGTCAGGCGGAAGGATCCGGACGGTTCGGGTCTCGTCAGGCGGAAGGATCCGGACGGTGCGGGTCTCGTCAGGCGGAAGGATCCGGACGGCACCGCTTTCGCCGACCAGCTCAGGGCGGGCAGCCGGTCCTGGACCGGCCGGCCTCGCATGGTGGCCACCTCCGACTAGGAGCTTCAGGGGCGATCGTGCAACCGAGTGCAGGAGCGCTCGCAGCGACCCGATCGCGAATGGATAGATCGCAAGGCTCACGAGCGTCCCGAGCAGCAAACCGGCGGCTGCGTCGCCGGGGTACGCCGTACCGGCGTAGATGACCGCCAACGCGAGGACGATGGCGATCAGTGTCGCGGCCGCAGCCATCAGTCGGGCCCGGCTCAGCCAGAGCCCGGCCGCAAAGGCGCCCGCGATCACGGCGTGCTCGTTCGGGAAGCTGAACCCGGTTGGTCTTGTGACCAGCACCACGGCCTGCGGCATGGCCACGAAAGGTCGGACACGTCCGACCAGGTGCACGACCGGCAGTGACACCGCGTAGGCCAGGGCGGTGCCGACGGCGACCCAGACGAGGGCCGCGATCTTGTCGAGGTCGGTTCCGCCGAAGCCGGCCACTCGGGCGCGAGCCAGGCCGATGAGGAGCAGGACGGCGAGGATCACGAGCGCTGAAGGGCGGGCGAAGAACACCATCGCACCATGCGCCCACGCCGTTCGCGTGGCGAAGCGGTTGACATCGAGGTACCAACGTTTGTCCACTGCGAAGGCTCCCGAGGCCGACCTGAGCTCCCGCCCGGGTGGCGAGACGCCCAAGAGCCCTAGGGTATCCACGAAACTCGCATTGCGGTGGTTGGCTCCGGTAAACTCTCGCCTGGCTTCTTTTGGGGGCCGACGTCCCGGCATCTCGAGAGTTCGGCTTGGGTCTGTCAGGTTGTTGTGTGCCGCGGTCGAATGCGAGAAGTCCCCAAGCCACTACGCCAACTGAGCAGCGTAGCGACCCGCGATCTACAAGGAGAAGAAAGACCGATGAGGATCCTCGTACTGGGTGGCGACGGTTACCTTGGCTGGCCGACCGCACTGCATCTGTCCGCGCGAAACCACGACGTCGGTGTTGTGGACAATTTCGCCCGGCGCTTGTACGACAGCGAGATGGGTGTCGACAGCCTGGTGCCCATCCGGCAGCTGCAGAGGCGGGTCACGACTTGGAAGGAAGTCTCGGGCCACACCGTGCAGCCGTTCATCGGTGACCTCACCGACAACGTGTTCGTCGAGCAGACCATTCGTGAATTCGCCCCCGAGGCCATTGTCCACTTCGCCGAGCAGCGATCCGCTCCTTACTCGATGATCGACCGCAAGCACGCCGTCTACACCCAGGTGAACAATGTCGTCGGCACCTTGAACCTGCTTTATGCAATGGCCGAGATCGATCCCACGATCCATCTCGTCAAGCTCGGCACGATGGGCGAGTACGGGACGCCGAACATCGACATCGAAGAGGGCTTCATCGAGATCACCCACAAGGGCCGTACCGACTTGCTTCCCTACCCGAAGCAGCCCGGCTCCTTCTATCACTTGTCGAAAGTCCACGACAGTCACAACATCCACTTCGCCTGCCGTATCTGGGGCCTTCGGTCGACCGATCTCAACCAGGGGATCGTGTACGGCCAGGAGACCCCCGAGACCACCCTGCACCGTGACCTGCTGACCCGCTTCGACTACGACGGGGTGTTCGGGACGGTGCTGAACCGCTTTGCAGTTCAGGCAGCGGTCGGTTACCCGCTCACCGTCTACGGAAAGGGCGGCCAGACGCGCGGCATGCTGGACATCCGCGACACGCTCGCTTGTGTCGAGCTGGCCTGCACCAATCCGCCAGAACCCGGCGAGTACAGGGTCTTCAACCAGTTCACCGAGTCCTTCTCGGTCATCGACCTAGCAGAGTGGACCGCAAAGCTTGCCGGGGGCGAGGTCACAATCGACCACGTTCCCGACCCACGCGTTGAGAAGGAAGAGCACTACTACAACGCCGTGGCGACCCAGTTGCCTGCGCTCGGGCTCAAGCCCCACTTTCTCGAAGACGCCACGATCGAGGTGCTCATAGAGACCGCCAAGCGGCACAAGGACCGTGTCGAGTTCGATGCCATCCGGCCGACGGTCAACTGGCGATCGACCAAGAGTCAAGTGAGCGTTGCCAGAGGCGCTGCCGGAGACTGATCCGCTCCGGCGATGAGGCTGACCGCCGTCCTCAGGTCTGCGACAGCGCCACCATGGATGCGGGCGGACTTCCGATCGTGCGCCGTCTGCTGAAGGTTTCGGATAACGGCCGGCACAAGGGCTAGCTTCTTCGACGATGACTGTGGGCTGGCGACGGGGGACCTTCCCGTCCGCGCGCCGGCCGACCAGACGTGTCGTGTTCGTGATCGTAGGTGTGATTGTGTTCGCGATCGTCATCGCCGAGGTCGCTGCCGACGTCGTGAGCTCCGGGGTCCGCGCGAGTCGTGTCGCGGCTCGGACCTACGTCGCCGAGGTCATCCCCGTCATCGACGAGTCGACGATGCTTTCCTCGACGATGCATCTTGTACGCGACAGCACCGCCTCACTGGACCGGAGGGCCCTCGAGGAGGATCTCGGCAGCCTCGTCGCGGGAACCTCGGAGAACTTGGCCCAACTGGGATCGCTGGGTGTTCCGGCGCCAACCCCCCGGTCCCAGGAGTTGCTCCGGGCCACGCTCGCGGTCCGGGCCTTCGCCGCAAGGACGCTCACCGGGGCCGTCGCGCTCGCGATCGGGCCGACGGCCTTTTCTGCGAGCTCGACCAGTTCGCCCGGTGGCGGATCGGTCGGGCCGACCCTTCCGACTACGGTTGTGCAGGCGCGTGCCAGGGCCGCGAAACTCATTGTCGAGGCGGGCCTGGAGCTCGTCATAAGTGACCGGGACTACCGCAGCTTCGTGTCCTCGTTGCCGCGCGCTAGTGGTCGGAGCCGTCTCCCGACCTCCAGATGGGTGACGCATCCGGCGTCATGGACCGAGGCGTCCGTGACGACCTGGGTCGTGCAGCTGTCCAGCGGGTCCGAGCTGCAGATCCGCGAGGACCTGTCGATCGTTGCGGTCACCGTGCAGCCCCCGGTGGTGCGGGTCACCGGGCTACCGACGCCGACCACCATTTTCGCGACGACGACCTCCACGTCCACGTCGACTTCCACGACGACGCTCCCTACGTTACCGGGCACGACCTCTTCGACCACGACTTCCACTTCAACATCTACGACGTCGACGTCCACGACTTTGCAGCTCCCGCCGCTAGGCTCGACCTCTGTCCTTCCACCGACTCATCAGCTCTCTGTCGTCCTGGTGGTCGCAAACGCAGGAAACGTTCAGATCTCGGGCATCTGGGCCGCGGCATCAGTCGTTCCTGCATCATCGGCCGGCCGGCCTGCGAGCTCCAGCGCAACGACTCGCTCGACGGCTGTGCGCGTCGGTCGCCTTGCGCCAGGGGCGTCGGTCGAAGTGACGTTACGGCCGCTCGCCGTCGTCGCGGGCGACGCCTACGAGCTCTGGGCGTCAATCGGCACGGGCACCCTCCCAGGAGGGCCCGTTACGAGCCCGCCGAAGGGCGTAGGTCAGATCGACGAAGTGAAGATCAAGGTCGCATCGGGGTGACCGGCCCCCCTGGTCCGGGGTCGCGGCGCGGTGGCACCTCAGGCACCTCGGCCCGCTGTCGCCAAGCGGCCTCGGCGCGGGCGGCAACTTCGCGCAGTGGCCGACCTGTCTGCCCGGCGACACGGGCGGCGTCGGCATGCTCGACCTTGATTCGACCGGGGCTGACCTTCACTCGAACGCGATAGCCGTCGACCTCGACTTCGACCAGCTCGCGCGGCGCCGCCCAACGCTCGACGGTGTGCGCGCGCACTCCGAGGCTGCCCGTTTCGGTGGCCAGGCGATGGCGGAGATCGCCGACGAGAACCGGGTCGCACAGGACGTTCAGGACGTGGCCCGGTCTGCCCTTTTTCATCAGCACCGGCGTGACCCATGCATCGAGAGCGCCATCGTCGAGCAGGGCGGCGACGGTGTGAGCGAGGGTCTCTCCGGTCACGTCATCGAGGTTCGCCTCGAGCTGGACGAGTTGCTGGCCCTGGCCGAGCGATGAAGTGCGGACCGAGTCCGCCGGGAGGCCGATCACGACCTGGGTGCAGTTCGGCAGGTCGTCCAGCTCTCGGGACCCGGCCCCGAAGCCGGTCGCCTCAATCGTCATCGCCGGCATCGGTCCGAACGCCGACCCCCAAGCGGCCAACATGGCCGCGCCTGTCGGAGTCGTCAGCTCGACGGCGACGTCGCGGCCCTCGGTGGGGATCCCTTCAAGCAACTCGACGACTGCGGGAGCGGGGTTGGGCAGCAGGCCATGGGCGCTTCGGACCATCCCGAGCCCCGTTGCAACCGGGCTCGCGGAGACCGTGCTCACCCCGAGCAGCTCGAGGGCCGAGGCAGCGCCGACGATGTCGACGATGGTGTCGTGCCCGCCGATCTCATGGAAGTGCACCTGTGAAGGTGGGCGTCGGTGCAGGCGCCCCTCGACAGCCGCGAGCAGGGAGAACGCTGCGACAGCGCGCTCGCGGACACGTTCGGGCATCCGGGCCTCCTCGAGGATGCCCATCACGTGTGGGAACGTCCTGACGACAGCGTCGTCGCGAACCTTGACGACCGCTCGCGTGGCAGCGATGCCGTTGCGCAGCACGGGCTCGAACCCGAGTGACCATCCGTCAATCGGGAGGCGATCGAGCATGTGACCGAGCTCGCCGGGATCGGCTCCCGCATCGACGAGGCTGCCCAGTGCCATGTCCCCCGCGATGCCCGAAAAGCAGTGAAACCAGGCTACGCGCCCGCCAGCCCCGCTCCCGGTTCCGTTTGCCGCTCCGCTCTGGCCGGCCTCTGTGTCGCGTTTGTCATCTCTGCTGGTCATTTGTCATCTCTGCTGGTCATTGGAGCAACCTCGCCACCGCACACGCCGCACCGAAACCGTTGTCGATCCCTACGACCGTAATCCCGGCTGCGCACGAGGCGTGCATGGCTAGCAATGCAGTCACACCTTCGAGAGAGGCTCCATAGCCGACGCTTGTTGGCACCGCGATCACCGGTGCCGGCGTGAGGCCGGCCACGAGACTCGGCAGAGCTCCTTCCATTCCGGCCACGACGATGACGACATCCGCCTTGGTGATGTCTTCGATCGACGCGAACAGGCGATGCACGCCCGCCACCCCGCAGTCACCGAGCAGCACCGGTTGGAAGCCGAACGCACGAAGGACTGCGGTGCACTCCTCGGCCACCGGCAGGTCGCCCGTCCCGGCCGTGCAGACAAGCACGCTGCCAGGTCGATCCGGTTGCTGTCGCCAAACGACCGTGGAGAGAACTCCCGCATCTGGTTCCAGGGGCGTCCGGTGGCCGCTCGGCGAAGCTTCGAGTGACGCGGCGACCTGCGCATGGTCGGCTCGAGTCAAAAGGACCGGCCCACCGCCTCCGGCCGCGAGAAGTTCGGCAACGATTGCCGCGCACTGCGCCGGCGTCTTACCTGGTCCGTAGACGGCCTCAGGCAGCCCTTGGCGGAGGGCTCTGTGATGATCGACCTTCGCAAAACCCAGGTCCGTGAAGGGCAGTCTCCTCAACTCCCTCACGGCGTCGTCCGGCGAGCACGCGCCCGATCGCAGGTCGTCGATCAGTCTTCGGATTGCGGGCTCGTCCATGGGTATTACTATCCTGCCCTCATGGCCACACCGGTGCAGGCTTGGAAGCGGATCGCATTCCTCGGTCCCGAGGGCACTTTCAGCGAAGAGGCCCTTTTCTCGGTCCCGATCCTGGCCAAAGCCGAGCCGGTCGCGATGTCGACGATTGCCGATGCGCTCGACGCGGCAAACTCCGGCGAGGTCGACGCAGCCTTCGTCCCTATAGAGAACTCGATCGAGGGCACGGTCAGCGCGACCCTCGATCACCTCGTTTTCGATGCCGAGCTGTTCATTCAGCTGGAGCACGTGCTCGACATCCATCTTGATCTTCTTGCTCCTGCTGGGACCGACCTTGCCGCCATTCGGCGAGTCGTCTCGATCCCGGTCGCCCTCGCCCAATGCCGCCGGTTCTTGCATGAACGCCTGAACGGAGCGGAGTTGGTGTACACGACTTCGACCGCGGAGGCGGCCCGACTCGTCGGTGAGGCCCAGCCGGACGGGACCGGGGCTCTCGCCCCCGCGATAGCGGGGAGGCTCTACGGTCTCGAGACCGTCGTGGAACAGGTGGAGGACCATCCGGGCAACCAGACCCGTTTCGTGCTGGTGGCGCGGGGGGTGCTGTCACCGCCTACCGGCCACGACCGCACCAGCCTGGTCTGCTTTCAGCAGGCCGACCGTCCCGGCAACCTGCATCAGATTCTCGGGCAGTTCGCCGCGCGGAACCTGAACCTCACCAAGATCGAGTCACGCCCGACCAAGCTCGGTCTCGGTGACTACTGCTTTGTCATCGAGCTCGAAGGCCACCTGAGCGACGAGGTCGTCGGCGACTGCCTGAAGCAACTGCACAGCGAGCTCGCCTCCGTGAAGTTCCTGGGCTCCTACCCCGCCTTCGGGGAGCGGGGGCCCAAGCGTCGTGAGCAGATAGCAGCTGCGCGGGCGGAAGCGGATGCCTGGTTGAGAGCTCTTCGGTCGCGTGTGCGGCCCGAGCAGGACCCGTCCGGCTAGACGCCGCAGCGTGGAGGCCGGCCGGAGAGCTCCGGCAGTGGGCACAACGGGCCTCCCCAGCATCCGGAGTGTGCTCACGCAACCTGGCAATGACCTGACAGGCGGAGACTGTCGATGGATGATGGATGCAGGTTGGGTCCAAAGGTGAGGACTGGCTCGGAGGGATGGCAGAGCGGACGAATGCGACGGTCTTGAAAACCGTTGGGTGATTAGCCTCGTGGGTTCGAATCCCACTCCCTCCGCCGTTGTCATGATCACAACGTTCTGGCTGTTCAGACGCATTTCCCGACCGGCACTTTCGAGACGGCGGCTTGACCAAAGGCGTGTCAATCGGCCCTATTCCTCCGCCAGCGGGGCCATCGGCTTGTACGAGGCCCGAAAAAAGTGATAGCATTTAATATCAGTTTATCGAGGCCACTCTCTAGGAGGGATCATGAGCCAGTCCGTCAAACCCAACCGCGAACCCGAGGCGACTCCGGTCGGTCATTCGGGAGTCCGAGTAGAGATCCACGAGCGCCGAGCGTTGGCCATCAGCGGCTGGCTCGGCGTCCTCGTCGTCGCCGCCTGCGGCGTCGGGGCATATTTCCTCGCGAACAAGGTCGTCATCCTCGTGCCGATCGTCGTGGCGACGGTCACTTGGGCCTCGTTGACCATTGTGCAGCCCGGCCAGACGAAGGTCGTGCGGTTCTTCGGCCGCTACGTCGGCACCGTGCGCCGAAGCGGCCTTTGGTGGATCCTGCCTCTGTCTGACCGGCGGAGCGTGAGCATTCGGGTCAGGAACTTCGAGACGAACCACCTGAAGGTCAACGACGCTGACGGCAATCCCGTGGAGATCGCTGCCATTGTCGTCTGGCAGGTTGCCGACACCTCGCGTGCTCTTTATGCCGTGGACGACTACCTCAATTTCGTGCGTGTCCAGGCCGAGTCGGCACTGCGCCACGTCGCGACCACCCATCCTTACGACAACGCCGCAGACGATGGCCTGTCCCTTCGCGGCTCGACCGACATCGTTGCCGGCGAGCTCGCCACAGAGATGGCCGAGCGCGTCTCGATTGCCGGAGTGGAGATCGTCGAGGTCCGCATCAGCCATCTTGCCTACGCGTCCGAGATCGCCCAGGCCATGTTGCGCCGACAGCAGGCCAACGCAGTCGTCGCGGCGCGCTCCCGTATCGTCGACGGCGCGGTCGGAATGGTTGAAATGGCACTCGAGCGGCTGGCGGAGAGTGACATCGTCCAGCTTGACGAAGAGCGCAAAGCAGCAATGGTGAGCAATCTGATGGTCGTACTATGCAGCGACCAACCCGCTTCGCCGGTTGTCAACACCGGCACTCTCTACTCGTGATCCGTGAATGACCGGAAGCAGGTCTTGTTGCGGATTGATCCCACTGTTTACGAGGCCCTAGCCCGGTGGGCGGCCGACGAGTTCCGGAGCACCAACGCCCAGATCGAGATGCTGCTGCGCCGAGCCCTCGACGATGCCGGGCGAATGCCGAAAAAGGCTGGACCCTTGCCCAAACGGGGCCGGCCACCCATCGATCGCCAACCGCCAGGCAACCACCCGTCTACTTGACCAGCGCAACTATCTGGGGCGGTCTTCAGGAACGGCGTTTCGGGAGCGCCTGTCGGGCGGAGCGCCCGATCCGTCGCGCGGCGTCGTGTGGGCCGCTTTGCACGAAGGTCTGTGATCGGCCCAGATGTACATCTCTGGACCCATATTCCTAGGCCTAGTTGCAGAGGAAGGAGATCGAGCTGATCTCCGTCCGGAAAACGCCTTCGACTTCGATTATCTCGTCGATGATGCGGCAGGCTTCAGTCTCGCCGCCGTCCCAGTCGACAGGACAGCCTAGGAAGACCTCCACCGGGCCGCGCATGCTTTCGCTCATGTCGAGCAACGGATCGTGCGTCCGGACCGCGATCGCCGTGACGAAGGGCTCAGCCTCCACTTAGAGCCGCAACTTCTCCACCAAACTTGCTCATCTTGAGCAATACTGATCAGTGTCCTCACCTCAGTTGTGGTTGCCCGATTCGGGACTGTCCCCCCCACCACGGAGCGCACGATGATGTTTCTCGTGCGTTTGTGGTCCTGAACAGGGTCAACAGCAGGGGCAACGTGCCTGGCGCGGTCGTTGAGAGTTACGTAGGGTATACGGAGTCAGTTTCACTTACCGGGGAAGGATCGCTCATCATGAGCAACTTCGAGCATGAGTACACGACACAACCGGAGATGTGGCGGCGCGCCGCTGAGCTCGCGTCCACTGTGACGCTGTTTCCACCAGGCGCCCGGGTCGCCTTCATAGGCTGCGGCACCTCGCTCTACGTTGCCCAGGCGGCCGCCGCATACAGGAACGAGCAGATGATCGGCGAGAGCGATGCCTTCCCGGCCTCGGAGGTGCCCCCCGGCCGCAGGTATGACACGGTCGTCGTGATCTCTCGCTCGGGGACGACCACTGAGGTCCTCGACGCGACGGCGGCGCTCGCTCCGTACACGCGGATCTTGGCAATCACCGCGGTCGACGACAGCCCCCTCGCCCGCCTCGTCGCCGACCGAATCGTGCTCTCGTTTGCTGACGAGAGGTCGATCGTCCAAACGCGCTTCGCGACGAGCACGCTCTCACTCCTGCTCGCCAGCTGCGGGTGGGACGTCGGGGCCTCTGCGACAAGGGCCGAGGTGTTCCTCGGCGAGCCGCCCGAAGACGTCGAGGCGGCTGACCACTTCGTCTTTCTCGGCCGGGGTGTCGGCGCCGCGCTGGCGAACGAAGCTGCGCTCAAGATGCGCGAGGTGCTCAGCGTCTGGACCGAGTCCTATCCCACGATGGAGTACCGCCACGGTCCGATCTCCGCCGCCAGCGAGCGATCACTCGTATGGATCCTCGACAACGCCGAGCCGAGCATCGACGATGAGATAGCGGTCACCGGCGCACGTGTAGTGCGTAGCGGGAGTGATCCGCTCGCGGGTCTCGTCCGGGTCCACCGCGCCGTTCAGCAACTCGCGACGAGGCGGGGTATCGATCCCGATCACCCCCGCTTCCTCGTCCGCTCTATCATGCTCGACCGCCGCTGAGATGACGAGTGGTGCAGCGAGTGCCGTCGTCGCACTCGACATCGGCGGCACGAAGATCGCTTCGGCGATCGGCGACGCCGGCGGAGAACTGCGCCGTTGGCGCACCCTGCCGACCGAGGCCGAGCGCGGTGCCGAACGCGTGCTCGAGTCGGCGATCGCTCTCGCGAACGAGGTGCTGTGCGAGGAGCGGGCGAGCGGTGGTGACGTTCGTGCCATGGGCGTGTCGACGATGGGTCTGACTCGCGTCGATCGCGTCGATCTCGCGCCCAACGTCCCAGGCTGGGAGGACCTCAAGATCCCCGCGGTGATCGACAAAGCGTTTCCCGAGCTACCAGCGGCGTTTGGCAACGACGTGAAGCTGGCAGCACTTGCCGAGCTCGTGTGGGGTGCACTCGCCGGCGTGACCTCTGGCGTCTACCTCAACCTTGGGACCGGCATCGCGGCCACTCTCGTCGTCGGCGGACAGGTCGTCGAGGGTGCCCACGGGGCGGCCGGCGAGATCGGCTACTGGCTCACCGATGGTTTCGCGACGGCGCGAATGGCCGCTGACGGCGCGGTACCGACGGAGGAGGCCCTCGGCGGGAGGGGCGTCGCGCGTCAGGCCGCCGCGCTCTTCGGGCGGCCGGTCGAGGTTGCCGAGCTCGTGGCACGGGCAGAGGACGACCAGCGCGCAGAGGTGCTGCTCCAGAGCGTGTGGGACCAGATCGGGGCGCTCGTTGCCAACCTGGC
>Ga0224558_1004445_pt1 | contig 10892 bp, 11 predicted proteins | sample 714S32024metaG_FD_180682 | JGI IMG/M metagenome (GOLD analysis project Ga0224558, IMG submission 180682) | Peat soil microbial communities from Stordalen Mire, Sweden - 717 S3 20-24 | ecosystem: Environmental > Terrestrial > Soil > Wetlands > Peat | place: Sweden: Norrbotten County, Stordalen... | reverse complement strand
TTATGGCCAGGTATCGTCGGCAGGTGGTGGTGATACCGGGTTGTCCCGGGCTCGCTTCCCTGGATATCGATACTGAAGAGGATTACCGGTTGCTGCAGGCCTATTGGAAGGATGTGCAGGAGTTTCCAGGGAAACCGTAGCATTGACCGTCATGCTGGGGCGGGACATCCTCCTGGCGGAAGAGGTGTCCGGACAGGTACACATCTTGGTAACGTCCGCTAGGAAGAAGGCGACTGCTCAGGAGTTCCACTGAAGCTTAGAGCCAGTTGAAGCCAGCCCAAAGCGGCGGAAAGGAGCTTAAATATGTATGACTTGGTTCTGCGGCCGGTGCTGCTTAGCAATAAGACAGTCGATATTGCGATCGCCCAAGGAATTATTCAAAAAATAGAGGAGGGAATTCCCGAAGAAGGCAAAGAGGAGTTTGGCGCAGCCGGAATGATGGCCTCGCCTCCTTATATCGAATCGCATGTTCATCTTGATACCACATTGACGGCGGGCGAGCCGAAATGGAATGAAAGCGGCACACTTTTTGAAGGCATCCAAATCTTTTGGACGAACCGATAAATTTTAGAAAATAATCCGGGAAACAAGAGGAGAGGCGCACCCCCGCTCCCTATAAACGGGAGGTGGTAGGGCGCGCCCTGCGCGAGGCGTTGAATTCCCTCGGCTAAAAAGAAGGTAAAATGGACGGAAAAATTGAATTTTATTGTCAAATACCCCACCGTTTGAGCGTTGATCCTGACGAACGCCTGCTGGGTGTCTTAAGCAACTGGCTGGGATTGATGGAGACCAAGGAGGCTGTGGCGAGGGAGAGTGCGGGGCGTGTACCGTACTCCTGGACGGCCGGACGGTGAACTCCTGCCTGCTGCTGTAACATGCAGGCAGACTGCCGCCGCATCACCACTATCGAAGGCATCGGCAGCAGGCGGAACAAGAGAAGGGGGGATTGGGAAGCCGAGACCCAATTGAAGCCCGGGGAATATCGCGGTTCCCAGCTTAACTAAAAGAAAAGGGGGACAAAAATGCCTGAAGAACATCTGTATCGCGATCAGGTTCTGGAGGCGGAGCCACACGGCATCGAACCCATCAAGGATGCCGAACGGCACGGCCAGCCTTTCAATGCCTTTACCCTTTGGTTCGGGGCCAACGTGGAATTCGCCACTTTTCATGCTGTCGACTTTCGGGCCCCAGTTGGGTATTCCTCAACTGATTCAATCCCGGCGGCCTTTCGGTTTTGCCGGTAACTATTTACCAGCCGCTCTCAATTTCATCGCCGGCGTGGGGTGGTTTGCAGTCAACACCGTGCTGGGCGTATTCGCCCTGGATTGGATCTTCCACCTGGGATTCGTAGTTTCCCTGATCATCATGGCCATCATCCAGATCGTATTCGCCATCTACGGTTACAATCTGATCCATGCTTTCGAGAAGTTCATGGCGGTTGTCCTGACGATTCTCTTCATCATTGTCACCGTCTTTGCACTACAACATATCAATCCTGGTTTTGCGATGAACGCCAAGGCGCCGGCGTTCAGCGGTTTATCCGGCAGCCTGATCCTGAGTATCGGAGTTGCCTTTTCCTATATCCTGGGATGGATGGCCTTCGCCTCCGACTACACCCGGTACCTGCCGAAGGATGTCAGTGCGAGCAAGGTCTTCTGGAACGTGTTTCTATCCACCCTTATCTCCTGCGTGTGGATAGAGGGTCTCGGAGTCGGTCTGGCCACGATCCGCGCCATCTCTGTACCCACCGACCTGGCTACCAATCTGCTGCCGTATTCCCTGGGAATATTTGCCATGATCGCTGTGGTGATAGGCACCATCACGGCCAACGTGCTCAACATATACAGCGGCGCTCTTTCCATCCTGGCCATTGATCTCTCCGCCATCCGTGCAATCTTTCCGAAGAGGTGGGTGGCCGCCCTGGTGCTGGGCATACTGGGGACAATCCTCTGCTTGGTTGGACAAAGCGGCTACTACAACCAAGTACGAGGATTTTCTTCTGCTCCTGGCCTACTGGGTGGCCCCCTGGTTGGCCGTGGTCTTTTTCGACTACCTGGTCGTTCACCGCGGCCGGCAGGGGCTGTCGCCCTTCTACAACCGTTCCAGGGGGATTGGCCCCGGTTTTTGGGCATTTCTGATCGGTATTGCGGTCTCGGTACCCTTTTTCAACCAGGGACTTTACACCGGGGCGATTGCCAGCGCCCATCCCGGGCTGGGTGATATCTCCTACTATGTGAGCTTTGTCGTGGCCGCCGTCATTTATCTAATCTTCGGCCGCTACGGGATTACCCCCGACAGTTGAGGAGGCCGTAGAGAAAAGGCTGCCTGGGCCGGTTCCTACCGGCCCAGGCAGCAGCCGGAAAAAACGGGATGGTTCCCGATGGCGTCGTAGTGGTTTCTTTACGAAAAATTAGCAAAAATTGATTGCGCTTTGCTAAAAGCATGTGCTATAATACGCCGTAATATCGTTTGAGATGTCAAGATCGGCCGTGGCTGGCTTGCCATGGATTGTAACGGCTTGAAAAAGATATTGCAAAGTGGCGATGACGGGGGCCAGTACGGCGGTCCTGTGTTTCCAGAGAGTTGGCGGTTGGTGCAAGCCAGCAGCAGGCAGCCCGAATCCACCCCGAAGCCGACCCCGCAAACGGCTGCCAGCCGGCGAAGGGGTACGCTGGGCCACGTTATGGCTCTTGAGAGGGTGACGGCTGAAAGGCCGGCGCCAATTTGGGTGGCAGCGCGGGTGTGGCCTCTCGTCCCAATCATGGAGACGGGGGGTTTTTGATTTTAAAGGGTATTGTATTTAGTCGAGGATTGTCTGAATCGAGCGTAGGAATCGAGTTAAGGAGGAGACCGGTCATGAAGGAAAAGCAGCTTCTGATGCTACCGGGGCCGACGCCAGTTCCGCAGGAAGTGCTGCAGGCCTTGGCCAGGCCGATGATCAACCACCGGGGCCCCGAGTTCAAAAGTTTGCTGGCTGAGGCCGCCGAGGGGCTGAAGGAGGTCTTCTGCACCAGGCAGGAGGTGCTCATCCTGACCGGCGCCGGTAGCGGCGCCATGGAAGCGGCGGTGAGCAACTTCGTGTCCCCGGGTGAACGGGTGCTGGTGGTGTCCATCGGCTCGTTCGGCGACCGCTTCGCCCAGATCGCCCAGCGCTTCGGGGCGCAGGTGGAAAGATTAGAGTTTGCCTGGGGAACCGCGGCCGATCCGGCGGCCCTGGCGGACCGCATCAGGGCGGATGTCAACAAGGAGATCAGGGCGGTGTTCGTCACTCATAACGAGACCTCCACTGGTGTTACCAACGATATTCCGGCGCTGCGGGCAGCAGTGGGGGACCATCCTGCCCTGTTCATCGTGGATGCGGTCAGCAGCCTGGGGGCGATGCCCCTGGAAACCGACAACTGGAACCTGGACGTGGTGGTGGCCGGCTCCCAGAAGAGCTTCATGATCCCACCAGGCCTAGCTTTCGCCTGCGTCAGCCCTAGGGCCTGGGACGTGGCGGCCAAGTGCACTAACGCCCGCTTCTACTGGGACCTCGGCAAGGCCCGGGAGATGGCGGCAAAGGGCCAGACTCCCTTCACGCCGGCTATTCCCCAGGTAACCGCCCTGGTCGAGTCCCTGCGGATGATCAGGTCTGAGGGTTTGCCCGGCACCTTCGCCCGCCACTTGAAGCTGCGGGAGATGACCCGGCATGGAGTCAGGGCTCTGGGCCTGGAGTTGCTGGCAGCCGATGCGGTGGCGTCAGCGGCGGTGACCGCGGTGTTCCCGCCGGCCGGCCTGGAGGCCAACGCTCTCCGGAAGATGCTGCTTGACCGGTTCAACGTGGTGGTGGCCGGCGGGCAGGGCAAGTTTGACAACAAGATCTTCCGGATCGGGCACCTGGGCTATGTCCAGGGCCTGGATATCATCGCTGTGATAGCCGCCCTGGAGATGACCCTGAACATCTGCGGCCACAAAGTTGAACTGGGAAGCGGTGTCAGGGCCGCCCAGGAAGTTGTCCTGGCAGAAAACGCATAGGAGGCATCCAAATGGAGACGGAGAAAGACTGTTTAGCCATCAATGCCACCCGGCCGAAGATCCTGGTCGGGGACAAGATCGTGGACGAGGCTCTGGAGATGCTGCGTAAAGAGGCGGATGTTGATGTCAACTACGGCATCAGCCAGGAGGATCTGCTGCAGGTCATTGAAAATTACGACGCCCTGATCGTCAGAAGCGTGCCCCTGGTCACCGAGGAGGTCCTGAGCCGGGGCAAGCGGTTGAAAGTGGTCGGACGCGCCGGGAACGGCGTGGACAACATCGACGTCGATGCCGCCACCCGCTACGGTGTGGTGGTGGTCAACACCCCGGACAGCAACAGCATTTCCGCCTGTGAGCAGACCATCGCCCTGATGCTGGCTGCTGCCCGCAACATCCCTCAGGCCAACGCCACCTTAAAACAGGGCGGTTGGGGCCGGAACCGCTTCATGGGCAACGAACTGTTCGGCAAGACCGTGGGCATCGTCGGCCTGGGACGGATCGGGGCGCTGATCGCCACCCGGCTCAAGGCCTTCGGGATGCGCGTGATCGCTTACGACCCCTACGTCACACTGGAGCGCTTCAAGCGGTTCGGGGCGGAGCGCATGGCGAACCTCAACGACCTGGTGCGCCAGGCTGATTTCATCACCGTGCACACTCCGAAGACCGAAGAGACGATCGGCATGATCGGGGAGGAGCAGTTCCGCATCACCGCCGAGCAGTTTCAGATAGCCAAGAAAGGCGTTCGGGTGGTCAACTGTGCCCGTGGCGGCATCATCGACGAGCAGGCCCTGGCCGAGGCCCTCCGCCAGGGGATTGTGGCCAGCGCATCCCTGGACGTGTTCGTCAAGGAGCCCTGCGCCGGCAACCCGCTGCTGGAGTTTGACAATGTGGTGGTCACGCCCCACATCGGAGCGACCACTCATGAGGCCCAGTACCGGGTGGGCACCGATGTTGCCACCTACGTGCTGACCGTCCTGCGGGGGGAGATCGTGCCCAACACCGTGAACCTCCCCAGCCTGCTGGGGGAAGAGATCAGCGCCTTGCGTCCTTACAGCGCCCTGGCGGATTACCTGGGCAAGCTCTACTACCAACTGGAAAAGGCGCCCACGGAGAGGGTCGATCTCAATTACTACGGAGAGATCGCCGGGAAGGAGACCGGGTTGATCACCCTGTCCTTCCTGAAGGGTCTGCTGACACCGGCGCTGGGAAACAGCGTCAACCTGATCAACGCCGCCTGGTTGGCCGAGAACCGGGGTATCAAGGTGTGCGAGCGCCGGGATGAGACCAGTAGCGCCGGTTTCACCAGCATGATTTCGGTCTGCATCACCAGAAACGGGAACAAGGCGGAGTATGCCGGAACTATCGCCTGGGACAACGGGCCGCGCTTTGTGCGGATCAACAACTACCGGATGGACATCACCCCCACGCCCCACATGCTGTTCGTCGACCACATCGACCGTCCGGGGGTGATCGGGCCGTTCGCTTCAACCCTGGGCAGGGCCAACATCAACATCGCCATGATGCAGGTTGGCCGCTGCAACCGGGGCGAGGAGGCGCTGATGACCATGAGCGTGGACTCCCCGGTGGATGAGGCTACCCTGGAACAACTGCGCAAGATCGACGGGATCCTCAGCGTGAGGGTGGTCTCGCTATAACTTATTTAGAGAAAGGGTGAACGAAGTGCTGGGCTTGAAATTCATTCGTACCCATTCCGAAGTGGTCAAAGAGGCGCTGTCCAGGAGGAACAATTCCTTCAACCTGGACGAGGTGCTGGCCTGGGACGAGGCCTATCGCAGCCGGTTGGGCGAGAGTGAGAATCTGAAGAACCTGCGCAATACCCTTTCCGAAGAGATTGGTCGTATCAAGGCCCGCAAGCAGGACGCCGCCGCCCAGATGCAGGAGGTCAAGGGCGCCTCTGCCCGGATCAGGGAGATCGATCAGGATGTTCAGGACCTGGAGCAGAAGATCAACCAGGCGCTGCTGATGATCCCCAACATCCCTCACGCCTCCGTGCCGGTCGGCCTCGACGAGGGCGCCAACATCGTGGTGAGGGTGGAGGGCGAGCCACCGGGGTTTGGCTTCCAGCCGCGCAACCACTGGGAGATCGGGGAGGACCTGAACATCCTGGACTTCGCCCGGGGCGTCAAGATTGCCGGGGCGCGGTTTACGGTGCTCAAGGGCAAGGGGGCGCAGTTGGAGCGGGCAATCACCAACTTCATGCTGGACCTGCACACTAGGGAGCAGGGCTACACGGAGATCTTCCCCCCGTTTCTGGTGAACCGGGCGACTATGACCGGCACCGGCCAACTCCCCAAGTTTGAGGAGGACCTGTTCCGCTGCGACCGGGAGGACCTGTTCCTGATCCCCACTGCCGAGGTGCCGGTAACCAACCTCTACCGGGAGGAGATCCTGCCCGGAGAAGCCCTGCCAATCTTGCACACCGCCTATACCGCCTGTTTCCGGGCCGAGGCCGGGGCAGCCGGACGGGACACCCGGGGACTGATCCGGCAGCACCAGTTCAACAAGGTGGAACTGGTCAAGTTCACTGCACCGGAGACCTCCTACACGGAGTTGGAGCGGCTCACCGACGACGCAGAAGAAGTGCTGCGCCGGCTGGGGTTGGCATACCAGGTGGTGGCACTGTCTACCGGTGACCTGGGCTTCTCAGCGGCCAAGACCTACGACCTGGAGGTCTGGCTGCCCGGAGCCGGTGCCTACCGGGAGATCTCTTCCTGTAGCAACTTCGAGGACTTCCAGGCCCGGCGCGCAAACATTCGTTACCGGCCGGAAACCGGCGCCCGCCCCAAGTATGTCCATACCCTGAACGGCTCCGGATTGGCAGTGGGCCGCACCATGGTGGCAATCCTGGAAAACTACCAGCAGGAGGACGGCTCGGTGATCGTTCCGGAGGTATTGCGTCCATATTGCGGTTTCGACCGGATCGAACTGTGATGTGAGAAGCGTGGAGGTTACCGCATCTCACATTGACAGGCGGTCTGAGGCTATGCTATACTGACGTCACAGTGCGAGCGTCGTGCTGGTTTTTGCCCTTTGGAGGGGTGTCCGAGTGGTTTAAGGAGGCGGTCTTGAAAACCGTTGAGCTTAACGGCTCCGTGGGTTCGAATCCTACCCCCTCCGCCATGAGAATAAGAAAATTGTGCGCCCGTAGCTCAATTGGATAGAGCAACAGACTACGGATCTGTAGGTTGGGGGTTCAAATCTCTCCGGGCGCACCATAAAACATAGATAACGGCAAGCCTTCCAGGGTTCGGGACGCTTGCCGTTTTGGTTATCATTGGTAAATATATCACAATTATATCACGGACAGGGTAAATTACTCTGATCCGAACAGCGCCGCTCCCAGTGTCAACGCCGCGTGCCTTCTCCCTGCCGGTGCTATGCGCTGATAAATGTCGCCAGTGATCGCTATCGAAGAATGTCCCAACATCTCACTGACCCGCTTGATCGGTTCTCCCCGCTCCAACATCATTGTGGCCGCCGTATGCCGCAGCATATGAAAGTGGGCATCCCTGCCCAGCACCCGCCTTGCGACATCGCTCCAATGGCTGCTTAAATTTGAAGGAGTGATCGGCGCTCCGTTCTCCCGGCAGCAGACAAGCCCATGATTCTGGTATATTGGACCCGCCTCCAACTTCTCTTTTGCCTGGTGCTTCTGGTGAGCTTTCAATTCGGCCACGACCTCCGGGAATAGATCAATCCGGCGCTTGCTGGACTTGCTTTTTGGTGGTCCGAATTGTAGCCCCTCCTTGATCTGCTTCAAGGTTTGCGTGACGCTCAGGAAGGCATCATCTGTATCTTTCAGGTTGACATCAGCCCAACGCAGCCCCAGGACTTCGCCCAGGCGCATTGTGGTGCTCGCGGCAAGGTATGTCGGCATGAAAAGATAAGTGTCTTTCGTTGCCTGGAGAATAGTATTAACCTCTTCCTTGGTCAATGTTTCGATCTCGACCCGCTCTTTTTTCGGGGGTTGCACTGCGTCCGCAGGGTTTCTGTTAAGCAATTCCCATTGTACCGCGTGCCGCAATGATTCTTTGATCAGCCGGTGCTGATGCAGGACGGTGCTCCCTGTCAGTCCGCTCCCGAGAGACCTTTTGCGATCCTTTCGCCCACTGGTCAATTCCTCTGAATAATACTTCTGGATATGCACGGGCAGCAGTTTGCTCAATGGGGTGTTGCCCAAAAATGACGGCTTGATGTGCTTGTCAACGATGCTCTCGTATTCCTGATATGTGCGCGGCCCCAGGTTTGGCTTGCAGTATGCGTCCAGCCAGTAAGAAAGGTATTCCCCAAAACTCTGCTTCTCAGGCTCGAAGTAGGTTCCCCTGGCAACATCGGCCATGATCTTTACTGCCATCTGATCGAGTTCTTGCGGGCTGTCTGCCGTCAGGAGTTTTTGCTTGCGTTTACCACTCACCGGGTCAGTACCCGTGTCCACAGTTGTACGATAGACAACTTTTCCGCTCTTGAGAACAACCTTCTTCGACTTTGAACCTCTCGCCATGGCTCAAACCTCCTTCATATTTGCCCCATAACGTGGGTTAAATTTGCAATACGTCCATTTCTACTACCAGAATTATTTGCGCCCCGTTTAGGGGCTATTTTTCGCCTTGCTTAGAGCGTCTTTCGTTGACGAAGGCCTCAAGCGCCTCTTTCTCGATGCGCCATCTGTTAGCGCCTATCTTTATCCCGGGCAGCTCCCCATCACGCAGCCAGCCTCTTATGGTTCGAGCCTGCACCCTCAGGTAGTCAGCAGCCTCATTGACGGTTAACAGCTCATGCTCCATTGCCAACAACTCCTTAATTCAATAGTGGTTATAAGAGTATTTTAACATACATTAAAGTATCTTACAATACATAATAATATATCAGGTTTATATGAATTAGTGTTGATGGTGGCAGGATTTTTAGGTAATTAAGGTGAACATTGACGAAAATACATGAATATATAAAAGTTTGGAAGGGTTGTCCTATACCCAGGTTGATAAATGATTGCGACGAAAAGGTTGTTCAGGCAATCAAAAATAATGGATCGTGTGAAGTATCCGGTAAAACCCTGGTTGCTGCCAAAAGCGATTACTGATCATAAAGCCATTATACAAATTAAGGAAAGTGAAATTAACCAGTTTGTGCAGAGCAAGACACATAACCAATAAAATGAATGTGCCCCGGATCTACCTTATAGAAGAGCCAATACCAAAACTAATTTAGAGGAAGAATCGTTGTCATTATTACATTACTTGTATTAGTCTAGCTAGAAAGCACTAAAAAGAGGATGATTTGAGGAGAAAGAAAAGAGGTGAAAATATGAAATATTTTTGGTATATAGTAGAAATTTTAGCGTTGTTAGTGGCAGTATGGAATTTACTAGGTTTAGATCCAATGGCAACTGTATATCCTACATGGGTAATTGTTCCAGTACTAGTGATGATTTGGGCAGCAATTAATGCTAAAAGTTAGAGAAAATGATAGAAGGAGCATCTATGGATTTTCCAGGTTTTGTGGTTCGTATCGTTCTTGCGTTTCTTATGCCATTACTAACTCTTAACTAATTTAGAAGGGAGTTATCAAAATGGGCAAGAGAGTGGCGTTGGTTTTATTGCTCGTTTTTGTTATGGTTTCAACAGCAGGCTGTGCTGAAGGGATCTTTCATGTCACAGTCAACAGAGACGGTAGTGCTGATCTAAATTACAAGGTTGGTTTCGATAATTCATTTTACTCACTTATGAGCGCAATGGGTTCTATGGGCAATAATAATAGCAGCAGTAACAGCGATCCCCTGTCTGAATACAGGCAACAATTTCAGTCTGATGGTTTCACCGTAGCAAACTTTAATGATGGTCAATCGACGGGTATCGTCGCGACTAAACACCTTACTTCCGTGAATGAACTATCGAGCTCGGCAAATAATTTAAATCTCGGTCAAAACAATAGTCAGGGCAATAGTCAGAGCAACAGTACTCCCAATCATATACCTATAACTGTCACAAAGACCTTTTTCAGTACTGAGTATAATCTCGATACCAACTTTGATCTTTCTTCTCTAGCTGATAGTTCGCAGAATGAATTCAGCGGTTTAACCAATGCCATGCTGAGCCAGATTAAACTGCAATTACTAGTAACGCTGCCTATCAAGCCCGGACTCAATAATGCAGCTAACACCTTAGATAATGGTAGAACTTTGGAGTGGGATCTTATTCCCGGTCAGAACAATCAGATTCAAATGGAGGCTACCGTGCCGAACGTGCTTAATATAGCGGCCACTGCGGTTGGTGCAGTAATTATTATTGCATTAGTTATTTTCTTGATTTTACGTACGCGAAAGAAAGCTGCTCCGCCGTCTCGGCAAAATACTGATGAAGGATTGGACAGATCACAACTCTAGTATTTCTATGGGCTGTTTGAATCACTGGATCAAAAAAAATCACTCGATCAATATTCTCTATATTCCTGTGATGATCGAGTGATTAAATAACGTGAATCCCTTGGGGGGCAAGGATTTGACGGCAGATCAATCAGTGGATCATATGATCAACTGATTAGAAACGCTAGAAGTGTTGCAGGACAAGGTATTGAGGCCTTATCAATCAGTCGATCAAGAAAGTGTATATAGAGGATCTGATCAAAATAGTGATCTAATGATCCGGTGATGAAAGATCTTGTGATACACCTTAGTCCACATCCACGGCATAGTCTACGCCGCACACGGCCATGTTATTGATAGCAGATGGAAGTGGATTCGCTCAGCTTAGCGGGTACCAAAATGGTACCCGGTGCTCACGCAAAAGGAGACCGGTCGCCGGTCTTTTTTTCTTTCCGCGCTCGTTCAACCGGAGACCACATTTATTTGGTAGAAGATA
>Ga0224558_1004443_pt1 | contig 10893 bp, 7 predicted proteins | sample 714S32024metaG_FD_180682 | JGI IMG/M metagenome (GOLD analysis project Ga0224558, IMG submission 180682) | Peat soil microbial communities from Stordalen Mire, Sweden - 717 S3 20-24 | ecosystem: Environmental > Terrestrial > Soil > Wetlands > Peat | place: Sweden: Norrbotten County, Stordalen... | reverse complement strand
TGTGACGTGGGAACAGACACTGAGGAGGATGCGGCCGTGGTTGCTACGGTGGATCGGCTTCTGCCACTGTTGCGGGCGAAAATTCGATGACGTTTTCGTGGATTCCACGTAACAGAGTAATACTAGGGCCATCTCAATTATTATGCGGACTTGCGTCGCTCAAAATCCCTGCAAAACGGGCCTTTCCTGCAACAAGTCCGCATAATCTTTATGTCCGCATAAGCGCCCTAGCGGTTTTGGCGCAGCGGTTATGGCTTGCGTAAATGGTCGGGTTTTCTTATGCATACACGGTTGTGTTTGGAGTTTTGTCCAACGCGACATCCGACTTGGCACCGACCGCTGGCAAATCGTCCCGCCGCCGCCCTCGACCGGTGTCCTGATTGAGCGCTTATTCAGAAAACACATAAGAACCAGCGGCAACCTGGGAGAAAACCAATGAAAGACCAGCAATACCATGCAGTGAAGCGGATAGCACGGAGAACGTTCTTGAAGTCTGCGGGCACTGGCGCACTGGCGCTGGGTCTGCCGAGGCTTGGCCTAGCGGCCTCGACAGGGTCGAATCCATCCGGTGTCAACGATCACGTGCGCATTGCCGTTGTGGGCGTCGGTTCCAAGGAAGCGGTCGGAGGCGTGGGCGGCCGAGGGCACCAACTCATCAATGCCCTGGGAAATGTCCAGGGCGTGCGCATTGTCGCCCTGTGCGACGTGGACCAGGGCATCCTGGCGCGGCAGGCCGGTCAGTTGAAGGAGCAGGGGCAGCCGGTCACGGTTTATGGGGACCTGCGCCGGGTGTTTGACGACAAGTCCGTGGACGCGGTGGTCGTGGCCACGCCCAACCACTGGCACGCGCTGGCCACCGTCTGGGCCTGCCAGGCGGGCAAGGATGTTTACGTGGAGAAACCGATGTCGCACAACATCTGGGAAGGCCGGCAGATGGTGGCGGCCGCGCGGAAGAGCGGCCGCATCGTCCAAGCCGGGACGCAAGCCCGCTCCAGTTCTGTATTGCAGGAAGCGTTCGAATGGGTCCAGCGCGGAGAGCTCGGCCCCATCCGCTTTGCGCGGGTCATCGTTTACCGGCAACGATCCAGCATCGGCAAGGTCGCGGAGCCAACGCCGATCCCTGACGACGTGGATTACGACCTATGGTGCGGCCCAGTCGAGAAGCACCCGCTGAGACGCAAACAGTTACACTACGATTGGCACTGGGTCTGGTCCACCGGGGACGGTGAGATGGGCAACAATGGCGTTCACTACATTGACCTGTGCCGCTGGGTGATGAAGTTGGATGCGCCGGCCCCACGCGTGATGAGCGTTGGCGGTCGTTTCAGCCTCGACGACGATGGAGAAACACCCAACACCCAGGTCGCCATTTTGGACTACCAGCCGGCTCCCATTTACTGCGAAATCCGTGGCTTGCCGGAGAAGAAGGGCTCAGAAGCAATGGACTCTTTTCAGAACACCCAGGTGGGCGTAGTGCTCCAGTGTGAAGGCGGTTACTTCACAGGTGCCCACCTCAGCGGTGCGGCCTTCGACAACCGGGGGAAAGAAATCAAGAAGTTCGGTCCCATCCCTTGGGGCGACATGGACACCGAGCACCTGGCCAACTTCGTGGAGGTGACGCGCAGCCGGAAGGCTGGCGCATTGCACGCCGACGTGCTTGAAGGGCATCTCTCCGCCGCCTGTTGCCACCAGGTCAGCATTTCGCATCGCCTCGGGCGCACCGCGCCGCCGGGCACCGCCCTGGAGCGGACGAAGGCGGATCCAGTGCTGTCGGACGCCGTTGCGCGTTATCGTGAGCATCTGCGCGCGAACGCAATTGATTTCGCCGCGAAGGAAATCCTCGGGCCGTGGCTGACCTTCGACACCAAACAGGAGCGCTTCATCGGAGAATTTGCTGCTGAGGCCAACCCGCTTCTCAGACGTGCCTATCGCACACCGTTCGTGGTGCCACAAATCGCCTGATAACAACAGGAGAAGAAGGTATGAAGAGCATGATTGAGCTGTCCCTCACCGGGCTGGTGCTGGTGGGGCTGCTGTGCCAGGCGCAGTCCGCACCGGAACCCGCCGCCCCGGCCATGACGCTGACAAAGATGGACGAAGCGAAACGGAAAGACTGGCTCGCCCACTGGGACGACAGTATCACCGGGAAGGCCAAGGACTACCGGACGTGCGATCGTGAAGTGGGTGAGGGTATTGCCTGGGGTATGACGCCGATCATGGATGGCTTCTACTACGGGTACATGGCAACCAAGGAAACTCATTATGTGGAACTGTGGGTGGATTGGACGGACTCTCTGATCAAACGCGCGGTGAAGGAGCCCGACGGCTACGTCGGCTGGCCGGGCAAAGATCCCGATGGCACTGAGGTGGACCATCTGGATCGCCTCTTCGGGGACAGCATGTTGAGCGACGCAATGGTGTTCCGCTCCATCGTGCGGATGTCCGGCGAGGTCCTCAAGACCCCCGCGCTGAAGAAGAAGCACGGCGCGAACGCCGAGGGCTATCTGAAGCTGGCCGAACAGTTGTACGAGAAGTGGGATAAGCGCGGCGGGTGGCGCGAGACCAGGGACGGCGGAATAATCTCGGTGGTGCTGTATTACGGCCTCGACGAGAACGGGACCTGGACCGCCGGGCCGGAGCAGAGACAAGACCCCAACCAAGCGTTCTCGCACCCGGACAACAAGGCCAACCAGGTCGCCCGATGGTTGCTCGCCCTGTGGGACGTAACGGGCAAGGCGGAATACAGGGACCGCGCGGAGAAGTGGTTCAAGGTGCAAAAGAGTCGGATGATGCTCCAGAGCGACGGCACATACAAGATCTGGAACTACTGGGAGCCGGCGGGACCGTGGGACTACAGGGCCGACGGAAAGACCACCAAACACTGGGTGGGCGTCCATCCCAACGGCGGGTATTACGATGACGACACCCAGGGCATCGTGGACGCTTACGAGCACGGCCTGGTCTTCACGAAGGCGGACATCGATCATTTGATCACCACCGCCAAGACCAGTTGGACGGGAGGCAATCCTGCCCGTCCGGTGGCGGGCATGGCCATTTCGGTCCAGCCGGCCAAGGGCACTGCGAAGGTGCTCAACGCCTGCTTCCCGAACTCCAAGACCGCCGGGCCAGCCTCCGCAGGGGCCGGGGCCTTGAGCGGTAAGATCGTAAGCGTCGAGCGGGGAGCCGCAGCAAAAACAAGTAGGATTGTCGTGCAGCCCCAAGACCCTGCCGCGGCCCGGGTGACGATCGAAACGGACAAGGACACGAAGGTTCAGGTCCTGCGGATGTGGTCCGCCCTGACGCCCTATGATACCGAGATTCAGAAGACTTTCGAGGCGGTCGAGGAGCCGGATGGTTGGGGAGGACTGTCTGGCGCGTCGTACTATCTCATGCTCCAATCGCGACTGGCCGGCAAGTAGGGCTTCGCTCTGGAATGAGAAGCATTCGGGCAGGCTTCGTGTTGACGACTTGCCGCCTATTTCGGAACCGCCACGCCGTACTCGCGCCGGCCGTCGGGCACCGTCCAGCGGACGACATAGTTGCCCTTAGGAAGTCTGACGCCGGTGGCCGGGTCGGCGCCGTCCCACGTGAGGATCAGGGTGTCAGACTGCCCGTTCATCCCGCTGCCGATCTTGCCCTGGTACAGAACGCACTTCTTGTCCTTGCCGTCGGCAGAGTAAACGGCCACCTCCAGATCGTTCGCCAGGCGGCTCTTGCACAGGACGACCGAGGGCTTCGTCGAAAGGATATGAGGCATCACGGTGGCGACGGTCAGGCTCGGGCAGTTGATGGCCGGAACCTGCTCGACCTTCGCGTTTTTCGGGTACCGGCGCTCCAGGCTCGCCGGGGTTTTGAGCGTCACGTTCTGGAAGCAGGCCCGGGCGATTATCGCCCGTGAATCGCGGGTCTGGCGGGCCATCCCAACGCGTTCCAGCTCGCGGACAGACTCGCTGAACTGGTCCAGCGCGGTCCAAAGTATGCCGGCGCGCCCTTCCTTCGCGTAGGGATTGGCCTCTTCTTCCGCCTTCTGCTCTGCGCGCTGTTCCTCGGTCATCGGCGGCTGAGGCAGGAGGGCGTTGGAGTTCACCCAACGGGGAGACGTCTTGTCCCCGTTCCACATCACCCTCAAGTTAGTGTGGATGATCCGTTCGATGTCCAGGCGGGTGAAGACGACGCCGGTGTTGTAAGCCTCGGCGATCTGAGCGACCTCGTCCGCCTGGTAGTTACGGTACCGATGCACGCCGACCCAATGGCGGGTGGTCTGTCTCTTCACGTCCACGTCCCAGGGGCCGAACGGCTCCCAGTAGTTCCAGACGTAGTAGTCCTTGTCGGCCACGTACTGGAACCGGCTGCGCATGAAAGAGAAGATCTTCCCCGCCCTCTCCAGATAGGTCTTTTCGCCGGTGATTCGGTAGAGCCGCAGGGCCGCCAAGGCCATGTGATTTTGTTTGTTGAAGGGAAGGGTGCGGCCCGGGGCCTCGTCCACGCCCTCGGTCACAACGATCCACGCCGCGAGTTTTCCCGGTTCGCAGGCCTTGTTGTGGGCAACGTAAGCCCCGTATTCGCCGTCCTCGCGCCAAGTGTCCCGCTTGTCCCATTTCTCGATGAGATCCCGCTTGCCGATCTCGACGTATCGGTTGGCCGCCTCGCCGTATTTCTGCTTGAGCTCCGCATCCCTCAGGACCAACTCCGAGAACTCCAGCATCGGCCCGACAAGGACGGCGTCTCCGACATGGTCGTCATACCAGAGCCCATTGTCCGCCGGGCCGATCCACCCCTTGTAGCCGTCGGGCCCGACAGCCATCTTCCCCACGCACCAGTCGTAATACTTCACGCTGGCATCCAGCCAGGTCTGATCGTGCGACGCTTCGTAACCCTCGACGAACGTGCTCATGAGGTACGCCGCGTGCCAGCAGAAATTCTCGCCGGTGCCCTTGCCTTTGGGCTCGGCGTCGCGGACGGCGTGCTCGTACACCGCCTGGGGAGAGGGCATGGGCATGTTCGACTCCGCAGCCAGCGACAGGTTGACGCCCCACAGGACGGCCGCCAGGGCTATGCCTGCGACTCCGAGGGACGATAATCCGGCCTTCATGGTTCTTTGGCTCCTTTCGTGCCCAACAGTTGACTCCAAGCCGGCTGGCCGGAGCGAGTCCTTACTTATAGGCATTTGCTTTTTCGCACAGTGGGAGCATTCCCGAAGGGAGGGAGTTGTTCAACATGAAATCGGCCGGAATTGGGCCTGGAAAGGGCTGCTGCCGCCTTCCACCCAGGGTGGCAAAGGCTCGAATCAGGCCTGGAAGGCTGGGGCGAGGAATCTCCGAGGACACACCGAAGCGTTGAGCGGACGGCTCACCGCAACGCTTGACGCCGTCCCTCCCGCTTCCTCCTTGGTTTCCTTTTCACTTGGAGTTCAGCAGTTCATTTTCGATTTGTTCCAGGGTCCTGCCTTTGGTTTATACAAACACGACGCCCAGTTCGAAGCGGGCGAACCGCTGGATAGCACCCGCTGGTCCTCGCCAGACAATGCTGGTCCGACACGGATTACCAACTCGACATCTTCCAGCGATCCATCGCCGTAATCGGGTGAGTTCTTGTGTGCGTGTTCAGCGATGGCCGCGCGACGGTGCGGCAGCGGAAACTTGAGTCTCATAGATGGCTGGGAGAAGGATCTGCGAAAACAGGAGGCTAAGTGCGGAAGTCGGGGCCAACGAAGGCGAGAGGCAGGGGCAAAGCCTCTTTCCACCACGCAAACAGGAAGGCGGAACAAAAGCTGCCCAAAGCCACCCCAGAGCCAGGTGCAAGCCAGGAGATAGCGGGGGCATAGCGTGTTGGTCTCTTGTGTTCCTCGTGTGTTGCTCTTGTGCTCCTCTTGTGCTGACCGGGGCTTTCCGCCGGCCCGATGGCCTTCTTGGCCCACCGCCCCGTGTTAGCTGGCCGGGATAACGGCGCTGCTGGCGAACATATACGGCCTGTTTTCCCAGCCATTCACCTGCTGCACAGCGCGGATAAAGACCCGCAAGCCAGCGAGGGCCACGAGGCGGTAACGCTTCAGCTTCTTCAGCTCTTTCAGCTTGTTAAGATATAGACGTGTGATGTGGCTTATGCATTCAACCGGAGCGGGTAAAAGGCCAATGAAGCTGAAATTGCTGCAATACGATCTGCCGGCGTTGCACGGCGGTGAGGCGAACACCATGATGTCCTCCGCGGGCGGTTCGCTCAGGCGTAGCATGAAGGTGATCCCGCCGGGGCCATTGGTGGTGGTGAGGGCGACAACCGGGTTCGGGCCGAAGGCCGGGCGGGGCGGCGGGTCCAAGAGCGGCTCGCGGCCGCAGGTCGCCAGGACGGTGTTGATCTTGTTGAAGAACTTCTGCCCGTCCAGCGGGTATGCTTTCCCCAGCCTGGGCCGGCTGAGGACATGGCAGGCAGCCGCGCACCAGGCGGCCCGCTGCGGCTCGGTGAGCTGGTTCCACAAGCGAGAGAAGGTGCGCAGATTGTCGCGAACGCGGCGTTGGGCGGCGGTGCGGGGGTTGTGGGGAGACACGCGCTGGCGCAGGAATTGGCCGGAACGGTTGCGGCTGGCGACGATGTCGCCCTGCGCGCCGCTCTGTGGGCCAGCGAGTGTTTTCATGGGGTCACTTTATTTCAGTTGCGGGCAAGAATACAACAGATGATTCAGCTAGAGGTTGACAAGCTGTGCCGCAATTGATACTGGAGCTTATGACAGCCAAGCAAATCAAAGAGCTGGCGGCGCGGTACGCGAAGTTTGTCGAATGGAGCGAGGAGGACAAGTGCTTCATTGGGCGCTGCCCCGAACTCATGCTGGGCGGCATGCACGGGAACGACGAGGCGAAGGTTTATGCCGAACTTTGTGCGGCAGTGGAAGAGATGATTGAAGTGATCCACACGGAAGGCAAGGAAATGCCCCACCCGCCAGGCAAGAAGGCTTTCAGCGGCAAGTTTGTGCTGCGCGTTGAACCAGCCATCCATCGCCGCCTCGCGGCCAAAGCCCTGGCTGCGGGCGAAAGTCTCAACAGCTATTGCGTCAAAGCGCTGGTGAAAGCCTGACGATGCACGGGCGCCTTGACATGCTGATTCCGCGGGGCGACCACAACCTCGGCCGGGCGCAAGTCCAGGTGGAAGATCTAAGCCGGCTTGGAAGCCGGCGCTGCGAGCCATAAACGGGCGAGTGCTTGATATTGAGTTCTCATTCCTGCTCCGGCCTTCTGGCGACAACACAGCAGGAGGTTCACCTTCCCGTCACTGGGAGACAGTCAATGGCACCGGCTGCTCCGCCATCGGTCGGACGCTTGCGGTGGGTGAAGTCGTAGAGGAACGGACCCTTGAACTCCCAGTCGTAGAGTTCCTCAATGGTGGTCTTCGAGTCGGCCAACGTGCCGCGGGCGATGCGCAAGAAGTCTATCGCGCCGTTCAGGTAATGCCCGTTTGGCGCGCCGCCCACATAGAGGTCGGCGTCGTTGGCCAGGGAAGCGTCTGGCCCGGGACCGGGACCACGGGCGTCCTGCTTGCCGTCGAGGTAGATGGTGAACATGGCTGCCTTGCGGTCAGCCTCAGCGAGGATGTGGTGCCACTGACCGTCGTTGATGGCACTCCGGCTGTCTAGCCAGGAGGTGGCGCCGCCCGAGGTCGTTGCCAAGGTCACGCCGCCCTCTTTGTTGACTCCCAGAATGTAGCCGTCGGCGTCCATCTTCTGGAGCAGGACTGCGTCTGTTAGGCCCGGGGCGGTCTTGAAGAATATCTCGATGAGGAAGTTCGAGGTGTGTATCTGCGGGTTGCTGAGGTCAGCGCCGCTGACGGTGCGTTTCAGGCTTTCGCCACGCCCGCGAGCGTCGAGGGTGACCGAACGGCAGATATCCTCATTCTTCAGGATGGCGTATTGGTTGTCTCCGTTGAAGTGCAAGGCGCCGGTGGTCCAGTTCTCCAGGGGGCCATCCTGGTAGTCCTTCAGCGTGACGTTGACGGCCTTGAGCGGATAGGTGGGCAGCTTGTAGTAATCATCGCGGCCAGTGTAGTAGGGGGACATGCACCAGTGTTCGTCCAGGATGCGCGTTGGGTCCCCGGGGATGGGGTAGAAGTTCCATTCGGCGACCGTCTCATAGAGGCTCCAGGGCACGAAGACTTTCGCTCCCCGTCCGCGGGCGGCGGAGTTGGCGGAGGGTCGGAAATCATGAGCGGCCGCATCGCGGAGGGGCGACTGCTCGGCCATAATGCCCACCTCCGCGGCCAGCGGGTGATAGCTTTCGAGGGCGGCGCGGAAGGCCGGGAGGGTCTGGTGCCATTTCCCGGAAGGCTCGAAGACGCCGAAGCTCTCGCCCAGGTCAAAGAAGACATTGCGCGCATAGGCGTCAGTGTCGAGCGCATACTCGTTGCGGCGGGGGCCGGCGGCGGCCTCGTCGCCCGCCTGGGCAGTGCGCGCGGGGTCGGCGTCGCGGAAGACGCGCAGGCCGATGCCCTGCCAGATGTTGCCGAGGAACTTTACCCGGCCGGCCTGGGGTTCCTGGCGGCGGGAGCCGGTCACAAAGTTGAAGATGGTGTTGTTGAAGAATGTGTTCTGGTAGCTGATGATTTCCTGGAAGGCAGCGGTGTTGGCCAGCTTGCCCGATGGGCCCTTGGATTTGCCCCAGGCAATGTTGTTGAAGTAGTAATTCTTGAACGCCCCGTCCAGGTAATAGGCATGGCCGAAGCGGTTCTCCGCATCGGGGTTTAGCGCGTGATCCCAACTGCGGTAGCCGCCGGGATTGCCCGAGAGGTTGTCATAGACGTAGGCCGGTCCGCCCTGCCAGGTCTCGATGCCGCCGAAGTCGTCCACGTTGATCAGGGTATCAACGGCTTTGTTGTGGTGGATGAGAATGCGGGTGAACGGGCGGTCGGTGGCGGCGCCGCTCGCTTTGGCCCCGTGCACGTCAATTCCCTGGGCGGAGATCCGCTCGAACATGTTGCCCGCGACCTCCGTCGTTTGGGCGTACTCGATCTCCAGTGCCGTGCCCTGGCTAAAGAGGTCGGGGCGCAGGCCGATGTGGTCAAACTTGTTGCGCAGCACTTTGACATCGTAGAGCCGGCCCATCGGCGGGGCCACGTCCCCATACGTCGTGCTGTCGGCGAGCTCTACGCCGCCCGAGTCAAGGTCGGAGAATACGTTGTCCGCCACTACCACCTGGTCTATGGCGTCCTCCCGGTCCATGGCCTTGAGGCGGACGCCCTTGTGGACGTGTTCGAAGATACAGTGGCTGACCTCGATATCCGTGCCGCTTCCCAATAGCCGCACGCAACCGGGTTGGACGTCGAGACTCTCATGCGACACCCAATAGGGCGAGGCAACGATGTTCCAGTAAGCATTGGCGAAGCGGAAGGTGAGTCCACGGACATGCACGTGGCTCATGCCCCGGCTGTCCACCATGTGAATGCGCCTGGCTACCTCGACGTGGGCGGTGTTGGGGTCCTGGTCGCCGGGCAGGCGGATATAGAGCCGGCCGCCGCTGCCCTTCTTGTCGAACCAGAACTCGCCGGGGCTGTCCAGGTATTGCGGTTTGTCTTCCAGGTAATACTGGCAGCCGCGGATGATCTTGTAGGATGGTTCGCCGCCCCACTGCCCGGCGAACGTCAGCGAGCCGTTTTCGCGGTCCACCGCCAGGACCCTGGCCGGGAACGGGTTGCCCATAACCCAGCCCTTGGTGGTCCAGACGATGGCGCCCTGGTAGTAATCCTGGGGCTTGTTGGTATTAATCTGGTCCTTGTCGAACGCCAAATGGCGTCGCTGACCGTTGATGGTGGTGTAGTTGTCAAAGGGCTTGTCGGGGTTCTTCCAGGTCCACCACTGGCTCTTGATGTCATCCGGGTCGGTGATGTTCCAGTTTGGCGTGCGGGCCAGGGCGATGCGCGTCACTGTGCCCTCCTTGCTCTCCGTCCAGACGTTGCGCGGCACCCAGTCGAGGTCCACGTACCAGACCTTCTCCGGCTCCGGGATGCGGGGGCTGTCGGCTCCCGGCTTCCAGCCCGACACCGCCTCCGAACCGCAGATGATGGCGGGCCCTGCGCCCCAGGATGGGTCCCGGGTCAGGATGATAGGGGCCGCCTGCGTGCCTGATTCAGTCGCATTCAATTCGCCGCGATAGACTACGCCCTGCTTGAAGACGCAGGTGTGCGCGCCGTTGCAGGCCTTCGTCTGGCTGGTGGCGTTGGGATCCCAGGGGTGATGCTTCCAGGGTGTCTGCTTGGAAAGGCCGTCGTTGCTGTCGTTGCCGGAGTCGAAGGCGATATAGCGAATTGACGAGCCGGCCTTGAACTGGAAGGGCTGTGGCGCCCATTCCAGGTCGCCGGTCGGCAGCACTTTGGATTGTGGTTCCAGCCAGGACCACCGGGCGGTGGCGTTACTGGCACTGGCGATTAGGAGGCCGACGCCGAGCAGCAAGGTTCTGCGCACAAACGCTTGCCGAACGATAAGATGGATCACGGACGACATCATGGCAGGAGTTCGCCTGAATGTGCAGCAGAAATGGAATCTAATGATACGGAACGCAACCAATACGGAGACCTTCGGGTCGTTCAATCCCCGGCAACTCCGTTGCTGCTCGTGCGCCAGGACGGGATGAAGCAACGAAGGAGGGTGCCACTGGGATCATCGCTCATGGCGCCTCGATCACCTAATCCGGGGGAGAGAGCGCCAACACCGCGAAAGCCGTCGCCATATCTGACATCAGCATTTGCTTCCAATCCCCGCCATGGGCACCACCGTTCTCGCGGTCGTGGTTGAGGGAAAGCGTTCGCCAGCATTTCCAGACGTGTGGCTCAATCCGGACCTCGTTCTGATTGGCCTTCAGCCATGCTATCGCCCGGCTGAGGGTTGGATCGTTGGCAGGAAGTCCGGCACGAGGCAGA
>Ga0224558_1004442_pt1 | contig 10894 bp, 9 predicted proteins | sample 714S32024metaG_FD_180682 | JGI IMG/M metagenome (GOLD analysis project Ga0224558, IMG submission 180682) | Peat soil microbial communities from Stordalen Mire, Sweden - 717 S3 20-24 | ecosystem: Environmental > Terrestrial > Soil > Wetlands > Peat | place: Sweden: Norrbotten County, Stordalen... | reverse complement strand
GAGCAGGCCCAGGGCCTCGGCGTGGACGGCCGCAGCGACGTCTACGCCCTCGGTGTCGTGCTCTACGAGATGGTGACGGGCCGTCCTCCGTTCACAGCCGACACACCTGTGGCCATCGCCTACAAGCACGTGTCGGAAACGGCCGCTCTCCCGAGTGTGGTCGAGCCCCGGGTGCCGCGCGATCTCGAGGCGATCATCATGCATGCGATGGCCAAGCAGCCGCAGGCCAGATATGCCACCGCTCAGGACTTCCATGATGACCTCGAGCGTTTCATGCGCGGGCTGCCGGTTCTGGCGCCGCCGCCATCCCCGGCCGAGGTGGGCGCGCAGACGATCGCGATCCCGGTCAACCCGACGCTGGTGCTGGCGGCGTCCGGCGTGCCGGTCGCCCCGACCGAGATCCAGGAGAGGGTGCCGCCGCCTGGTGCAGGCGCCGGCCGGCCCAAGTACCCGAAACGGCGGTTCGTGCCGTGGGTGGTTGCCGCCCTCGTGCTCGCCGTGGCGCTCGTGGCGATCGTCTACATCGGTGGTCGTTCTCTCGGGTACTTCGGTGGGGCGGTCTCGTTCCACCCGAAGGACGTGGTCAGCATGCCCTATCGCAAAGCCGAGTCAGTGCTGCGTGGCCAGGGCCTCAAGCCGATAGTGACATTCAAGACCGGTAGCGAAGTGAACAAGTTCCTGGTGACGAACCAGGTTCCGGGCACCGGTGAGCTGGTGAAGAAGCACGACGTGGTGTACCTGACCGTCTCCAGAGGTCCGAACCCGATCTTCTTGCCGTACGTGGTCAATCTCCCCCTCAACCAGGTAAAGGGGCAGCTCAAGGCCGCTGGATTCGTCGTCCACGTGGTGTACGAGCCGCGGAACAGCGCGGTGATCCCTTCGGGCACGATTCTCAAACAGAGCCTGCAGAGCGGGTACTACCCCTTCGACACGACCATGACTCTCACGGTCGCCCGTGGTCTGAAGCTGGTCCAACTCCCGCCCGATAAGGCAGTTGTCGACCAGTCGCTCGTCGCGGTGCGCGATCTGCTCACCGGTGCGGGCTTCCTCATCAACCCGGTAAACCAGTTCTCGAACACCGTGCCTGTTAGTTACGTCGTCACGACCCAACCCGCTCCCGGGACGAAGACGACGTACGGATCGACGATCACTCTCTTCATCTCCGAAGGTCCTGCCGCCGTCGTGCCGAACGTGGTTCACAGGACTCAGGGTGCCGCGGTCGCCCTCATCGAAGGGAACCACCTGAAGGCCGCGGTCATTCCGGTCACGATTCCCGGCATCGAACCGGGCTGGGTGTACAGCCAGTCCGTCAATGCCGGAGCCCAGGAGAAGTGGGGCTTCACCGTCGTGATCTCCGTCGAGCAGCCCATCTCGACGACGACCACGACGACCACTACACCCTCGATATCGGGCATATCCGGGATCACGCCCTAGGGACGGGTCGGCCAAGTCGGGCCATGGGCCGAGCCGTGCCCTCAAGCGCCTCGGCCGAGCCGTAGCGTCAGCCCGTCACCTTCGTGTGGAGGCGGTCGCGGCGGCGAGCTCGAGGAAGTTCCCGAGCAGGTCGTGGCCGGCCGCGCCGGTGAGGATCGACTCGGGATGGAACTGCACGCCTTCGATCGGCAAGGTTCTGTGCCGCAGTCCCATCACGAGGCCGCCGGCGGTCCAGGCTGTCACCTCGAGGCAGTCGGGGATCGAGTCGGCGTCGACGACGAGCGAGTGGTACCTGGTGGCTTCGAACACCTCGGGGAGGTCCCTGAAAACGCCGCGCCCGTCGTGATGGATGGGCGACGCCTTGCCGTGCACGATCTCGGGCGCGCGCACGACCCTTGCACCGAAGACCTGGCCGATGCACTGGTGGCCGAGACAGACACCAAGGACTGGGAGGCCCTCACATCCCAATTCGGCGATCGCGGCCGAGCTCACGCCCGCGTGCTCGGGCCGGCCCGGGCCCGGCGACACGAGCAGCGCGGACGCCTCCAGGGTCCTCAAGCCGGCCACGTCGACGGCGTCGTTGCGGACCACGACCGGCTCTGCTCCGAGCTCGCCGAGGTATTGCACGAGGTTGTAGACGAAGCTGTCGTAGTTGTCGACGACCGCGACCTTGATGCTCATAGACGGCGAGGTTACCGGCCGCGCGAATCATGGCTATCCTCGAAGGTCGTGGCCAAGGCACGTGCAGGATCAGACGACGGCACCTCCTCGAAGAAGCGGACCGCGACAAGCGGCCGGGCCACGCCGCCAGGCGGGCGGGCTACGGCAGGCGGTCGGGCAACGCCACCCAAGAGCCGCGATGTCAACAAGCGCTACACCGCGCCGATCCCGAAGAGCGTCAGGCACAGCCCACCGTGGTTCGGCCCGGTGCTGCTCGCGCTGCTGGTCGTCGGGCTGCTCCTGATCGTCGGAAATTACGTCGGGATCATGCCCGGCGGTACGAGCAACTGGTACCTCATCGGCGGCCTGGTCGGGATCGTGGTCGGGGCGATGATGGCCACGCAGTACCACTGACCTGGCCGCACCGCTTCGCGCCCGACGTGCCGGACCGGTTCTGACGCGACTGGTTCACGCGGCCCGGAGACGGTCGCCAGGAGTACCGTGAAGACCGTGCCCAGTCAAACAGAAGGACCCGCCAGTCCCGAAGGCCCGCCTGCCAAGAAGGACATGAGCCGGTGGCTGGGCGACGGTGGCAAGCCGATCCTGGCGGCGATCGGCGTCTCGTTCGACGACTACGGGATCGAGGACGACGACCGGGCGGGCTGGGCAGCCGCCTCTTGGGAGCCCACTTCGGTGGCTTGCAATCCTCACGGCGTGGTCCAAGCCGGCGTGCATGCCGTCGTGCTCGACGCGGCGATGAGCTTCGCAGTCAATGCCGGCCTTTCAGGCAAGGACCGCACCGGCGCGGCTCTCGAGTTGAAGACCGAGACTATGCGGCCCGCGACCGCCGGTGAGCGGCTCGCAGTGCGCGGGGCCGTCATGCGCCAGGCGAAGCAGGTCGCCTTTGCCGAGGCGCGCATCGAGGACGCAAAGGGGCGTCTCGTCAGCCGTTCGACGGGCACGTTCCTCGTGCAGCGCGGCTGACGCCGGCTGGTCGAAGAGCGCGGACCTCGGCGTCGCCCCTCGCAATCCCGGCGGGGATCGGTGCGCTCCGACCGCGACATTCCGAGGTCATCTCCTCTCGTCGGCGAGCGCATGGTCGCCCCTGCAGGCCAGTCTTCCAATGTGTACCCGGCTCGTCGCGCATGGGCAATGCCCGCTCCACATCACCGGAAACCTCGCAAGTTTCAAGCGGTTCCGGCTCCCGGCATGAGAGCCTGATGATCATCACGTACCCTCCGCCGGCGACACCGAGCGACCGACGAAGTGCCGGCTCCGAGGTCATGTCGCGGGCACGATAAGCCTGCATCGCGATGAGCTGTTAAGACGTATTGGAATGATCCGTCGTTATCGGCAATACTGGTTGTATGCCACCAAGAAAAAAGCCAACCAAGCCGGGTCTCTCCCCGTCGCACAAAGACGCGCTCGCCGAAGGTCGCCGCCAGGGAAATGCAGTGCGCCGGTACCTTGTCGCGCTGGAACGGTCAAAGCCGCGTCGTGGTCGCTCGACTAGCGCGGATGCCTTGAAAGCGCGTCTCGCAGACCTCGAGTTGAGGCTCGTAGCCGCGGATCCGCTCCAGCGGATTCATTTGATCCAAGAGCGGCGCAACCTCGAGCGGCGAATCGAAGGCGCCAGCGCCGAGGCCGAGGATGACCTTCCCGAGCTCGAGAAGGCTTTTGTCGTTGTCGCGGCAGATTACGGGTCACGCAAGGGGATCGACTACGCGACTTGGCGAGAGGCAGGAGTGACGGCCGAGGTTCTCCAGAAGGCCGGAATCCACTGGAGTCGCCGGTCCTAGATGCGAGCCGGTCAGGATGCGTGAAACGCCTCCGGACCGAGCGCGCGTAAGCCGTCTTGTCGTTGCTCGTCTGCCAACGACCCGCGCAAGCGCGCGAGCAGCAGCCGCCCGCCACCTGATGTGAGGGGCGGAACTGTCGCGCGCCCAGGGTGTGACAGCCGTTCCGACGATTTATCCGGGCACCTTCTCCAAAGCGGCGAAGGTGCGCTGGATGTTCGCAAGCGAGCGAGTCAGGTCGAACGCCTCGTCCAGTGACTTCGTTGCTTCCTCCGGGCCACCGAGAGCCTCGGAAACCGAGGGGTCCTCCGCGAGGATGTCCCGGAACGGGCGCCGCTGCTCATGAGCAGCGAGCGCGTCCCGTTGCACGATGCGGTACGCGGCGTCGCGGGTGAGGCCGGAACCAACTAGCGCGAGAAGCACAGGCTGGGAGAACACGAGCCCGTGCGAGCCTTCGAGCAGGTTCTCACGCATGCGATCGGCATGGATCACCAGGCCGTCGATCAGGCGGGTCATCTTCGTTGTTGCGTAGTAGGCGACAATGCTGGCGTCCGGGAGCACGATCCTCTCGACCGCGCTGTGCGAGATGTCTCGCTCATGCCAGAGGGCCACGTCCTCGAGGCCCGCGACGAGGTAGCCGCGCAGCACCCGCGCGAGACCTGTGAGACGCTCGGCCGTTATCGGGTTTCGTTTGTGCGGCATTGCCGACGAGCCCTTCTGGCCGGTTGCGAACGCTTCCTCGACCTCGCCGACCTCGGTCCGTTGCAGATGCCTGACTTCTGTCGCGAGAGCTTCGATCGTCGTGCCGAGCGCGGCGCACGCGTACAGGTACTCGGCATGGCGGTCCCGTGCGATGACCTGTGTGGCCGGAACGGGCCGCAACCCGAGAGCGTCGCACACGTGCTGCTCGACCGAGGGGTCGATGTTCGAGTAAGTGCCGACTGCTCCCGAGAGTTTCCCGACGCTTACCGCCTCTCGTGCGCGCAGCAGCCGTGTCCGGTCACGATCGGTTTGCAAACAGGCCAGAGCGAGCTTGGTGCCGAAGGTGGTCGGCTCGGCGTGCATGCCGTGCGTACGCCCCACGGTGGGCACTGCCGCGAGCTCGTAAGCGCGGCGCTTTGTGACCGACACCAAGCCCCCGACCGCGACGAGGAGGAGATCTGCGGCCCGGACGAGCGTCGCCGACAAAGCCGTGTCGACGACATCGGAAGAGGTGAGGCCGTAATGGACCCAGGATCCCTCGGGTTCGCCGATCGACTCCTGCACGACGTCGACGAACGCGGCGAAGTCGTGGTCGATCAAGGCTTCCCTTTCGGCGACACGCCGGACGAAGGTGGCATCGATCTTGGGAGCGCGCTCGCGGCACGCCGCCGCATGTGCGAGTGGGACCACGCCGAGCTTCGACCATGCCTCCACAGCCAGAAGCTCGATCTCGAGCCATAGACCGAGTCGGGTCTCGTCGGCGAAGACCGCCGACATCTCGGGCATTGAGTAGCGGGGGATCATGCCGTCCCCTCTCCTGTGACTGGCGCGGCCTCGAAGCGATGCTGCATTGCCCGGCTCACACGGCCAAGCGTACGTATTGCTCCCGGCCCGGTCCCACTCCGGCATAGGTCACCGGCGCTCCGGTGTAGTCGGCGACGACGTCCAGGTAAGCGCGTGCTGCTTCGGGGAGATCGGATACGGTCCTCGCTCCGGACAGGTCTGCGCGCCAACCCGGCAACTCCCGGTAGACGGGCTGGACGCGGTGGAGCACTGACTGATGGTACGGGACGTGCTCGTACAGCTCGTCTCCGTCCAGGTAGCCGACGCAGACTTTGAGGGTGTCGAAGGCGGAGAGAACGTCGAGCTTGGTGACGGCGATCTCCGACAGGGAGTTCAGTCGCACAGCATGACGGAGCAGGACCAGGTCCAGCCATCCCGGCCGGCGACGGCGACCAGTGTTGGTCCCGTATTCATGCCCGAGCTCGACGAGCATGTCCCCCTCTTCGCCGGCTACCTCGGTGGGCATCGGGCCGGAGCCGACCCGGGTCACGTACGCCTTGGCGATACCGACAACCCGGTCGATGTCCCGGGGCCCGATCCCCGTGCCGACGCAGGCGCCGCCGGCAGTGGGGTTCGAGGAGGTGACGAAGGGGTAGGTCCCGTGGTCGAGGTCGAGGAACGTGGCCTGGGCGCCTTCGAGCATGATCTGATGGCCGGCGTCGAGTGCCTCGTGCACGAGCCTCACGGAATCGCCGATCATCGGTGCGAGGGCGGGCGCAACCTCGTCGAGGTACTGAGCGGCGATCTGGTCGGCGTCGAGTGGAAGGCGGTTGTACACCTTGGCGAGGATCGCGTTCTTCTCCCTCAAGACGACGTCGAGCTTCTGGCGGAAGATCTTGGCGTCCAGGAGGTCCTGCACCCTGAGCCCGATCCGGGAGGCCTTGTCCGCGTAGGCGGGCCCGATCCCGCGTTTGGTGGTCCCGAGCTTGGCTTTGCCCAGGTAACGCTCGGTGACCCTGTCGAGCTCGACGTGGTAGGGCATCACGAGATGCGCGTTGCCGGACACGACGAGGCGGCTCGTGTCGACGCCTCGGGCCGCAAGGGCGGCGCACTCGGCGAGGAGCACCGTCGGCTCGACGACGACGCCGTTGCCGATCACGGGCACGACGTGGTCGTAGAAGACCCCGCTCGGGATGAGCTGCAGGGCGAAGGTCTCGCCGCCCACGACGATCGTGTGGCCGGCGTTGTGGCCGCCCTGGTAGCGCACGACGAGGCGCACGTCCCTGGCGAGGAGGTCGGTGAGCTTCCCCTTTCCCTCGTCGCCCCACTGGGTTCCGACCACCACGGTCGCGGGCACGTCACGCCTCCGGATCCTGAGACAATTGGACCGTTGCCTCGGCAATCTTCGCTCCGGGCCTGGTGCGTGCAGTCTAGGCGTCGTCCCCGGGACCTAGCGCCACTCGGCCCTCCGGTTGCCGACGGGGTCCTGTCCGCGCTGGGCCTATCGAATATTGCGAAACGATGACATACTGAGCCTTGGGTTGGGTCGGTCAGCCGGTTTTTGGCCTGTTCGGCGAGAACCCAAGCTGTAACGTCATGGCAATTAATCAGTATCAATCCTGGGAGGCGCAAGAAATGAAGCGATTACTCTGGCTGGCGGTTCTGGTTCTAGGTGCTGGGGCGTTGGTGGCCCCGCTCGCGGCCAGCTCCTCGGGTGCTGCGACGTCGCGGCCATCCGCAGTGCACTCCGCGACGACGAAGGGACCACATGCGGCCAAGTTCCTCGCCTGCATGGTGACCGACACCGGTGGCATCGACGACAGGTCGTTCAACGCGTCCTCCTGGCAAGGTGTGCAAGAGGCCGAGTCGGCAACGATCGGCGGCAAGTACCTGCAGTCGACGTCCGAGAGCAACTACGTCCCCAACATCAACCAGTTCATCTCCGAGAAGTGCGGGATCATCGTCACGGTCGGCTTCCTCATGGGCGACGACACCGCGAGCGCCGCGAAGAAGAACCCGGGCCAGAAGTTCGCGATTGTCGACTACAGCTACTCACCGGCAGTCAAGAACATCGACGCCCTCGTGTTCAACACGGTCCAGGACGGCTTCCTCGGCGGATACCTCGCGGCCGGGATGAGCAAGACGCACAAAGTGGCGACGTTCGGAGGGCTCAAGCTCCCAACCGTCACCATCTACATGGACGGTTTCTGGGACGGTGTGCAGTACTACAACAAGCAGCACCCCAAGCTCCCGGCGACCAAGGTCATCGGTTGGAGCGAGAAGACCCAGAACGGCTCGTTCACGGGTGACTTCACGAACCAGACCAAGGGTGAGCAGCTCACCGCGACCTTCATCTCCGAGGGCGCAGACATCATCTTTCCGGTGGCAGGCAACGTCGGTCTCGGCGCCGCCGCGGCCGTCAAGTCCGCCGACAACTCAGGCGGAAAGGTCAACATGGAATGGGTTGACACCGACGGCTGCGTGAGCGCCCCGCAGTACTGCAAGTACTTCATCACGAGCGTGACCAAGGGCATCCAGGCGGCTGTCAAGAACGCCATCGTCACCGCGGCGGCCGGCAAGTTCAAGGGCGGCAACTACATCGGCACCCTCGCCAACGGCGGCGTCGTCCTCTCGCCCTTCCACGATTTCGCGAGCAAGGTGCCGCAGGCACTGAAGACGGCGCTCGCTCAAGTCAAGGCCGGAATCGAGAGCGGCAAGATCAAGACACCCACTAAGAGCGCGGTGTAGACAGAGCCTGTTCCAGGGCGGTGCCGGTGTGGCATCGCCCTGGGCGTGGCACCTAGGGTAGAGAAACAAAGGCCCGTTCCAGGGTGCTGCCCGTGTGGCAGAGCACTGGAACGTGGCCTGTCCGGTTGGGAGGTCGCGCTGCAACTCGAGTTGCGTGGGATCACGAAGCGCTTTGGCAGTCTCGTCGCCAACGACAGTATCGACCTCACCGTTGAGTCGGGAGAGATCCACGCGCTGCTCGGCGAGAACGGAGCCGGCAAGTCGACGTTGATGAACGTCCTCTACGGGCTGCTCCAGCCTGACGAGGGCCAGGTTCTCCTTGACGGCAAGCTTGTCGTCTTTCACAACCCCCGGGAGGCGCTTGCCGCCGGGATCGGAATGGTCCACCAGCACTTCATGCTCGTGCCGGTCTTCACCGTCGCCGAGAATGTCATGCTCGGCGTTGAGCGGACGACTGTCCTCGGCCTGCTCAACCGGCGACGCGCCCGCAAGGACGTGCTGGAGCTCTCGAGCCAGTACGGCCTGGCCATCGACCCAGACGCCCTCGTGGAGAACCTGCCTGTCGGGATCCAGCAGCGCGTCGAGATCGTGAAGGCACTGCACCGCGAGGCGAACGTAGTCATCCTCGACGAGCCGACGGCCGTCCTCACCCCAGGCGAGACCAACGAGCTTTTCCGGATCATGCGGGACCTGCAGGCCTCGGGCAAGTCGGTCATCTTCATCAGCCACAAGCTGAAGGAGGTGCAGGAGATCGCGGACCGGATCACCGTCATCCGCCGCGGCAAGGTCGTCGGCTCGCCGCCCCCAACCGCGACTGACGAGGAGCTGGCCTCACTCATGGTCGGACGCGCCGTCGAGCTGAAGGTGCACAAGGAGGAGGCTCGTCCGCGTGAGGTCACGCTCGAAGTGGAAGGGCTACGGGTCGAGAACACTTCCGGACGCGCCGTCGTCGACGGTGTCTCGTTCGAGGTCCGCAGCGGTGAGATCGTCGGCATCGCCGGGGTTCAGGGCAACGGACAGACGGAACTGTGCGAGGCGATCATGGGCCTGTTGCCGGTTGCTGCAGGGTCGATCCAGGTTGCCGGCAAGGATCTGACGGGCGCACGGACTCGCGTTGTGCTCGAGTCCGGCGTTAGCTACATCCCAGAAGACAGACAGGAGGACGGCATCGTCGAGCGTTTCTCGCTCGCCGACAACCTCGTGCTCGATGTGTACAACCGCGAGCCGTACGCGTCCGGCATCTCACTCCACCTCGACGCCATCCGGGAAAGCGCCGCCAAGCACATGGACGAGTACGACATCCGGGCGACATCGATCGACATGACGGTGGGCACGCTCTCGGGTGGAAACCAGCAGAAGGTCATCGTCGCCCGCGAGCTCGGTCGCGAGGTGCGCCTGCTCGTCGCCAACCAGCCCACGCGCGGCCTCGATGTCGGCTCGATCGAGTTCGTGCACCACCGGATCGTCGCAGCACGGGACCAGGGCTCGGCCGTGCTGATCTGCTCGACCGAGCTCGACGAGATCTACGCGCTCGCGGATCGGATCATCGTCATGTACGAGGGGCGGATCGCCGGTATCCGGCCGCCAACCGTCTCGATCGAGGAGATCGGGCTCTTGATGGCCGGCGCCGGCGCACGCGACAGTGTCCCGGAGGCACAGCCGGCATGAGCGAGAACCCGACAGGCCCCGGCGGGAACGGACCGGCACATACCGCCGACCCGGTGCAAGAGCCGTCCGGCGTAGAAGACCTGCCGGACGGAACCGGGCAGGAGGCGGCGAAGGCGGCTCAGCCGAACGTCGCCTCCTCGCTCTTGAACGCGGTGCTGGAGGGCAATTCGGCTGTCGTGACGTTTCTTGCGATCGTCACCGCGATCGTCATCGGAGGGCTGCTCATTGCGTTCTCGAGCCCGACGGTGCTGCACGCCTGGAGCCACCTGTTCTCCGCCCCCGGTGCAGCGTTTTCGCAGGCCTGCGATGTTCGAGGGCGCCATATTCAACCCGCACACGATTGCGGCTGCCTTCCACGGGGGCTCGATCGCGGCGATCTTCAACCCGCTGTCGGAGACCGCTGTCAACGCCACCCCCCTCATCCTCTCGGGCCTTGCTGTAGCGCTGGCGTTCCGAGCGGGCCTGTTCAACATCGGCGCCACCGGGCAGTTCATCGGCGGGGCCTTTATCGCAGGCTGGATCGGCTTCGCCGTCCACATGCCGATGATCCTCCATGTAGTTGTCGCCGTGATCGGAGGCTTCGTCGGGGGTTCCATCACCGGGGGGTTCGTCGGTTACATGAAGGCGCGCACGGGCGCCCACGAAGTGATCGTCACGATCATGCTCAACTACGTGATGGAGTTCTTGCTCTTGTTCCTTCTCGGTCTGGCGGTATTCCGCGCACCGGGCCTGCCGAACCCGGTCAGCCCGCCTGTCGCGAGCAACGCCACGTTGCCCCATCTCGCCGGCGCGAACTTGCGGATCAATGCCGGATTCCTCGTTGCCCTTGCAGCCGCGGTCGCCGTGACGTGGCTGCTCAACCGGACGACGGTGGGCTTCGAGCTTCGCACGGTCGGGGCCAATCCGAATGCCGCCCGCGCGGCGGGGATGAGCCCGGAGCGGACCTGGGTGGTCGTGATGCTGATCTGCGGCGGCCTCGCGGGCCTGGCCGGGGCGAGCGTGATCCTGGGGACTGACTTCGCCCTCACCCCGCAGATCTACGGGACCTACGGCATCGATGCCATCACGGTCGCATTGCTCGGGCGCGCCAAGCCGGGTGGCGT
>Ga0224558_1004441_pt1 | contig 10895 bp, 8 predicted proteins | sample 714S32024metaG_FD_180682 | JGI IMG/M metagenome (GOLD analysis project Ga0224558, IMG submission 180682) | Peat soil microbial communities from Stordalen Mire, Sweden - 717 S3 20-24 | ecosystem: Environmental > Terrestrial > Soil > Wetlands > Peat | place: Sweden: Norrbotten County, Stordalen... | reverse complement strand
CGATCTTTCCTTGGCTCCTTACGTGGTCCAGTGTACAAACCCGCTATTATCGTTTTGCGGGGGACGAGAAGTCAAGGAAAGATCGGTTTTGTTCGTGGAGCGCCGAGTGTCCACGCGCGCCACGACGCCATCGATGCAAGACTGTAGGACGGGCGAGGACGCCCGTCGCTCCATCGTTGCTAGGCTTCTCGATGCCACTCCAGAAATGCGCGAAAAGCTGCGCCACGATGGCTGTACTGCGCTTTTTCGGCTGCGCTCAGCTCGGCAAAGGTCTTGCCGATTTGCGGGAAGTAGAACAGTGGATCATATCCGAATCCATGCTGGCCCCGGGGCGCGTCCAGGATGATGCCCTCGGCGGCGCCGCGGAAGGTGTGCAGCGTGTGACCGTCACGGGCGACGGCCATCACACAAATAAAACGCGCGGTGCGCTTTTGTTCTGAAACCCCTTTCAGTTCGCGCAGCACGCGCGCGTTGTTGGCTGCGTCATCCGTGTTGCACTCTGCATTGTGTGGTTCGTCGGCGGCGTAGCGGGCAGAATGAACCCCGGGAGCGCCGCCAAGGGCGTCAATCTCCAGGCCGGAGTCGTCGGCTAGAACCAGTTCGCCAGACACGGCCAGACTATAGGATTCTGCTTTCTTGCGTGCGTTCTCCTCGAAGGTAGCTCCGTCCTCGACCACTTCGGGCAAAGAAGAAAAGTGCGGGATGTTTGCGATCGTGATGCCGTAGGGTGCGGCAGCTCCGGCGAAATCGCGGAGCTTGCCGGGATTTGAGGTTGCTAACAGTGCTTGAAGTTGCATCTTGTGGTCTCGAAAGGTTTTCCCCGTGATCCTCTGCGTTCCCTGTGGTTCAAAAAAAGCCGCTCCCTAGAGGAGATCACATCCGCTGCCGTGGTCGCGTCTTGATCCACGCGGCAATCAGCAGCCCGACGGTAATCAGCGAGAGGGTGTTTCCGACAAAACGATCCATCGTCCGGCGGAAATGAATGCGTACATCGCTGTCTCCGGCGGCAATGGGAATGACGATGAGGCCGGTGACATCGGTCTTCTTTGTTGCCGTAGGCTTGCCGTTCAAGACGACCTCCCATGCCGGGTAGCTGAAAAGGCGCACGATTATATTTTGCGGTGCGGCGGCGTGGAGCGTGAAGTGCTTTTCCGTCGGCTCCCACTCCAGCATTTCGCTTTGAAGCGCTGCCCCCCGGTCGTCGCTGACGCGCGGCAGACTTCTGTTCAGTTCGTAGGCGTCGTCTCCGGCCGGGACGTATTCGTCGGTGCCCTCATAGCCGTTGCCGTCCGCGACGGCTTCGCTCATCTGGCGGATATCGGCGGCCTTCTCCCACCAAGGTGGCTGGAAACGATAGCCGGCGACGATAACCGTGGCCAACAGAACGGCAGACGCCAGGAAGCGCGAAGTCCAGGTCCAACGCTTGGCGGCCATTGCCAGAAGCATTGCCAAAGCGGCGTTCATCGGCAGCAGCCAGCGGAAGGGAAGTTGCACGAAGCGGAGCTTGGGCAAGTACTGCCAGAACAAATTGCTCACCGAAAGCAGCAGGACCGCGCTGAAGACACCCAACGCGGAAAGCAGCATCCACGGACTTTGGTCAACGGTTACCGCACTGCCCGCGACTGGACTGTCGAGAGCCTGCCCTGAGCTTGCCGAAGGGTTGGCTGCCCCTACGCGTTTCACCCGCCAGCGGCGCGAAACCCAGATGGCGAAACCGAGGACGCCGATTTCGACCACCGCTACGGTCGAAACCAGAAAGTTGAAGCGGTTGTGATCGGGATCAGGGAGGGTGGTGAAAAGAAAATTGTCCTGCGGCCGGACTCCCGGTGACAGCACCTCTCTGATGTTGATCCATCCTTGTTCGTAAATTGCCGGTAGCAGATAAAACGAGGCCAGACCGACTCCCAGCAGCATCGCGAGCGCCGTCCGGAATAAGGTCCGAACAAGGGGATGCCAGACCTGTGGACCCCAGACCGATGATCGTTTGTGGGCGTGTTCACTCGCGGCCCCAGTCACAAAGAAGACCAACGCCAGCCCACCCGTCGCGTAATGCATCATCACGGCCGCCGGTACGTTCGTGAGCCAGGCCGCGGCCAGCGTGAGACTCAACCCCAGCGTCGGGCGAAAGCCAGGCGCGGATTCCCGCGAAAAGAGCCGTAGAAGACAGAGCAGCAGAAGCGGTAGTAGCGCCGACGCCAGCAGTTCGGCGTATGCGCTCCGCCAGTAGACGATAAGCAAGTGGTAGGGATTCAGCGCATAGAACACGGCCGCAAACAAAGCGTCCGCGACCGGGAGCCACTCGCGGGCGAGCCGGTACATGGCCCCTCCGGCAAGCATGAGCGCAATCCAGCAATACGCGCCTGGCACCATGGTCCAGGGCAGAGCGGCACCGAGCACGGCGCCCAGAGTCCAGGAAGCCGGAGGATAAAACAGGAAGCGAGCCTCGCCGTATCCCCAGTACGCCAGCTCCGCCCAGCGCGGATATGCGATGCCGTGCTTCCATTGGCCGAGCACTTCCATCCACGAAAACAGGTGGAACTCGAAATCATGCCCGGAAGGACTGCCCCACCAGAAAAACGGAGCGATGGCCACCAGACAGCAGCCAGCGAGCACGAACGCACGCGAGATCGGACTTCTGAGCAATTTACCCTAACCTCAAACTGACGGGCGGCGAAAAAAGTGAAACGGTTTGATACCAAGTCCCGAAACTGCATCTGACACGCCGTAGAGACGCGGCTTGCCGCGTCTCCAGCGTCCCCGGAGACGGGTCAGACCCGTCTCTACAGGTAGAGCAATTCTATTGCATCAGAAAAATTCTCGAAAAATTAACCGGATCGAAACCATGTAGGAGCCTGTGTCGAGGTAATCTGCGATGAATGATGTGGCACAGACCACCGGGGACTCGGCCGACACTAAGCGGGACAGTCAGCCAGGTTCCCGGCTTTTTCTGGGATCGTTTTCTTCTGGGATCGTGTCAGCTGGGATCAGGGGGCTATTAGGCGAACGCTTACCGGCTGCCTTCTACTGGCGGACGTTTACTGATTGACGCTCGCCGGAGTTCGCTGTTGGTGCAGTTCGGCGAGAAACGCTTCTTCCTCCAGCGCACTGCCGCTCCGCAGCAATTCCAGGAGAGGATCCTCCCCGTCGGTTGTGGCGCTGCCGGTTTGGCCTGGGTCTTGGCTCAAATCGACCGTGCTGGCGACGAGAGCGCGAGGAGAAGTTTCCAGTTGCGGAGTGGCGCCGGGCTGGCCGGTGAGGAACTCGATGAACTCGCCGACGCTTTTGCGCTGCTCCTCCGTACGGGCGGGGAATTCAATGCCCATGCCATGTCCGGGATGCATGACCCGGACCAACCCTTCGGTGTGAATCTCCAGCCCGGCGGCGCGCAAGCACAGATCGACGGCCGAGGACTGAGGGAAGGGAGATTCGGTCTGCACGTAGCAGCCGCCGAGACTAAGATCCGTCAGTTTGCATTGCGTGACCGCGCCGGGTTCTTCCGGCAAGGCATCGTGCGAACGGGCAGCCAGCCACTGGCTCAGTTCCTTGCGCTTCTCAGCGTTCATGTCGAGAAAGCGCAGGCCGGTTTGACCGTTGTCGCTGCTCCAGGCAACTTCCGCGTCACCTGCAATGCCAGCGCCCCCGTCGGGCAGCTCGAAGGAGACGTGAACCAGCGCCGCGGACGGAAGTGGTTTGGCCGCCAGCACATCCATGCCGCCGGTGCTCAGGTCGAGCAGAATGCCTTCAACCGTGTTGCTCTCGTCGATACGAATCGAAACCGCCGCCTGGACGGCGACCCGCAATGCTTGCCGCCTTTCGCGCTTCAGCAGCGCCGTGGCAGCGCGTAAGGTGTTTTGAGCCTGCTCGAAGGTGACCGGCTTGGAGAGGATGAAATGAGCTCCCGCGCCGAGGATCGAGCGGATCTGCGAAACCTCGTTGAGCAAGGCAACGGTGACGGGCGGATTGCGGTCGGGTCCACCCAGGCGTCGGCAAGCCTCCAGTAATAGAGAGGCCGTCTCGGGATCGTCGAAGTCGACGATCACCTGATCGAAGCGCTCCTCCGCCAGTCGTGTCGCGGCGACATCGGCCGCGTTCGACCGATCCACCGCAACCCCGAACTGCGCCAGGGCCTGAATCAGCGTTTCCGCAGTCAGGTCATCCTTCGACACCAATAGTGCCTGCAATATCATCGAACCGAGCCTCCGCCTCGCGCTGTACCTCTACGGCCAGGCCTCTACGGCCAGCGCGGAGTTACGCTACGCCCTGCTTTGGACGCGGCAGGCGAGGATTGAGCGCTGGCCTTGGCAGCCATCGCGTTGGAGTTTTCATCGTCCACTTCTGTCAGGACTGCGCTATCGTCCTCGTTGTCATTTTCGGCAAGCAAGGGCGCGACTTCCCGCAACTTCTCGGCAGCCTGCTGCAGCATCTCGATCTGCTTGCCCAGCTGTGTGTACTGCGCCTGCTTGCGGCGCAAAACCTCATGGATATCCTTCATACAACCCCCTGCGCCTGACTCTAAGTTTGGACAGAGGCAAGGTCACGCAAAATCCACCGTGGGCCGTTACCGCAGTAATCGAACCAAAGGTCGTATGAGGACGTAAGCGGGCCTAAAACCGGCTCTCCGATCAGGCTCGGCTAAGGACACGATGCAGTGCGGACGGTACCGAGGAGGGGCTAGTTCGACGCGAGAATCGAACCTCTTCCTGTTCCTGCAAAAGCCATTAAGTTGATCAAGCAGCTTGCGCTCAAAATCAAAAACCCCGCCGTGCGGCGGGGCCATGAGGTGAGTGTTCTGACGGACAACAAATCTGGTTATGTCCCGATCCTCTTGCGACGGAATATTCCAGCGATGCCCACAAGCCCGGTTCCGAGAAGACCCAAAGTTCCGGGTTCCGGGACAGTGACGGTGGAGCTGCCCATGCGGATGTGCCCGATACCCTGGGTGAGCTGTCCGTTAACAGTGTAGATGTTCTGGGTCGTAACTCCCTTTACAAAACGACCGTTCCACAGCTCGCCGTAAATATCGCCGCTGAGAACGTAGGTCAGGTTCTTTTTGCCAGGCGCGCTAGTCAGAGTCCAATCGATCGGACCGACGAACCAGCCGGTGAAGAGCGCTACCGGACTTGTTTTTGATCCCGTTAAATTTTTTGCCCACTTGCCGATGCCCATCACGTCAAATGAAGTGCCGTCCGCCGCAGTGGTCGTGCCCCCGGCAAAAGTTCCGCCATACCGGAGTGTGCCGGTGGCCAGAGCACCGGTCGTGAAGCTCAACGTACCGAGAGAGTGTCCGGGAGCGGCTGAAGCGGTGCCCCAGGTCAACAGTTGCGATCCAATCGAAGAGATGCCCGTGTTCGAAATGTTAATCGAACCAAACTGGTTCGTGAAAGTAATTGTGTCCGCCCAAGCGGCAAGCGGCAACACCAAGGCCAGCAGTGCCAGAACCAACACTCGCCTCATATTTCTTCCCTCCGTTTTTCTGTTTTTCCCGAGATTCACCTTGAAAGATTAGGGTTCAAGGCGCAGGTCGCCTGGTTCTTACACTGCACTTGTCATTCCACGACTGTGGAAATTTTGTTCTTGTTACCTATCAACAACTTACACTCGTTCTCCCCTGCCGACTTCACCACTAGGACTGCAATCTCCTGCATACTTAGCAACCTTTGCTATCCAACCGACGGCTACCAATGCTACCACGGACACGGAGTTTAGGGAGTGGCCCGGTGGTGCTATTTAGGCGCTCAACAGTGGCATTCTGCTCCCCGGACTGTTCCCATATCTTTCGGGTTGAGCAGTTCTGGGGGAGGGCTGTTCGGGCGTCCCGCGATTCTTTGAATCCGGGGCGCTTCTTATTTGCGGCTGCCAGGATTACCTGCCAGGGTCGTCCGAGAGCATCGGTATTTCTGCACTTTTGCCCGATGACAAACTGCGGTAGGCGGCGTCCAGAATGAGCTGGTTCTGCCAGCCTTGCCGGCCAGGCGCAGGAAACACTTCCCGGCCTTCGACGGCGGCAGCGAAACTGTCTGCCTGTCTCGCATAAGCAAGCTGGTTGGAGACGGTTTCTTCGGCGGCGCGTTGTCCGTCGCGCCACAGTTCCAAGTCAATCGGCCGTTCGACACTCAGTGCATCATTGGCCCGCAGAGTACCGGCGTCACCCACAATCTCCAACGGCGTGCGATAGTGAGCACGAGTTGAAACCAGCACCGTGGCCAGCGTGCCCCGCTGAAACTCCAGCGTCAGGACGGCCGCCGCTTCCACGTCGCCCGACTTTTCGTCTGGGCGACCGAGGGCGCTCACCAGCCGTGGTTCATCCTGCAGGATGTAACGCAAGGCGTCGATGCAATGGACGCCCACGTCGGCGATGGGGCCGCCTCCCGCTATCGAGCGGTTGTAGAGCCAGGTGCGAGCATGGCCTGCCCCAGAATACGAGAACTCCGCCCGGGCAAAGATCGGCCGCCCAATGTCACCAGCGTCCACGCGTTCGCGAAATCTCGCCGTGCTTTCCGCAAAGCGAAAGATCTGGGCGACGCCGAGAAGAACGCCGGCGCCGCGCGCCGCGTCAACCATCCGGCGGCATTCTTCCGCATTCATGCCCATCGGTTTCTCGCACAACACCGGTTTGCCCGCAGCAACCGCGGTGAGGACATCCTGCAGGTGGCAAACATTGGGAGTGGCGACCAGCACGGCGTCGACTTCGGGGCAGCGGCAAAGTTCTTCGGTGGAGGCGAAAACATGCGGGATCGCGTATTGTGCGGCGGCCTCGCGTGCCTTGTGCGAGTCTCGGCGCGATAGAGCGACCACTTTGCAATTCTGAGCCAGCGCGAAGCCCGGCATCAGGCGCCGCACGGCGTGCAATCCGAAACCCGCGATACCAAAGCGAATCATGCGAGTCTCATCGGCTTCTTTAAACCGTCTTCTCGAAACGGCCTTCTCTCAACGTCTACGTGTACGGATAGAAGACGAAGAACAGCAGCGACAAGGCGGTCAACGCCCAGAGCGCCGGACGAACATCCCGCAAGCGCCCCGAAACCAATTTGCAGAAAGGATACAAGACAAAGCCCGCCGTCATGCCAATGCCCACGTTGTAAGTGAACGCCATCAGCACGATGACTCCGAAAGCTGGAACCAATTCGGTGAGGTCGTCAAAAGGAATACGCGTGATCGGAGTCAGCATCAGCAATCCAACGAAGATCAGCGCCGGTCCGTATGCCTGGGGCGGGATAGAGGAAATGAATGGCGCGAAGAATAATGTTCCGACAAAGCACAGCGCCGTGATGACCGAGGTCAGGCCGGTTCGGCCACCGGCTTCCACTCCGGTGGCGGACTCGATAAAGGCGCCGGATGTGGTGGTCCCAATCACGGCGGCGAAGGTTGTGGCGAGCGCGTCGGCCATCATCGGGCGCTCAATCTGCGGCAGGTTACCGTTCTTGTCGAGGAAACCCGCGCGCGCCGACACACCGATAAGCGTGCCCATGGTGTCCACAAAAGCTATAACAAAAATCGTCAGGACGACAGGAAAAAATCCCCAGGTGAATATTGTGTGCAGATCGAACTGGAAAAAGACGGGCCGCAGGCTCGGCGGAAGGCTGATCCAACCTGTCGGCGCGGGAGCGACCCGAGTCACAAAGCTGAGCAGAGCGGTGGCGAGAACTCCGCTAAGAATCGCGGCCGGGAAACGGCGAATGGTGAGCACCGTCATCAGCAGGAAACCAAAGATGGAAAGCCCGACCGAGAGCGACGTCAGATGGCCCGGCTGAACCGGCGCGCCAGGTGAACCCATGGTGACAATGCCAGTCTGATTCAGCCCGATGAAGGTGAGGAACAATCCGATGCCGACGGCGTAGCTGTAACGGAGCGTGGTGGGAATGGCGTCGACCATCCACTGGCGGAGGCGGAACAGAGTCATCAGAATAAAAAGAATTCCGGCCAGAAACACCGCGCCCAGCGCGCTTTGCCAGGTGTAGCCAAGCACATGTACCACCGTGAACGCGATGAAAGCGTTTTCGCCCATATACGGACCGATGGCGAAAGGACGGTTGGCATAGAAGCCCATCAGCAGCGTTCCGAAGATGGCGGTGAGAATGGTGGCCGTGAGCGAGGCGCCAACCGGCATGCCGGCAGTTTTCAGGATGGCAGGGTTGACAGCCACGATGTAGGCCATCGTAAAGAAGGTGGTCAGTCCGGCGACAATTTCGCGGCGGACGGTCGTCTGGCGATGAGAAAGTTCAAAGAACTGATCGAGCCAACGGTTCAATTTGCCCTCGGGGGAAACTCAGAATTGTACATTCGTCGCCGCTAGAAGGACGAATCGAGCCGGGACTTCGAGCGCGCCCCGAGCGATCAGCGCTTACCCAATTCGGCAAGCAGCGTGGGATCGATATTCCCGCCGCTGATCACGGCGACGTTGATCGCCGTCTTCGGCAACTCGTCGGCGTGGAAAAGAAATGCGGCCACGGCGACGGCGCCGCTCGGTTCGGCCAGCGTTTTCGCATTCGCACTCAGAGCGCGCATGGCCTCGCGGATCTCGTCTTCCGTGACGCTGACGATGTCGTCGACATAGGCGCGGATGTGTTCGAAATTGATGGCGCCGATGCTCTGCGTGCGAAGGCCGTCGGCCAGCGTCTGCGAGACTTGCTCCGCCGAGGCGGAGACGATCCGTCCGGCGCGCAGGCTGGCTCGCGCATCGGAGGCAAGTTCAGGCTCAACGCCAATCACCTTCACCCGGGGTTGGACAAGCCGGGGTTGGACAAGCTTGGGTTGGACAAGCAGGGATTGGCCAAGGCTGGGTCCAGGCTGGAGGCGACTAGGTTCGGCTTTGCTGAGCTTGATGGCGGCCGAGACGCCGCTGATCAACCCGCCGCCGCCGACCGGGACCAGCACGGTTTCAACGTTCGGCAGGTCTTCGAGAATTTCGAGGCCGACCGTGCCCTGGCCGGCGATGATCTTTTCGTCATTGTAGGGCGGCACGATCGCGTAGCCGTACTCGGTGGCCAGTTCTTCGGCGCGCAGGCGGCGTTCTTCGCTGCTCGGGCCGACGACGACGATCTCCGCTCCAAGCGCGGCGGTAGCTTCAAGCTTGTTCTTCGGAGCATTGCCAGGCATGACGATGATCGCCTTCACGCCCAGCGCCCGCGCCGCGTAGGCCACGCCTTGCGCGTGATTGCCGCTCGAATAGGAAATGACTCCGCGGCGGCGCTCTTCGTTAGTGAGAGAGGCGACTTTGTTGTAGGCGCCGCGCAGTTTGAAAGCGCCGATGGGCTGCAGGTTTTCGAGCTTAAGGAAGAGCTTGCGTTGATCCCCCACACCCGTCCATTCGAACAGGGGGGTGCGGACGGCGATGCCCCGGAGAAGCGCGCGGGCTTGCTGAATGTCAGCTAGGGTTACGATGCAGAGTCTCTCCTCGGCGTCTCGGCGGTGAAAGAATTCTCAGATCTCCAATATCACCGGCATAATCAGCGGCCGCCGCTGCGTCTGCCGCGAGATGTAGCGCTTCAGGTCGGTGCGGATTTTCTCTTTGATCACTCCGTAGTCCGCTTTCTCTTCGGCGCTGGAGGCATCGAGCGTTTCCATGACAATCTCGCGGGCGCGCTCGATCACGCCGTTTTCGCCGGGTGCAAATCCGCGGGTCACTATCTCGGGCGAAGTTTCGACGCGTCCGGTGAGCTTGTTGATGGCGATGATCGGCATCACGAATCCGTCTTCGCTGAGATGCCGGCGGTCTTTAATCACGATGTCTTCGACCACGTCGGTGCGCGAGCCGGAATCGATGCAGACGCGACCCACGTTGATCCGTCCCGCCTTGCGCGCGCCCAGTTCATCGATTTCGAGGACGTCTCCACTCTCGACCAGCAGCACACTTCCGACCGAGCCGTGCATGGACGCGGCCAGTTCGGCATGCAACTTGAGCTGCCGGTATTCGCCGTGGATCGGCACAAAATACTTGGGCCGCACCAGGTTGATGATGAGCTTCAATTCTTCCTGGCTGGCGTGTCCGCTGACGTGGATCGGCGGGTAAGAGCCGTCGTCATAGATGACGTGCGCTTCGCGGCGGAACAAGTGATCCACCATGCGGAAGATGGCTTTTTCGTTGCCGGGGATGATGCGCGACGACAGGACGACGGTATCGCCCTTTTCGATTTTGGCGTGCTTGTGGTTATCCACGGCCGCCCGCGACAGCGCCGACATGGGTTCGCCCTGCGTGCCGCTGATGAGCACGCACACTTTCTCGGGAGCGAAGTTTTTCATTTCACCGGGCTGAATCAGCATCCCCTCGGGGATCTGGACATAACCCAGGTCTTCGGCGATCTCGGAGGAGTTGTTCATGGAGCGGCCGATGAAACAGATTTTGCGGCCGTGGTCGCGCGCCATGTCGACCGTCAGCTTGATGCGATGAATTGACGACGCGAAGCAGGAGATAAACAGACGCCGCTGGGTGCGGGCAAACACCTCGTCGAACTTGCGGCGCACAGCGCGCTCGCTCGGAGTGTAGCCCTTGCGCTCGACGTTGGTCGAATCCTGCAAGAGCGCCAGCACTCCCTCTTTGCCGTATTCGGCGAAACCGTGCAGATCGAAGAGGCGGTTGTCGGTGGGCGTCGGATCGACCTTGAAGTCGCCCGTATGCAGCACGACCCCAATCGGCGTGTGGATAGCAAGCGCGACACAATCGACCAGGCTGTGCGTCACCTGCAGCGGATGAATGGTGAAGGGCCCAACCTTGAAGCGCTCTCCGGGACGGATTTCGCGCAGGTCGGAGTCGTCGAGGAGCTGGTGTTCGTCAAGCTTATCTTCGACGTAGGCCAGCGTGAACTCGGTGCCCCAGACGGGAACGTTCAGTTCGCTGAGAATCCAAGGCAAGGCTCCGATGTGATCTTCGTGGCCGTGCGTAAGGACGATGCCGCGCA
>Ga0224558_1004440_pt1 | contig 10895 bp, 7 predicted proteins | sample 714S32024metaG_FD_180682 | JGI IMG/M metagenome (GOLD analysis project Ga0224558, IMG submission 180682) | Peat soil microbial communities from Stordalen Mire, Sweden - 717 S3 20-24 | ecosystem: Environmental > Terrestrial > Soil > Wetlands > Peat | place: Sweden: Norrbotten County, Stordalen... | reverse complement strand
AAACGCAAGCATCCCCCACGGCCCCAGAGGCGCAAGAACGTGCTTGATCCAGTCGCCGTAAGCGTGGACAAAATGTTTGATCTTGTTCAAGTTGGTGAGACTAGTTTACGCGAGGCGGGGGCAGTCGTCAGTCGTCAGTCGTTAGTCGCTGGTCGTTTGCCAGCGCCCCAGTTCGCTTCAACAGTTAGCAGCGGATGCTCTCTCGCTAGACGCTAAGACCAACCGCGGACGCGAACGTCGACGCCGCAGTTTTATCTTCCAGTTCGGTTTCTTCCCAGAATGACCGGTCGCGCAAAATGCGCGACACCAGCGCGGTATGCATGGCGTGGCCGGCGCGGTCGGCCACCACCGAACCGAGTATCTGTTTCCCGATCAAAGCCAGGTCGCCTATCAGGTCGAGAACTTTGTGGCGCACGAACTCGTCGGGAAAACGCAAGGGCGGGTTCAGCACTTCGTGGCGGTTCAACACGATGGCATTCTCGGTCGATGCGCCGCGGATCAACCCCTGCTGCCGCATGGCATCGGCTTCATGCAGGAATCCGAAGGTGCGCGCCGGCGCAATCTCTTTCAGAAAACTGCCATTGGTCAGCCGCACGCAGAAAGTCTGCTTGCCGATGAGTGGATGAGGAAAGTTGATCGAATACGAAACCGAATAGGCGTCCGCTGGATACACGGCAATGAATTTATCGCCCTCGCGCAACTCGATCTCGCGCACGATGCGGAGATAAGTGCGCGCTTTGCGTTGTTGCCGGATGCCGGCCTTTTGAATCATTTGGACAAAGGGACGGGCGCTTCCATCCAGAATGGGCAACTCCAGATTGTCCAGTTCGACGATGGCGTTGTCGATGCCGACGCCGGTAAACGCCGAGAGCAGGTGCTCGGTGGTGGAGATGAGCACGCCCTTCTTCATCAGGCTGGTGGCGTAACTGACGCGGGCTACGTTGCGTCCGCTGGCTTCGATAGCGAAGCCGTCGAGGTCGGTGCGGTGGAAGACGATTCCCGTTCCGGGAGGGGCGGGCAGAATCCGTAGGCTGACCGGGGCGCCGCTGTGGAGACCCACTCCAGTACAGGTCACTGCGGCACGAATTGTTTGCTCGTGCGTCAAGGGGAGAACGTATAAGTCTTTTGTGGCCTATAAGCTTACAGGGATGGGCGAACTTCCGTATGTGGCAAAATAGCCACACTCCGTGGCTGGTTGCACCGTAGCTTGGGCTAACTTATTCAGGCGGTTGCAGATGTTGGGAGTGCTTAGAAGAGGAATTCGGGCGTGTTTTTCCTGCAATTGGGCGTATTCCCCCCAAACTGCACAGCTGAAGCCGTGCCCAACCCAAAACCGACTTATGAAGCCAGTCTTATGTCTCACTGTTTCTTCAGCGGTACTGTGGGGTCGTAGGTCACGGCCGCTTCGAACATTGAATCCGGCAGCTTCAGGTTGTAGCTCGCGACGTTGATGAAGCGCTGTTGCGAAGTCTCTCCGTTGAAATAACGGGTAATGGAGTGCGGGGTCCAGATTCCCTGCACCGGTTTGTAACTGTCGTAGACCTCTTCTTCCACATTTTTCTGCTTGTCCTTGGGATCGCGCCACGAGTAACTGATCTTGACCGGATAGTGCGAATTGAGGTCCAGGTGAACGCTCACCGAATCGTTCTCGCTGTTGAGCAGCGTGACCCCTTCGGTCTCCTTGCCATCCACTACCGCCGCGCCATCGTAGAACCAGGCCACGTTCGGATCGCGCATCCACTTGCGGAACACCCATTCGAGCGAATGCTCCCGACGGCGAAGGTAGTTCTCCAAATCGGGCTTATCCTGCGCCGCCGTTCCCTTGTACGTAATCTCGTATCCTTTGTCGCCGTTGTGAATCAGAACGAGATCGGTCTTGTTCTTGACCTTGACGTCGCCCACCTGCCCAAAGAGCAGAAAAATGTCCTTGGTGTGGATGACTTCGAAACGATCCCTGTCGGGATACTCGAGATAGTATCTGTAGGGAATCCCGGTGCTCTCGGTGCGTCCGTGATGAAGCGGATAGTAGCGTCCTTCCTCACTCCGGTTTTCGTAAGTGAGGTAGGGTTGTCCTCCCAGTGCCTGGATGGTCTGATCGAGAACCGCCCGCGCCTTGCGGGCGTTGTCGGAGTCGTTCATGTTGACGGCGGGCTGAGGAGGAGCGGTTTGGGCACCGCCCCAAGCGCACAGCAGCAAAACAATAAGAAAGCGAGTCATGATTCTATTGGGTTAGAAGCCTCCAGAACGATTTTAGCTGTTTGCGCTGCGGCCCTCACCGGGGGATCGATAACTTCCCTACCCCACCAGCACCGCGCCGCCGTTCACGTTGAAAACTTCGCCCGTGATAAATCCGGCATACGGCGTGCACAGGAACAGAATCGGCCCCGCGATCTCTTCCGGCGTCCCCACGCGCCCGAGCGGTATGGTTCGAAAAACCTTCTCGCGTGTCGGCGGATGATTGAGCGCGGGCGCCGCCATATCCGTAGCCACCCACCCCGGCGCGACGCAATTGACATAGATATGGTCGGGCGCCAGTTCCGTGGAGAGCCCTTTTACCATGCTGATCAGCGCGCCTTTCGAGGCCGCATAGTCGCAGTGGAAAGCTTCGCCGCGCTGGCCGGCGGTCGAACTGACCAGCACGATGTGGCCGGCCGCAGTTTCGAATGATGCTCCGGAGGACGTTGCGGCCTGCTTCTTCATCTGTCCCACGGAATGCTTGACGAGCGCGAAGACACTGTCGAGATTCACGGCGATGGTGCGATGCCATTGTTCATCGGACATGCGGTCGACGGGTGCGTCTTCAGGCGGCCAGATACCGTGATTGGCGACCAGGATGTCGAGACGCCCGAATGCCGAGATCGCAGACGAGACCAGTTGCCGCGCCGCCTCCGTGGTCGAAAGATCGCTTTGCAGCGCGCGGCAGTTTTCCGCTCCACATTCACGCACCAGATCCTCGGCCTGCGCCTTTGCCGCTTGATAATTGAAGACCACTTTCGCGCCCGCGGCCACAAACATCCGCACCGCAGCCGCGCCAATCCCACGCGATCCGCCGGTGATAAGAGCAACTTTAGAATGGAGAGTCAGATTCACGACGCATAGTATCGCACGCCAAGCGCAGTGGTCAGTGATCAGTGGTCAGTGGTCCGCGAAAAAACTTTGCGGTTGTGGCGCTGGTGCTGCAAGAAAGGAAAGGGCGGCCGAAAACCGGCCGCCCACGTGAAACTATTCACTGGCCACTGACCACTATCCACTGCACTTACGCCGTCGCTGGCCGCTCGCCGCCTTTGGCAGGGGCTCGTTCCGGCTTGAGCACTTGCTGCACGCCGTCGTCGGCCTTCGCCGGGAGCGGCTTGATCGGCGGCAGGTCCTGGCCTTCGACCAGCAGCTTGATCTCCGTGGCGTCCAGCACTTCGCGTTCGATCAGCGCCTTTGCGATTCGGGTCAGCGTCTCGCGATTCTCGGAGAGGATCCTCTTAGCAGTCGCGTAGCCAACGCCCACCATCTTTCTGACTTCTTCGTCAATCTGGATGGCCGTCGCTTCGCTGTAGTCGCGGTGTTGCGCGATCTCGCGTCCCAGGAATATTTGCTCTTCTTTTTTGCCGAAGGTCAGCGGCCCCAGGTCGCTCATGCCCCACTCGCAAACCATCTTGCGCGCCAGTTCCGTAGCCCGCTCAATGTCGTTGCCCGCGCCGGTCGACATCTGGTTCAGGAAAAGCTCTTCCGCAATTCGCCCGCCCATCAAGATGGCAATCTGCGTATCGAGATAGTTCTTGTAGTAGTTGTGGCGATCATCGGTGGGCAACTGCATGGTCAAACCGAGGGCCAGGCCGCGCGGAATGATCGTGACCTTGTGCACCGGATCGGAGTGCGGCAGTATGGCGGCCACCAGCGCGTGTCCGGCCTCGTGGAACGCAGTGTTCTTCTTCTCTTCATCGGAGAGCAGAAGCGACTTGCGTTCCGCGCCCATCAGCACTTTATCTTTCGCCAGTTCGAAGTCGTACATCAGGACGGCCTTCCGGTTCGGCCGGGCAGCCGCCAACGCCGCTTCGTTCACCATGTTGGCCAGGTCAGCGCCGGAGAATCCCGGTGTGCCGCGGGCAAGCACGGACAAATCCACATCGTCCGCCAGAGGAATCTTGCGGGTATGCACGCGCAGAATTTCTTCGCGTCCGCGAACGTCTGGGCGATTCACCACTACGCGCCGGTCGAAACGCCCCGGCCGCAGCAGAGCTGGATCAAGCACGTCCGGGCGGTTCGTCGCGGCCATCAGGATCACGCCTTCGTTCGATTCGAAGCCGTCCATTTCCACCAGCAACTGATTCAAAGTCTGCTCGCGCTCATCGTGTCCACCCCCGAGCCCAGCGCCGCGGTGACGACCGACGGCGTCAATTTCGTCGATGAAGATGATGCAGGGAGCGTTTTTCTTGCCCTGCTCAAACAGGTCTCGCACGCGGCTCGCGCCCACGCCTACGAACATTTCCACGAAGTCCGAGCCGGAGATGGAGAAGAACGGCACATTCGCTTCGCCCGCAACCGCGCGCGCCAGCAAGGTCTTGCCCGTTCCCGGAGGTCCAACCAGAAGCACACCCTTTGGGATGCGTCCGCCAAGCTTCTGGAACTTCTGCGCTTCGCGCAGGAACTCGATAATTTCGCGCAGTTCTTCCTTCGCCTCATCCACGCCCGCCACGTCTTTGAACGTGATCTTTTTCTGCTGCATGGAGAGCAGCCGCGCCCGGCTCTTGCCGAACGACAGCGCCTTGTTGCCGCCCGTCTGCATCTGGCGGATCATGAAGAACCACAATGCGCCCAACAGAACCAGCGGCGCCAGATTCAGAATCCAGCTGGGCCAGGTGCCGTTGCTGATGTCCTTGAAGCTGTAGGGAACATTCTTATCCGTCAGCTTCTTGTACATATCGGGATAGTTTGCCGGCACAATCGTGTGAAAGGGCGAGTCGTTCTTAAATTTCCCGCGCACTTCCTGGCCGATAAACATCACGTCGTGGACATTGCCCTGGTCCACGTCCGACAGAAATTCAGAAAAGCCGATTTCTTTTTCCTTCTGGGCATTGCTGCCGGTGCGCACCACCTGCCAAAGCAGAAAGGCCGAGACCACGATGACCGCCCAGAAAAGTACCGTCTTGATCGTCGAATTCACCTAAAACTCCTCTAAGTGCAGTGCCATCCCTACCCAATACGAAAGATGCCGCCTCTTCGTTCATATTAGATGCCGGAGGCGGAAATTCGACTGGGAAAAGCCAGCGCTTTCATTTTAGACCTTTTGCGAAGAAAATGGGGAGCCGGAAGGAAGTAACAGAAATCACGCGATTAAAGGGCGCATGTGGCAGCGGGGCCTTGCCCCGCTTGGACGGGGCAGAGCCCCGTCCCCACACAAAGCTCGACACCGCAGCGCGCTTTATGTCGTCGCCGCCACGTACGGCAGGTTCCGTCCCGTCTGCTCCGGACTCCCTAACCCATAGCCACAAAGGAAGGCGTCATCCACCAGAAAGCCGAAGTAGTCCGGCTGCAACTGCACCCGGCGCGCCGACTGGCGATCCAGCAGCGTGACCAGTTTCACCGAAGCCGCGCCCCGTCCTCGCAGGTCGCTCATCAGGAATTCGGTGGTCACTCCCGAGTGCACCAAGCCCTCGACCAGCAGCACATGCTTGCCTGCAATCGCCAGTTCGTGGCTGAAAATGATCTCCAACAGCGGGGCATCGCCCTGCTTGCTCTGCTTGTATTTCGGCTTGATAAAGGCGCAGATGACGGGTACGTCGACCGCCCGCAGCAGGTCGGCCATGAACAGGAAACTGTTCTCCAGAATCCCCAGCGCGACTACGGTCTGGCCGCGATAGTCGTCGGAAATCTGCCGCCCCAGTTCGCGGACTCTTTTCTGAATCTGGTCAGACGAGATGACCTGGCGCAAGCTGAAATTCGGCGAAGCATTCATAGCGGAAGTGGCGCCTCCGGAGTGGTAACCAAGCTTGTAACGGTGAAGCTGCGACTCTGACACTGCAACCTAACCCTGACGAAGGAATGTTACATCATGCCAGCGATCTCGCGAATCCAAATCGCTTGCGACGCCCCCGCCGGCGACCGGAAAGCCGCCGGAACCGGGAACCCTCGCATCCAGACCAGTCCGCAACCTTCCGCGAACGCAACCGGCCAGAGCTTTTTCTCCGCTCCGGTGGCATGGCGGTCACTCAGCAACTCCTTCACCTTTTTTTCCGCCGATGTGTGCGCCGGCCAGTAACGATCTCCGGGCCGCCAGTTGCGGATCAGGACTTCCTTCGGCATGCGCCCCAGAGCCAGCAACTGCCCGCGTTTCCCCTCCGGAACGCTGCTCGCATCCACCACTCGCGCTTCAATGCAGACGCCCAGTTCGGGAACCTCCACCGCGCCCGGCACCGCTAAAGTGTATTCATAATCCGCCGCTTCGCCGCGAGCGCCGAAAGGTTCAAATTCCAACAAAAGTTCCTGCCGTTCAAGGCGAAGATTCCGCCGGAGAAGATTGCGGCCACCCGGTAGCTCCAGTCGCTTGCCTGCTGGGCTTTTGTTTGCCGATCTTTTGTCAAGTGAACCGCGCGCCAACTCAAGCGCCTCCTCGATCAGCCGGAACGAGATACTCAAATCGGGCGCATTGGTTTCCAGCCACGAGCGCATCAGTCGGCGCCGGGCCGCCAGCGGAAGTGCCAGCAGCGGTCGTACCGGTAGAGACGCGGCTTGCCGCGTTTGGTCATCGGAACAATCGCCCCCGCACTGCACCCGAACGTCCCGATGCCCGCGCTCCCAATGCTCCTCCTCAGCCCGCGCAATTTCCGCCAGCTCACCCATGTGTTCGATCGCGGCCTCGCCAAATTCTTCCGCGATCATCGGCAGCAGCCGATGCCGCACGCGATTACGAAGGAAGGCAATATCACGATTGGATGAATCCTCACGCCAGCTCTGGCCCCGCTCGCGCAGAAATTCCCGCAATGCAGAGCGCCGGAAGCCCAGCAGCGGCCGCACCAGTTCGCCGAACGCGCGCCCCTGCTCTTCGAACACGATCCGCGGATGGACGGCCGAGAGTCCACGAATGCCGGTGCCGCGAAAAATGCGCAGCAGCACCGTCTCCGCCTGATCGTCGAGAGTGTGTGCCGTCGCAATCTTCGTCGCCCGACCCTCCCGCGCCAGCTGGCGAAAAAAGCCGTGGCGCAGTTCACGCGCGGCCGCCTCGATACCGGAACGGATTTCGGAAATATGACGGCCGTACACTGGCGCGTCACGAACATTCAGTTCGAGCTCGTGCTGCCGCGCCAGCTTCGCGACAAACCGCTCGTCCTCGTCCGACTCTTCTCCTCGGAGCTTGTGGTTAACATGCGCAACCGACAGCACGATCCCTAACTCGGATCGCAACTCCAGCAGCAAACAAAGCAAAGCCACAGAATCCGCCCCACCGGAAACGGCCGCGGCCACGCGGTCCCCGGCTCGAATCGAATCCTGCTTCCGAATTGTCTTCAACAGCCGCTCCGCCAGTTCGTGCACGGAGAAATGGTACAGCAGGAAACCAGTTGCCAGCTGCCAGTAGCCAGTTGCCGGTGGCAGCGGTTTCCTGGCAACTGCGCACTGGCAACTGGCAACTGCCCTCTGCTATGCTGTTCCGCAAATGTGGGAAGGTTCACACTGGACTGCCAGATTCCTGGTGCTGGTCATGCTCGTCTCGTCCTTCGGGCCGCTGACGATGGCCTGTGCTGCCCCGCCGGGAGCCATGGACTGCATGCGCAAGGCTGTGTCCGGGCCCCCGGCGCAACCAGCAATGCAATGCCATCATGCGATGGCACAGTCGAAGCCCCACCGGCCTGAATCATCTCCAGTCATATCATCTCCAGATCAGTCTTCCGAACCTTCGTTTCAAGCCACCGATAACGCCAACTGCTGTCAGAACCATTGCTGCTGCGGCGCTACCACCTCCGAGTGGGCGCAACCCGCTTCCAATCTGCTCTCCCGTTTAAGTCTCCTGAGCGAACCGGCGCGCCCTGCACAAGGCTCGGCCCTCTACGCACGCGACATCTCAGGAGACGATTCCGCCCGCGCGCCTCCTCGCAGCTAACCCTTTTTTTTAAAATTCTGAGAACAACAATGGCTGCGCCGCGTCGTCAGCCCCGAGAGGGCACGGGTGAGAACTCGGTCGTCCCTCCGGGACTTGATTTATTGGTGCACTTTTCCCAGCGCTAAAGCGCTGGGCTAAGCTCGGCCGCCCCTCCGGGGCTGGATTGTCGAAGAGGAAAAGACAAATCCCGCCGGACCCGTTGGCCGAGCGCAGCGAGCAGGATGGATTTGTCTCTCCAGCGACATTTCCTGAGGACACAAAAACATGACTCGCCTCAAGCGACTGACATTCTCTGTCTTGATCTTGATCACCGTATTGATCGCGCCCGCGGCGTTCGCCAACGTCTATGGCGCCGTCCGCGGCGTGGTGCACGACCCGCAGCATCGTCCCATTCAAGACGCCATGGTGATGCTCAAAGCGAAATCGTCGGATTGGGCAAAAAGCGTCACCACCGGCGCCAACGGAGAATTCCAACTCAACGCCGTGCCGCTCGGCGAATACTCCGTCAGTGTCGCCAGTAAGGGTTTCGCGCAAACTGCACAGGACGTCACCGTCATCTCGGGATCTGTGCCGGTCGTTCACTTTCAATTGCAAGTGGCCTCGGCGAATGAAAAAGTCACCGTCTCTGCTTTGCCCGCAGTGGCCGCCACCGACAGCTTCACTCCGACCACCCTCGTCAGCCGCCTCGACATCGAACGCACCCCCGGCGCCGACGGCACCAACAGCATGGCCATGATCACCGACTACGTCCCCGCCGCTTACGTGACTCACGACATGCTCCATATGCGCGGCGGCCACCAGATCACCTGGCTCCTCGATGGCGTTCCGGTCATCAATACCGCCATCGCGCAAAATCTCGGACCCCAGTTCGATCCCAAAGACTTGGATTACGTCGAGGTCAATCGTGGCAGCTATAGCGCAGAATTCGGCGACCGCACCTACGGCGTCTTCAACGTCGTGCCCCGCACCGGTTTCGAACGCAACAACGAAGCCGAACTGGTCATGACCGCCGGCAACTTCTACCAGACCGACGACGCCCTCAGCTTTGGCAGCCACACCGATCGGTTTGCGTATTACGCCAGCGTCAATGGCAACCGCAGCGATCTCGGACTGCAGCCGCCTGTTCCCCAAGTTGTGCATGATGCGGTCAACGGCGTCGGCGGATTCGGGTCTTTTATCCTCAATGTGGATCCCTCCAACCAGCTTCGCCTGATGACCTCCGGCCGCCGCGACTATTATCAGATCCCTTACGATCCGAATCCCGACGACATCGAGAACCCACTCTACCCCAGCTACGGCCTGCGCGATGCCCAGACAGAGGTCGACGCTGGCGTCCTTTTCACCTGGCTCCACACTTTCAATTCCCATTTGCTGACCACGGTTTCTCCCTTCTACCACTACAACAGCGGCGACTACGCCAGTAATCCCCACGACATTTCCATCGCCACCGCGGAAGACCGCGCCTCCACCTACGTCGGGGGCCAAGCCAGCTTCGCAGCCAACTACAAGAAGAACGATTTGCAGGTCGGGTTCCTGAGCTTCTACCAGCACGATAACCAAGTCTTCGGCGCCATCTTCAACGACGGCAGCGGAAATTCACCGTTCACCATCGGCGAGAGCCCCACCGCGAATCTCGAGACCGTTTACATCGACGACAGATTCAATCCTTTTCCCTGGCTGACTCTATCCGCCGGCATGCGCCCCACGTGGTTCTCCGAAGGCAACTTTTCGGCCGATTCAGCCGAGCCGCCCATCTCCGAGTCCGCCATCAGCCCACGCTTCGGCGCCACCGTCACCGTTCCTCGCCTGCATTGGACATTCCGCGCCTTTTACGGACACTACTATCAGGCGCCGCCCATCGAAACCGTTTCCGGTCAGTTGGAATCCCTGTGTACCGAGCCCGCTTATGCGTGCCAGTTTCTGCCGCTCCACGGTGAGCGCGACGAAGAACATCAGTTCGGCGTCACCATTCCTTACCGGGGATGGGTCCTCGACGCCGATACCTTCAAAACCGATGTCGCCAATTTTCTCGACCACAACAACATCGGAGCTTCCAACATCTTCTTTCCCCTCTCCGATACCAGAGCCTTGATTCGCGGATGGGAACTTACGCTGCGCTCTCCGCGCATCGCCCACCGCGCTCAGATTCACCTCGCCTACTCGAACCAGATTGCCGAGGGCGGAGGCGCCATCACGGGAGGGCTGAATAACACCGACGTCTGCCCGCCCAACCCTAACGGCTCCTTCCCCTACCTTTGCCCGCTCGACCATGACCAGCGCAACACGCTCAACGTGGGCGGCGACGTCAACCTCCCCTGGCGCTCCTATGCCTCCACCAACGTTTATTACGGCTCCGGATTCGACAACGGACAACAAGGCGTTCCCGGCTGGCCTTACCCGGGCGAGTATCTCCCCGGCCACACCAGCTTCGATCTCTCCCTGGGCAAAGATTTCGGCGAACGCTTCACCGCGTCAGTCACCGCGTTAAACGTAACCAACCGCCGCGTGATCTACGACGACAGCGTGACTTTTGGCGGATTCCACTGGAACCTGCCGCGCCAAATCTATGTGCAGGTGCGGTACCGGTTCCATTATTAGAGATGTGAATCGGGGGATGGACAGCGAAAGCCGGCGCGCCGTTGACTGCTGGGCCGCATCGAGCCAACAAGAGCGGCAAGGATTGTAGTCTTTTCCAATCGAAGGATGAGCCTGAGGGAAGGGGCTGGGCGGTAGCGGAGGAAGCTCCTTTCGGGGTTGGATTTTGACCAAGTGTAGCAGCCGCAGCCGGGGCGGTGGGAATGTGGAAAGC
>Ga0224558_1004439_pt1 | contig 10896 bp, 9 predicted proteins | sample 714S32024metaG_FD_180682 | JGI IMG/M metagenome (GOLD analysis project Ga0224558, IMG submission 180682) | Peat soil microbial communities from Stordalen Mire, Sweden - 717 S3 20-24 | ecosystem: Environmental > Terrestrial > Soil > Wetlands > Peat | place: Sweden: Norrbotten County, Stordalen... | reverse complement strand
TGCGGCGTGATGCCAATCTCGGGAACCAGCAGAATCGAGGTCTGGCCGTGGTCGAGAGCACGCTGCATGGCCGCGAGATAAACCGCCGTTTTGCCCGAGCCGGTCACGCCGTGCAACAAAAAGGCATGGAATGCTCCCAGAGCTGTTGCAATGCTGGCCAGCGCCTCGGTCTGCGTCTCGTTCAGCCGGAAAGGCCCGTCGGCTGGCTCCAGCCCGCCCATGCGGAAGGCGGCGGGCCGCTCCTCGATGCGGACCAAACCGCGCCGAACCAGCGTTTGCAGGGTGGAGCTGGGCAGATTGCGGCGGCGCAACTCGGCCAGCGGCAGCTCTCCCTGGCAGGCCGCCAGCTCCGCCAGAATGGCCTGCTGCTTTTCGGTCAGCGACGGCAGCCGCGTTTCGGCCGTCAGCACAGCAAAGCGCTCCATGCGCCGCGCATCGCGCTCGACGGCTGCCGTCTCGCGGGCAATCCATTTCTTGCGCGTCATGCCAGCCAGCACGGGCAGCGTGGCCGCCGTGGCCGTGCGGAGCGTGGACACCTTCACCGCCTCGCCCGAGGCCAGCCGCTCCAGCACGCGCCGCTCCAAGTCCTGCTCCTCGGCGGAAATCCTGCTTCGCCGCTTCGTGCCGCCTCGATTCAAACCAGCCTTGGAGGACAACGAAAACTGAATGGGCGCGGATGCCTCTGCAGAGGCCGCCAGCACTGTTCGCCCCAGGTCGGTGATGCGGTAATACACCGTCCGCCGCACCTCGGCCATCAGCGGCAGCATCCCGCGCAGCACCTCACCCAGCGGCGCCAGATAGTATTGCGCCATCCAGTCAGCCAGCGCCAAGAGGCGGTCGCTCAAGAGAGGCTCATCGTCCAGAACCGCCTCCAGGTATCGCACCTCCACGTCCACCGGAACCTTGGCGTGCAGCGCCGTAACCACCCCGATCAGTTTTTGCTTGCCGAAAGGTGCGATCACCCTCGCTCCCCGCTGTGGATGCTGTCCCTCGCGGACCGCGTAGGTAAACACGCGGTCGAGCGGAACAGGCAATGCGATTTCGCAGTAAGAAGACATGGGAGGCAAGATTCAGTGTAGGGGATTTGAGCGGAACCAGCGTCATTGTAGCCTTATGAAGTCCACAAAGGTCGCCGCTCTCTGCGGGTCGCGTCGATGGGAGAGCTTCGGGTTCTGGATACAGCAACTCGGGTTCCGCTTTGAGGCGCAAAGGCATGATTTGTGCATCGCGCCTTCATTTGGCGCTTGCAAACCCGCCCGTTCACAGTACAATTTTTGCTGATGACACCTCGAGGTTCCACCGCCGCCGCTCCCATCGTTCCGTCCATCCCCGCCGGTCCCGTCACGCTGTCGATCGACATCGGCGGCTCTGGCCTGAAGGCCATGCTGCTGGATGCGGTTGGCAAGCCCGTCAGCGAACGGCAGCGCGTACTCACGCCGGAGGTGTCCACGCCGCAGGCCGTTCTGGACCGGCTCGACGAACTGCGGAAGCTTTTGCCGATCTTTGACCGCGTCTCGGTCGGCTTTCCCGGAGTCGTCAAGCACGGCGTGACCATCCTGTCCGCCAACCTGCATCCAGATTGGGCGAACTTTCCCTTGCAAGACAAGCTGGCCGAGCGCTGGCAGAAGCCCGTCCGCGTGGGCAACGACGCCGATGTAGCTGGCTACGGAGCCATTCAGGGCAAGGGGGTCGAGCTGGTGCTGACGCTGGGCACCGGCCTCGGCTCGGCTCTGTTCACCGGCGGCCACCTCGCTCCCAATCTGGAACTAGCCCATCATCCATGGCGCAAAAAAGGGCAGGTTTACGAGGACTATCTGGGCCGCCGCGGCTTGGACAAGTACGGCAAGGCGCGTTGGAACGACTTTCTCCAAGCGGCGATCCAGCAGACCGCGGCCACCTTCAACTGGGATTTTCTCTATCTGGGCGGCGGCAATGCGAAGAAGATTCTCTTCACTCCCGGTCCAAACGTGAAGATCATCTCCAACGAAACTGGCATCCTTGGCGGCGCCATGCTCTGGCGCGATCAGGCGTGAGTGTTCTTGTAAGCTTCGGTGTCCAGGTCTTCCCACTAAGTTTGGGTGGCCTTCGATAAGGACAGAGTCTTTGCCCTTATCAGCCTGTGGTGAAAGTCGGGTTTGAAAGGGCACGACTTTAGTCGTGCCGTAAGTGCCGTAAAATCAACGCGGGCTTTAGCCCATGAGGGAAGGTTTTTCTCGGATTCTTACTTTCACCACAGGCTGTTATCAAAGGCACCCGCCAGCCAGAGGATACTTAAAACTCGCTCTTACCTTTGACGACAAAATCGCCTTTGATGTTGATATATCCCTCAACAATATGTTCATTGCCTAAATTTGCCTTTGCCCACGCCACCCCCTTCGCACCATCTCTAAATGGTTGAATGAATTCAAAGTAACAGCATGGGATTATCACTTCGCCATTGCGATCCATCATAGAATTCACCCCTAAATGAGAAGGACGGCTAATAATATAACGGAAAATAGATGTCAACTCACAATCACGGTTGCCCGGTAAAAGTAAAAGTTGTGCCATGATCTTGCGAGCTATATAACACATGCACGCTACTGGCGTATTTTCCTTGCCTGGATTTGAAATCCGTGCCTTCATCCAGCCCAACCTCCCAGGATGAAGGATGAACGAAGGCAAGACCATTTGATTGGCTATCTTCCCCCTCGTGAGTTCCGTCACTGCGTGGCTCGCTACGAGGGCAACCGGTACACTAAGGCTGCGTCAGGAAACAACGGTATCAACTATTGCTCCGCCCTTAATTATTGCTATGCCGCAGCGTAACAATAATCAAGGGCCGGAGCAATAGGAAACCGAAAACTCTATCTGAACAACCGGGACAGACTCAGCTCCCAACAGCCAGTACCGTTAGAACCGCTCCATCTTCACATGTACAAGTCCGACTGCAATCCAGAAACTCGCATCACAACGCAAGACGGTCTATTCTTCGGGAATCGCCGCCGCGAATCTTCTCAGCTTCACCACGCAAACCACACGGCGCAGCGAGGTCTCTACCAGTTCGCTCAGTCTGCCCCGAAAACTCATTGGCAGCGAGACCGTGGTTCACACACGCCGACCAGAGGCGTGGGCCAGGTTATCCAAGGCCGATGTCGCGCTGCCTGACTTCTTGAGATGAGGGGGGGCAAAGAGCAGCGAACCATCGCCAGAGGAAACCATCGACCGGACCGTGGCGCTGCTGTCTGAAAGTGGCCGCTTCTCCATCCAACTTCGACTTTATCCATACTGAATACAAAATGGAAAACTTATGCAGAGGCTCCATAGAAGTACCACTCCGCACCTCGGAACCTGAGTAAATCCGCCTAGAGCGGTTCTCCAATAGCTGTACCCCAAAGCCAGAAAGCTGAGTGGCTTTTTCCTTAAGAAAAAGCCACCGCCGATGAAGTTAGTTTGGGTATATCAATTGGAGAACCGCTCTAATAAAATCGAAGACATATTCCTTCTATGGCCTACGCTGAATAAGACGCAATATAACTCAGCTTTTATCCAAAAGACACTGACTCTTTCGTACCACATTACAGCTTGGATCACAGCTTCCAAATCCAAACGTTATAACCGACTTCCAAAAAGTTATTAAACACGGAACGTGAGTTGGCCTTACATTCACGTCATATAGCGGCCTTCAGGGGCCGTTGGAGGTGCCGATGATGGAAATTCCGCTGCCTACTTCGACGCCGCGGGAGATCGTCGAAGAGACCGCCAAATGGATCGATTCGGTTTATCAGGAATCGATCCGGCAAGCAACGCAAGGCGAGGTACTGCGGTGCAGCCCTGTCATCCACATCGATGTGTTCTGCCAACATCATAGAAGTTCGCATCATTCCGGCGATCAGTAGTCCCTGCAGGCCAAGAGATTTAGCTCAGGCACACTGGTAGCCTGCATAACGGCTCTCACTATTGCGCGCGCCATCACGGTTGCTGCGATGGCCCCAATAGTGGTTACATTCGGCCGCCCATGGGCTGTCCCTGTCGATAGAGCAAAGATCGTGTCCCCATCTTCCATGGTGTGAACGGGATTGATTGCGCGAGCGTACCCGTCGTGTGACATCTGCGCTACCTTGGTCAACTGCGTTTTAGTGAGCGGCACATTTGTAGCGACGACGCCAATGGTCGTGTTCGCCCCACAATTCCCAGATACAGCTTCGCCTTTAAGCAACTGGGCCATGGTATCGCGATAGCCCCTTCCATCCGCATTGCGGGCGCCTGCGAGGATTCTACCGGTTCGTGGGTCCAGGACATCTCCGAGTGAGTTAACCGCCACAATTGCCCCGACCACCACATCGGTGTCAGCGATTCTGATGCTGGCGGAACCGAGACCGCTCTTCATCATATACTCGCCCCCGAACATCTTACCGACCGTCGCTCCAGCACCGGCGCCAACACAGCCTTCGACCACGGGGCCGCTCGTCGCTAATAGGCACGCGTTGTAGCCGGATTCCGCATCGGGTCGAAACTTGAAGTCCCCAATCTCAAGATCCATCAGCACCGCGGCGGGAACGATTGGGACTACACCGCCGGCAATCGCGTAGCCGTCCTGATGTTCTTCCAAATATCTCATAACTCCGGCGGCGGCATTCAATCCGTAGGCGCTTCCTCCAGAGAGCAATATTCCATTCACTTTATCAATCGTGTTGACTGGTGAAAGCAAGTCTGTCTCCCGCGTTCCCGGCGCCGACCCACGAACGTCAACGCCCGCGGTCGCCCCTTTCTCACAAAGGATGACAGTGCATCCGGTGGGCCGCTCTTTCAACGTGTAATGTCCTACGCGCAGGCCAGGAACATCGGTGATCGAGCCTCCCTCAGGAAGAGATGGCGGAGTGGGAGGAGCGTTGACGGAAATGGCCGTTGCAGCCGAATCCTGGGAAGTTACTGCACCACGCGCGAACTGCCGCCGACGAATGAACATGAAAACTCCTTTCAAATAATCTCACGGAGTCGATCTATGCAGCAATACTCCACATCGATCTATAACAATATCTACGGCAAAAACCGCGAGATTCGCTTCTTCGGTCCTCGAAGTTACCATCCCGCGAGCACCATTACAAATGCAACTGTCGCAATGCCAATAGCCTGAGGATAAGCCTGGCCGATCCCTTTTCCATGAGTAAATTATATTGCCAGAAGGATCGCCAACAACGTTGCGCCGATACTGACGAGAGCAGTTCGAGTGGTTGATACCAGGTTTTGCCGCCTTTACGAAAGAGCGTGAGTAGCCGGAATCGACCAGCCGCTGCACTGAAAGGTTAAGTATTACAGCGCATTCTGGGTATGGTGAGCCAGTCCCACGACTTATGAAGCTTTGTAGCCATAATCGGGTAGAGGATCAACACTCTTGAAGCCATATGTCTCGTAACGCGTGGTCACCTTGCCTCCGGTAACACTCACCACGGTGAACCCCTCTGGATAGTCAAGATAGGGACCATGCCACCAGTTCCCGCAGACAGCACCGCTCGTAATGTACGGAACGCCCCTCCACAGAACTATCTCGTTGATATGGGAGTGGCCCTGCAGGACCGCGATCACATTGTGCCCCTTGAAGACGTCTATGACCTCGGCGGAGTTTGCCACGCTTAGTAGAGGAATGTACTTGTGCATCGGCGAGTTTGGAGCAATATAGGCCGCCACAGCGGTGACCAATGGAATATGGGTTACCACAATGATCGGCGCGCCCGCAGGTACTTTTGCAAGATCGTTGACAAGCCAGGCCAGTTGCCTGCCATCCATCCTGCCCTCAAAAGAGTGTCCTGGCAGGGGGTTGATGGAATCTAAAACCACAAAGTGGCAATGCTTGTGATCGAAAGAGTAGTAGGTCTTGCCAAACCTCTCCTCATACATCTTCTTGCCGTACTGCGGGTCGTCTGGAGACACAGCCGTACCAATGATGCCAAGGCAATCATGGTTACCGATAGTGTGATAGACCTTCATGCCTAAATCCTGCTCGGTCTTGGCATAAAGATCGAAGAGCGAAGAAGCTCTCTCCTTGCTGACAGCACCGGCATCGAAGACATGATCTCCACCCTGAATGGTGAAGTCCGCCTTGATCGTACGGGCTTTCTTGAAAGCGGAGTCTGTTCCGCCCGCAGCATTAAACTCCGGCTCGATGTGACAGTCGGTGATAAATAGGAACTGAAACGAGTTCTCCGACGGTGCTGCCACCAAGCTCGGCACCAAGGCCGATACTGCGACAGCCGAACCGGCCCCAACAAAAAGTTGTCTGCGATTCATCCTGAGCATAGATAAATGTCCCTTCGGCTGGTTTGAGACCGCAGCCCTCGCCCCGGCAGGAGCAGCGAAGGCTGCGGACTCATCTCGTATCAAAGTCTACCAGTTGAGTTTTAGCGCCATCTGAATACGTCGGCTTGCGGCGGCTGTGTTGTAGACACCAAAGCTCGGGCTCGAAAGATTCAGAAAGTTTGTTCCCGAGACCGACAGGTAAGGATTGTTGAAGGCATTGAACAGGTCGGCTCGGTACTCAAGATTCCACGGTCCGGAACCAAGGAAACCTTTCTCGAACATGCGAATGTTTTTAGAGAAGGTCCAGTCGAAGTTGATGAACTTATTCAACCGGGCTGTATTGCGTGCACAATTTCCATTGTTGCCCAGCAGCGTCGGAACGTATTTTGTATTCGACGCAGGTTTGCCCATGGTGAAAGTTCCTCCAGATACGCAGTTCGGGCGAGAGTTGTCGAGCCCTGAAACCGTGTCCCCGTCCATGTTGGCGTCAGGAATTCCTGCTATTGATCCGTTGATCACGGTGAAAGGCAATCCGGACTGAACCTGGTCAACGGTTGCGAAAGTCCAGCCCCCAAGAGCATGTCCGACGATTCCCCGCTGATCCCGATAGACGGGAATCTGCCAGACGTTCGAGAGCACGAAACGCTGCCGAATATCGAAGTCGGAGTTGCCATACTCGGCTCTTGAATTGAATTGGTTCTGTTCAAAGTTGAAGTCCAAAGCGCCTTGCCCAGGACTGTAGTCCGAACTGTAGTCGAGGGAATGCGATAAGACGTAAGAGGCGCGGAACAGGAGACCGTGCGACATGTTCTGCGACACTGTCACCTGGAGCGAGTTGTAGTTTGATGAACCTGTACTGTTGATGTAGCTAACGTCATTGAACCGAGGATCAATGCGCGGATTGTTTGTACCGTTCTCCCTCGCATAGTAGGCTTTGAACTCAGCAAGTCTCGCGGCCTGATCTGCGGCGCTTGTCGCTGGGGACGGACGGCTTGACGACACGGTAGAGTTGATGGGCTCATAGGTGGTCAGTTTTTCTCCCTTGGAGCCGACATAGGAAACTTCAGCCACGATTGACGGCGTCAGACGATACTCAACGCCGAGGCTGTACTGCTGATTATAGGGGTTCCTGATATTTGGGTTTTCGGATACAACAGAGCCCAGATTCGTGACGTTGTTGAAGCTGCCGACCTGAGCCGTATAGGTTGTTTGAAACGGTGATGTCCCGGCTAGAAGATTGGCAAGTGTATTTCCTCCGGTAAAGTTGGTTAGAGTTACTGTGTAATCGGTAGGAGGATCGGTCCGGCCAGCCTGCAGACCGTTGAAAATCAAGGAATCGAAATATACGCCATAGCCGCCGCGAACAACGATCCTGCCGTTCATCGGATTCCAGGCGAATCCAAAGCGAGGCGCAAAGAGGGCGGGACGAGAGTTGATGAGTGGGTTCCGCGTGTTGAACACGCCGAGCGGTCCACTGCCAAGCTGGCCAATGTTTCCGGTTCCCGATGTGTTGAGTATAGATTGCTGGTGGTTGGCATCACTCTGGCTGCCCTGGTACTCATAACGAAGGCCGAGGTTAAGCGTAATGGTGCGCCGTAATTTCCAGTCGTCTTGCACGAAGAAGCCGTCATAGCTTTCACGGAATCCACGATAGGTGTTTCCGAACAGTTGTGTATAACTGCCAACCGTTCCGGCCAGAAAGTTGTTAATGGACGTAAAAGTAAAGATACCGCGACTGCTCGTGTAATTGAGAGAATTGTCTTGGATGTAACGGAGATCAAGCCCTGCCTTTACGGTATGCTTGCCTCGAACAATGCTATATCCGTCACTCAATTGATACACGTCAAAAACGCGGCCTTGTGGCCAATACTGTTCGGTTCCAAAGCCAACGAGGCCGGTCACGTTATAACGTTGGGTGGCGGGGGTCGTTAGGGGCTCGAACAATGCGCTCGACCTGCCATAGGCGATCCGTAGTTCGTTGGTCATGTTCGGACGAGGCGTCCACGTTTCGGCAATCATCGCGTTACGGCCAACCGGGTCGAAGCTGGCATCATCCTCTGGCAGCGAGTTCGCGATGCGGTCAACGCTTGTTCCTGAACTGCTGTAGTAGCGCAACGTGAGGCTGTTTTTGCTCGAGAAGTAATGATCTGCGCGCAGCAGGTATTGCTGGTTCGTCGAGGGGTTTGGCTCGGAGATTGATGACGTGCCGATCAAGGGATTGCTGGTTGCGGTGGTAGGCTGAGGAAGAAGTTGCAGGAGGCTCAGAACCGAAGGGTCGGTAGCCATCGCGCGCGCGGCGGTCGTGGGAAGGTCAGCTACCAGCGTTGAGCCGGCGCCGTGAGTTGATCGCCCCTCATACCCAGCAAAGAAAAAGGTGCGGTTCCGGATGATCGGACCACCAACAGTGAACCCGTAATAGTTCTGAACGAGTGGGGCGGGTTTCCGCGTGGTGTCAAAGTAGTCCCTCGCGTTCAGCGCGGCATTCTGAATGAAATCGTAAGCAGTTCCGTGAAGAGCGTTGCTCCCGCTCTTCGTCACCATGACGATTTGAGCGGTTGATTTTACGCCATACTCTGCGGCCCAATTATTTGTCAGAACCTGAAACTCGGATAACATCTCGAGCGTGGGCTCGGTTCCCAGCGCTATGCCGCCAAATTCCCAGTCATTTGCGTCGGTGTAGTCCAATTGAGCGCTGGTCGATTTCGACCGTCCTCCATTTGCGTTGATCTGGCCGGCTTGCGCGCCATTGACCGTCGTGAATTCACCGCCGCGCGGATTGAACGTGGGAGTTGCGCCTGGCGCCAGGATCACCAGGCTGTTGATGCTGCGCCCAAGGTTCGGAAGCGTTCCAACTTCTGTCTCGTTATAGATGACGCCCCGCAGTGGGTCCGAAGCATCGAGCAGGGTGTCAGCGTTGGCTTTAACCTCAACGCTCGTGGTCGCTTGGCCAATCTGCAGCGTGAAGTTCTGAGTCGTCGTTTGACTGATGTTCACGACGATTTCGGCTGACGAAGAAGAAAAACCAGCCGCATTCACCTGAAGTCGATATCTGCCAGGTGGAACAGCAGTGAACGAGAAGGATCCGTCGCTATTGGTCGGAAATTGCCGTTCCGCCCCGGTCGCCATGCTTCTTAGGTCTACTGTTGCGTCCTTGATCGGTGCGGCGGACGGGTCGAGAACAGACCCAGCAACCAGACCCGTGGTGTATTGCGCGAGACACAGGAGCGGGCAAAAAAGCAGAAGCAATGCGCAAACTGGACCGATTAGCGACGGCTTCCCAAGCCAGGATCGCCGACCGGAGGCTTGCCCATGGAAAGCAAATTGAGCCTCTCTGAGTTTCGAAAGTAGCGTAAAGATGAACATCACAACTCTCCTATAAATTGATCGGTTTAGCCACCCTCCCAAGTTGGAATGCGAGGCGGCTCGAATATCTCTTGTTCTCAGGTCAGAACCGTCATGACTTGCCCCAGATTCTTGACCGACGTAGGCGGCTGATGGGTATACTCTAAATTCAGAACGGTATACCGTATGTTACAAACCGTAGGAAAGTCGATGAATTCTGTGTTGCGATTGGTGGAAAACAGTATTTGAAGGTTAGGAATAGCGGCGAGAAAACCAACAAACAGTCGGCGGAGGATTATGGAAAGTCTTGTAGAGACGCTTTACGGCAAGGTGCGGCGTGACATCGTGGAATGTGAACTGATCCCAGGCCAATCGTTCTCTGAGACCGAACTGGGGCGCCGGTATCAGGCGAGTCGAACGCCAGTTAGAGAAGCGTGCAGGCGTTTAGAACATGAGGGACTGATCGAGATCACGCCCTTCCGCGGCTATAAGATCGCCGTGCTGTCCGTGGCGGAGTTCCAGGACGTCCAGGAGATGCAACTGATCTTTGAACCCGAAGCGGCTGCGTTAGCGGCACAGCGGGCTAGTGAAGTTGAGCTTGAAGAGATGCAGCGGCTTGCAACCTGCGAGTATCGTGTCGGTGATAGGGAGTCCTATCGAGCATTCATTGAGACGAACTATCGCTTGCACTGCCTTATCGCGCAATCCACACGGAATCGCCGGCTATTCGAAGTCGTGAGCAATATTCATGTTCGATTGATGCGCTTTTTCTATCTTGGTCTCCCTCTCGATTCCTATGGTCCCACACTCCAGGCCGAACACATCTCCCAGGTGACAGCCATCCGTTCCCGTGACGAACAGCAGGCAAGACGTGAAGCAACTGATCATATACGAAAGGCGTTAGATCGCAGTGCTCACTCGCTAATGAACGCCATCCGCTTTGGAGAGATCGTATTCGACGCGAGCCAGAAGATTCAGGGGAAAATATCGAGTGAAAATAGGCTTAACCAGTGCTGATAGAGCGCTGAACATTATTGATCCGGCAACTAAATACTGTTTAGGTGCCCCATCCATTTCCGCGGTTTTTGCGGAAATGGGTGGGAAACAATGTCACTGTTTTCTTGCCGGATCAATAGAGCGGTTCTCCAATTGGTATAGCCTGACTTACTTCATCGAAGGTGGCTTTTTCTTAAGGAAAAAGCCACTCAGCTTACTGGCTTCGGTCTACAGCTATTGGAGAACCGCTCTAATTCCGTCAAACTATCTGTGTGTCGTAGA
>Ga0224558_1004437_pt1 | contig 10902 bp, 11 predicted proteins | sample 714S32024metaG_FD_180682 | JGI IMG/M metagenome (GOLD analysis project Ga0224558, IMG submission 180682) | Peat soil microbial communities from Stordalen Mire, Sweden - 717 S3 20-24 | ecosystem: Environmental > Terrestrial > Soil > Wetlands > Peat | place: Sweden: Norrbotten County, Stordalen... | reverse complement strand
GGTAAGTTTGGCCCCCGTAACTCGCACCGTACCGGCGTTGATGACGACGATATGATCGCCAAGGTCTTGATGCGGCGCATAATTCGGCTTGTGCTTACCCTTGAGGCGGTGAGCGATCTGCGAAGCCAGGCGACCCAGCGTTTTGCCTGCGGCATCGACTACATACCAGTCGACTCGGGCTTCATCAGGCTTGGTAAATACGGTATACATGGAAATACTCAGCTGTTTCAGGACTTAACGAAAGGCGCGAAAGTGTACAGAACCGCGAGTCACGTTACCAGCCCCGACTCGGCGACCCACCTTAGATACATTATAGTGTAGGTATGGCTGACCGCACATTTACCATATTCGATCGGTTAATTGGTGAAATTGGCAAGGCAATCAACGTCTTAGCCGCTCCCGTGTACGCCAACCGAGCATCGCCCGCGGCCGCCGGGGGTGAAGTGCTACTTGCGGAAGCCGAACGCGTGGCGTCGGGACGACTGATGCGGGTCAACCACTCGGGCGAGGTCGCCGCCCAGGCACTTTACCAAGGACAAGCACTCACGGCTCGCGACGCCACGGTTGCCGGAGCGATGCGCCAGGCTGCCGCCGAGGAGATGGATCACCTCGCCTGGTGCGAACAACGACTCCGGGAATTGAACGGCCGAACCAGTCTTTTGAATCCGCTGTGGTATGTAGGCTCGTTCGCCATCGGCGCCGTCGCCGGCGTGTTTGGCGATCGTGCGAGTTTGGGCTTCATCGCCGAGACCGAAAAACAGGTGGAAGCGCATTTGCGCAGCCATATGGAGCGCTTGCCCATGGCCGATCATCGTAGCCGGGCCATCGTCGATCAAATGACGCACGACGAGGTCGCGCATGGCGCACAGGCTGCGTCTTTGGGTGCCGATGAGCTGCCGTTCCTGCTGCGTTCGGCGATGCGTTTGACGTCCCGGGTCATGACCCGAAGCTCCTATTGGCTGTGAGCCTACGGCGTCCCTGCGGGGTTCCCTACGGGGCACCCTACGGGGTTCCAATCCCGTTAGTGCTTGCGATTCCAGGACTTATGTAATAAAACGTGCGCCAGCACACGCGTTAAAAGCCGCGATTCATTAAAGAATTAGGGAGTGACCATGGAAGAAGGGGCAAAAGCCTTAAGCGATATCCCAGCGATCAATCGTTTCTTGAGCTACTGCCGAATCCGGACAGTCCCTTCCAAGACCGTGATCATTCACGCCGGCGACCTGCCCGACATTCTGTACTACATCATCAGCGGCTCGGTCGAAGTCATGATCGAGGACGAGGATGGCAATGAAATGGTGCTTGCCTACCTGAATAAAGGGCAATTCTTCGGTGAAATGGGCTTGTTCTATGAACAACCGACCCGCAGCGCCTGGGTGCGAACCCGGCAGCAATCCGAACTCGCCGAAATGACCTATCCGCGTTTCCGGCAGATCGCTGCAGAGAGCCCGGGGCTGATCTTCGAGCTGGCCACGCAGCTCGCCACCCGCCTCGATCGAACCAATCGCAAATTGGGCGACCTCGCATTTGTCGATGTGACCGGCCGAGTGGCGCACGCCATCATGGACCTTTGCGGTGAACCGGACGCGATGACGCACCCGGAGGGCATGCAGATCAAAGTGAGCCGGCAGGAGTTGTCGCGTCTGGTGGGATGCTCCCGTGAAATGGCCGGCCGCGTTCTCAAGGTGCTCGAGGAACAAGGACTGCTGCGCGCCACCGGAAAGACCATCGTGGTATTCAATGCGCGTCCCAAGGTGAAAACACGGCCGTTGATCGTGCCCGTGAAAGCCGGGGCCAACACCAGCAATGCCGCGACCAGTAAAATCACGCGCACGGAACCCGTCGACGATGACGACGATGAGGACGATGAGGACGACGACGAATGAATCTGAAGAGGCCGCCGAAAGGCGGCCTCTTCATTATGGGCCTCTGACGGGCATCAGGCGGATGATGAGCCTTTGGGCAACGGCAGCATCGTCAAGGCAGAGGACCGTCCGATTTCGATCTGCGCCCGCATCGACTGGATGGTTTTCGCATAGTCGGCGCTGCTGAATATGGCGGAACCGGCAACGAAAGTATCGGCGCCCGCTTTGGCGATGGCGGCGGCATTATCGATCTTCACTCCGCCGTCGATTTCTAGTCTGATATCGCGGCCGCTGGCGTCTATTCGGGCGCGCGCGTCCGCCAGTTTGACCATCGCTTCCGGAATGAATTTTTGTCCGCCGAAACCCGGATTGACGGACATCAACAGCACCATGTCGATCTTGTCGATCACGTAATCCAGCCAGTTCAACGGTGTCGCCGGATTGAAAACGAGCCCCGGCTTGCACCCCGAATCCCGGATGTGCTGGATGGTGCGATCGACGTGCTGCGTAGCTTCCGGATGAAAGCTGATGTTCGTCGCTCCCGCCCTTGCGAAGTCGGTCACCATCGCATCCACCGGCGACACCATGAGATGAACATCGATCGGCGCTTTGATCCCGGCTTTGCGCAATGCCTCGCAGACCAACGGACCGATGGTCAGATTCGGCACGTAGTGATTGTCCATGACGTCGAAGTGGACCCAGTCGGCGCCCGCGGCGAGCACCGCATTGACCTCTTCACCCAAGCGAGCGAAGTCGGCGGATAGAATGGATGGAGAGATGATGATAGCCATGTTGTACCCCGTGTAGCGTGTTCCCGTGTAGCCCGTTCACTCTTAACGCATGCCGCGTGCAGCACGTATTGCCTCGTAAGCCTCTTGGATGCGCTGCGTCTTTTCTTTCGCCACTTGCGCCATGGACTCAGGCAAGCCGTTGGCCACCAGTTTATCAGGGTGGTGACGGCTCATCTGGCGCCTGTAGGCCTTGGTGACTTCTTGGTCGCTGCTGCCGGCGTTGACCTCGAGCTCCGCATAGGACGCGGCCAGAGGCTTTTCCGCGGAAGGCCGGCCGCTTGGCCCGCTGCGCGCGTGCTGTCGTGCTCTCACCGCGGCCTCCAGGTGAGCAAACTCGAGACCCGAGATCCCAAGCCGCGCGGCCACTCGCGTCAAGATGGTCCGCGACGACAGCGAGATGCCGTTGCCCGCGAGGGCAGCCCGCAGCTGCAATTCCACGAAAGCGCGCAATAAGTCGTGACGCATGGCGCACACGGCGCGAAAGTGTTCCACGCTTGCGTCGGCATCGTAGTTCGCGGATTTCCCGAAGCGATAACAGGCGATGGCGGCTTGGACTTCACCGGGACCCAAGCGAAGTTCCTGCATGAGCCGGCGCGCCGCGTCGATTTCCGCTTCCGATACGCGTCCGTCGGACTTCGCGACATGTCCCATGAGTTCGAACGTCGTGCGGAAAAAAACCTCCGAAACGGACGCATAAGGGCCCCCGCCGGCGGCGGCATGGGCCGCGGCAGCCGCGTAGGCACTATCGGCGTACCGGAGGACCGCGCCATCATCGAACATATGGCCAATGATGGCGCCCATGACCGCGCCCCAGACGTTCCGGGTTATCATGAAGCCGATCAAGGCCCCAAAGAATTTGCCTTTCCAAGCCATTCGCGTTGACCTATCCGGGCCGCCCCGCCACAATCGCCGACCTTCCACCCGGGTTATGGTAGCAGTCGGAAGTACGCGCACACATGGAACAGTTTTCGCAATCAGCACCGTTGTTCGAGACCCGCCTCCGCAGTCTCAAAAAGATCCACCAGGGAAAGGTACGCGATATCTACGATGTCGACGCGGATCATCTGCTAATCGTCACCACCGACCGGCTGTCGGCCTTCGACGTGATATTGCCGGATCCCATCCCGTTCAAGGGGGAGGTGCTCACGCAAATCTCGTTGTTTTGGTTCGCCAAGACGCGCCACATGGTGGCCAATCACTTGTCTGAGTTGAGGGTGGAGGACGTCATCGCCGATCCTGACGAACGCGCGCAATTGGCCGGCCGCGCCATGGTGGTGAAGAAAATGACCGCACTGCCCTTGGAAGCCGTGGTGCGCGGATACCTGATCGGTTCAGGCTACAAAGACTACAAAGCCCACGGTTCGGTATGCGGCATTGCCCTTCGGCCCGGATTGCAACTGGCGGAGCGGCTGCCCGAGCCTTTGTTTACTCCGGCCTCCAAAGCGCCTGCCGGCAAGCACGACGAGAACATCGATTTCGACGCCATCGTGAAGCTGGTGGGCCGTGAACACGCGAACAGTATTCGCCGCATCGCCTTGGAGATCTATGGATACGCTGCGGAACATGCGCGCGCGAGAAACATCATCATCGCCGATACGAAATTCGAGTTCGGCACCGACAAGGCGGGCAACCTGTTCCTGATCGATGAGGTATTGACGCCCGATTCATCCCGCTTCTGGCCGGTCGCATCGTACAAGCCGGGAATCAGCCCGCCGAGTTTCGACAAGCAATTCGTGCGCGACTATTTGGAGTCATTGCACTGGAATAAGAGCCCGCCCGCGCCGCATCTGCCGCCCGATATTCTGAAGCGTACCAGCGACAATTATCGCGAAGCGCTGAGGTTACTGACGGCCTAAGTTCTTCGCTATGCTCAACTGGCAGGAACATCTCGAAGACGGATTGTTTCAGAAATCGCGCGACATGGCGCCTCCGTGGGGACCGGTGTTGCGCCTGCTGCGCTACCCCGCGGCTCTCATACGTGATTGGCTCACCGGGGAAATCAATGTCCGCGCGATGGGCCTCGCCTACACCACGCTGCTCTCGCTGGTGCCGTTGATGGTGTTCAGTATCTCGATTTTGAAAGGGTTGGGCGCACGCGCTGATTTGCGCTACATCCTGCATCAATTCCTCCGCCCCATGGGCAGCGCGGGGAATGAATTGACCGAAAGCATCATGCAGTTCGTCACGAACATGCGCGGCGACGTCCTCGGGTCGATCGGCTTGGCCTTTCTCGTTTACACCGTGATCAGCACCATTCAGAAAGTGGAGACGAGTTTCAATTACGTCTGGCGGGTCCAACGTCCGCGCAGCTTTGCGCGCCGTTTCACGGAATTTCTGTCCGTCATGATCGTCGGGCCCGCGCTGCTGGCGGTTGTCGTCGGACTCTTGGGAGCCGCCGAACATAGCCCGTTCGCGCAATGGCTGAATGATATTCCGCCGCTCGCCTGGGCCATGTCGGCGCTGGGCCGGCTCGTGCCGTACGTCATCGTCACCATCGCATTCACCTGCATGTATGCGTTCGTTCCGAACACACGCGTCATGCTGCGGCCGGCTCTCATCGGCGGCGTGACCGCAGGCGTGATCTGGGCGTTGGTGGGGAGAATTTTTACCACCTTCATCGTGTATTCCTCGCACATGATGGCCGTCTACACCGGATTCGCCATCGTCCTCACGACGTTGATCTGGGTGTACTTGAGCTGGCTCATCCTGCTCATCGGCGCCCAACTCGCCTTCTATGTGCAATTTCCCCAATACCTGCGTCATGGGCAGGAACCGGTTGAACTCACCGGCAGCGCGCGCGAACAGGCGGGATTGGCGGTGATGTATTTGATCGGCCGCGACTACGGCACCGGCAAGAATTATTGGACGGGCAACAGTCTCGCTGCAGAACTCGATATCCCGGGCACTGCGCTCGCGCCGGTGCTCGCCTGCCTGGAGCGTGGCGGATTGATCGTAGCCACCGACAAGGAACAGTTTCTGCCGGCGCGCGACCTCGCCGGCATCCAATTGATCAATGTCATCGACTCAGTGCGAACCCGACAAACCGGGCGGCTGATGATCGACATGCGCTGCGTGGCGCCGGCATCGCTGGTGATGGGAGAGGTCGAAGCAGCGATTCGCGAATGCCTCGGCGGTCAATCGGTTAAGGATCTGACCGCCGGAGCGTGAACTCATCGAGTTAGTCTCCGGCGATCGTCATCTCTTTGAGCAGGATCGAACCCGTGCGAATTCCGCCGCGGGTGTCGATGTCGTCACCCACGGCGGCAATCCCTTCGAACATGTCGCGTAAGTTCCCGGCGATGGTGATTTCGGCCACCGGGTATTGAATGACGCCCTTCTCGACCCAGAAGCCGGCAGCGCCGCGCGAGTAGTCGCCGGTCACCATGTTGATGCCCTGCCCCATGAGCTCCGTCACCAAGAGTCCTGACCCTAAGCGCGCAAGCATTTCCGGCATTCCGCCGGTGGTATTGGCAGCAACGATGAGATTGTGCGCACCGCCGGCGTTACCGGTGGTCTTGAGTCCCAGCTTCCGAGCGGAGTAACTCGACAGGATGTAGCCGGTGAGCACGCCGTCGGCGATCAGTTCGCGATCCTTCGTCGCGACGCCTTCGTCGTCGAATGGTGCGCTGGCCATCGCCTTCGGGATGTGGGGCCGCTCCACGATCGAAAATCCGGACGGAAATATCTGTTGCCCCACTGAATTCAACAAAAACGAGGATTGCCGATACTGGCTGCTGCCGCGAATGGCAGCCGCGAAGTGGCCCACGAGGCCGCGCGCGATCTCCGGCACGAACAACACGGGAGCGCGGCGCGTAGCTAATTTACGCGGATCCAACCGAGCGATGGTGCGCCGCGCGCTCTCGCGTCCGATCGCCTCCGCATCCTCCAACTCGTGCCAGTCCCGCGAACTGCTGTACCAATAGTCGCGCTGCATGTCCTCGCCCTTGCCGGCGAGCACGACGCAGCTCACGGTGTGAGACGTCGTAGGATAGCCCCCCACGAAGCCGTGAGTGTTTCCGTACACGTGTAGTCCCTGATGCGTGCTGACGGACGCTCCCTCCGAGTTATTGATGCGCGAGTCGAACTCGAGAGCCGCCGTTTCGGATGCTTTGGCGATTTCAATCGCCCGGTCAGCGGTGACATTCCAGGGATGCGCGAGATCCAAGTCGGGCGGTGACCGGGCCATCAGCGCCGCATCCGCCAGGCCTGCGCAGGCGTCCTCCGCGGTGAAACGGGCGATGCTGCAAGCCTTGGCCACGGTGGCGCGCACGGCGTCCGGCGAGAAGTCGGCGGTGCTTGCCGACCCCTTGCGCTGGCCGAAATAGACGGTGATCCCCATGCTGCGGTCGCGCTGGTGTTCCAGAGTTTCGACCTCTCCGAGTCGCACACTGACCGAAAGACCAGTATCCTGGCTGACAGCCGCCTCTGCCTGGGAGGCGCCGCGGGTGCGCGCCTCTTCCAGGGCGCGTTCGATAATCGATTCCAAGTCTTCCGGGGCAAGACGTAACGGGTTGTTAGGCGCGACGGCCATCGTCATCTCCAACTTAAGTCTCGAGGGCTCCAATTCATGATTCTACCGACCTGAGTGATAGCATGCGCAATATGACGACGACGAGTGAAACCGACGATTCCGGGGAAACTGAAGAGCAACGCCTGAGTAAGAGCGCGCGCAAGCGCGAGGCGGCTTCTCTGCAGGAGCTCGGCGTCCAGCTGTCGGCCCTGCCCGATCAGGAAATCAAGGCTTTGGGGCTGCCGGATAGCCTTTTCGTGGCCCTTCGGGACCTGCGTCGCCTGCCTTCCCATGGCGCGCAGGTGCGCCAGCGACAGTATATCGGCAAATTGATGCGGAGCATCGATCCGGAGCCGGTACTCGCCAAACTGGCCGAGCGCAAACAGCGCCACGACAAGGAAATTCGCCACTTCCAGCAGATCGAGCGCTGGCGCGATCGGCTTCTGTCGGAACCGGCGGTCGGGGTTCCGGAATTGCTCAAGGAATATCCGCAGATCGACCAGGCAGCCTTGCTCAAATTGCTCGATAAGGCGGAACGAGAGCGGCTCGAACAGCGCTCCCCGGTCGGTGCGCGCGAGCTTTTCGCCTTCCTGCGCGAGCTACTCGAATAGGCTTTGCTAGACTAACGCCTTATGAAAGCCGTGGTCGGAATCATCATGGGCTCGACTTCCGACTGGGAGACGATGCAGGGAGCGGCTGACACGCTCACCGCCCTTGGCATCGCCTACGAAGTACGGGTCGTCTCCGCGCACCGCACGCCCGACCTCTTGTTCGAATACGCCGGGGCCGCACGCGATCGCGGCCTGAAGGCCATCATCGCCGGTGCGGGCGGAGCCGCACATCTACCCGGTATGACTGCCGCCAAAACGTCGATCCCCGTGCTCGGCGTACCGGTGCAGTCGAAGACGCTCAACGGCCTGGACTCTTTGCTCTCCATCGCCCAGATGCCGGGCGGCGTGCCCGTCGCCACCTTCGCCATCGGCGCTGCCGGCGCCAAGAATGCAGCGCTGTTCGCTGCCGCGATTCTTGCCAACGAGTTCATCGAAGTACGAATCGCCTTGGATGCATTTCGGTCGGCGCAAACCGCGGCGGTCCTTGCAAAGCCGGATCCGCGCCAATCTTGAAGTTCTCAAGGGTGGGCATCGTCGGCGCGGGCCAGCTAGGCCGCATGATGGCCCTTGCCGGGTATCCGTTGGGCCTGCGCTGCCTCTTCCTGGACCGCAGCGCCGATGCTCCCGGCGCGCAAGTGGCGCCTATCTTGGTGGGTGAACTCGAGGATGCCAGCCGCCTCGAGGAATTGGCGTCGCGCAGCGATGTCCTCACCTTCGATTGGGAAAACATCGCAGGCAGAGCTCTCGCGCCGCTCGAGAAATTGACGGTCATTCGCCCGCCGCGCGCGGCGCTGGAAGTGTCGCAAGATCGGCTCCAGGAAAAGGCACTGTTCGGCGCTTTGAGGATTCCGACGACCGCGCACGCCGCCGTCGACAGCAAGCAAGACCTCGTGCGCGCTACCGCCAAGCTGGGCGTCCGCGGCATACTCAAGACTCGGCGGATGGGCTATGACGGCAAGGGGCAATACCTCATTCAGCGCGCGGCCGACATCGATGACGCCTGGGCCCGCATCGGCGGAGCCGGCCTGATCTACGAAAAATTCCAAGTTTTTTCGCGCGAAATCTCCATCATCGGTGCGCGTTCGGCCGCGGGCGACATCGTCTACTACCCGCTGTCTGCAAACACTCACTCGGGCGGGGTCCTGCGCTACAGCGTTGCGCCTTTCATTCATCAGCCTCTCGAGCGCATGGCCAGACGCTACTTGAAAAAGGTCATGGAACGCTTGGGCTACGTCGGCGTCTTGACCATCGAGTTCTTCGTGGTCGAGGGCCGATTGGTGGCGAATGAAATGGCGCCAAGGGTTCATAACTCGGGTCATTGGACCATCGAGGGATGTATCAGCAGCCAATTCGAGAATCACCTTCGCGCCATTTGCGACCTTCCGCTCGGTAGCACGCGCGCGCTGGGCCATACCGCGATGATCAATTTTTTGGGCCAAATGCCCGATATTGAGCGCCTCTTGGCCATAGAAGGGCTTAGCTTTCACGATTATGGCAAGGAGCCCCGGCCCGGCCGCAAACTTGGTCACTGTACGATCATGAGAACCGGAGCAGGGGATCGAAACCGAGTGCTGGCGGATGCTCTGAAATTTATCGAATGGACCTAGAAATCCCACGTTTCACCCGCACGCCCTAATCGCGTAGACTGGTTATCGACATGTATTTAGAACTGTTCAAACTGCACGAACTGCCGTTCCGCCTTAGTCCGGATCCGCAATTTCTATACTTGAGCAAACAGCATGCGCGCGCCAAAGCGTACATGGAGTCGACGATCTGGTTCACGGATGGCTTCGTGGTGATCACGGGGGAAATCGGCGCCGGCAAGACCACGCTCATCGAAACGTTCCTGCACGAATTGCAACCCGACGTGATCGTGGCGCAAATCAACCAGACGCAACTTTCGCCTACGGCGTTCCTGCAAACCGTCTTGGTACAATTCGGCTTCTCGCCCTTCAACATGAAGAAGCCGGAAGTTCTGGCGACGCTCAATCAATTTTTGGTGGATCAATTCAGCGCCGGCCGGAAAGTGCTGCTGATCGTCGACGAAGCGCAGAATTTGAGTTATCGCGTGCTAGAAGAGATACGCATGCTGTCCGGAATCGAATCCGCCAAGGAAAAGGCGCTACGCATCATTCTCGCCGGGCAGCCCGAACTCAACGAGAAGCTGAATTCACAGGAACTGACACAGCTCACCCAACGCGTACGTCTGCGCTTCCATTTATCCGCACTCACGAAGGCGGAGACCAACGCCTACATCGATCACCGCCTCGAGGTGGCGGGCTCACAGGGACGGCGAATATTCACCGACGATACCTATCCGACGATCTACCGGTATACCGGTGGCGTGCCGCGCCTCATCAACACCCTTTGCGACACCTGCATGATGGCGGCCTTCGCACGTGACAGCGACACGGTAACGGCTGCCGATCTCGAGACGGCGATTCAGGAATTACAGTGGGTTGAGTTCGCCTCCTCCACCAATCGCATGGGCGCGCCCGGATTCCAGCAGTCCTACGCGCCCCCGAGAGATTTGAATCAAGCGGTCGGCAGAATTCTGCTGGCCAGCGAGGGTAAAACTGTCATCGAGCGAGAGCTCAAGCCGGGCCGGTTGGTCATTGGACGCACTCCGGACAACGATTTACAGATCGACAGCAAATTCATCAGCCGGCATCACTGCCAGATAGTCACTGAGCCCGATGCCTGTCTCATCGAAGATCTCAACAGCACCAACGGCATATACGTGCAGTCCAAACGCGTGAGGCGCTACAACCTGAACGACGGCGATGTTGTTCAGGTCGGTCAGCACGAAATCATGTATATCGACGAACGCCCGCAGCGCGCGCGGGCTCAGGTCGAGTCGCGCGACGCGGAACACATCGAAAAATCTTGAAGGGCCAGCGGATGGCGTTCAGGCTAGCGGATGACTCGTGCGCTAGCGGTTCAATCTCGAAGGCAGTTCGATGGTCTCGCCCGAATACTCGCGGCTGAGAGCCCGGTAATCCTGACGCCGCAGGAATACCGTGAGGGCAGCGACCTCCGCGGCCAACCCGATGACGAGGGCTATCGCCGTCTCCGGTTCCTCAGGATCGAAATAAGCGAGCAATATCGCGAGTCCGCCGATCGCT
>Ga0224558_1004435_pt1 | contig 10903 bp, 8 predicted proteins | sample 714S32024metaG_FD_180682 | JGI IMG/M metagenome (GOLD analysis project Ga0224558, IMG submission 180682) | Peat soil microbial communities from Stordalen Mire, Sweden - 717 S3 20-24 | ecosystem: Environmental > Terrestrial > Soil > Wetlands > Peat | place: Sweden: Norrbotten County, Stordalen... | reverse complement strand
CTTCGCAGCCGACCGACTTCATATTCTCTGCCGTCGGGGAACAGCTCGGCTTTGCAGGGGCGGCCACGGTCCTCCTCCTCCTCGGGATCCTCTGCTGGCGTGTCCTGCGTGCCGCGCATTTTGCACGCGACCCCTTCGGACGGCTGTTGGCAACTGGGGCCTTCACCCTGATCGCGTTCAGCGCCTTCGAGAACGCCGGCATGTCGATGGGGATCATGCCGATCGCCGGGATCCCCCTGCCCTTCCTCAGCTACGGCGGATCGGCCACCATCGCCTTCTTTTGCGCAGTTGGCATCGCATTGTCGGTGCACCTGCGCCGTGGGCGATGACGCTCGCCGGGACCTCGGGCGCACCGACCAACGGTGAGCCTCTTGCGCAGGAGGGCGCGGACCACCCCGAGGAGGAGCACGCTCCGAGCGGCGAGGCGGCGCCGGGACAGGCGACCGAGGAGCACGGTCCGCGCGGCGAGGCGGGGCAGGGTGGGTCCGAGGCGCAGGGCGCGGATCGCGAGCGTTGGAGGTTGGCGGTGGTGACCGAGGTGTCGATGGACCTTCCAGGGGTCCATCCCGAGATCGTGCTCCAGGAATCGGCGGCCCCGTACCGAGTGCTGCGCATCCCCGTGGGTTTCGCCGAGGGTACCGCCATTGCCTACGCGTGGCGCAGGATCGCCACTCCGCGCCCGCTCACGCACGAGCTCGCGACCGAGATCCTCTCAGCTCATCAAGTGAACATCGAGGGGGTCCGCATCACCGCCCGGCGCGGCCAGAGCTTCTACGCCGAGCTCGACACCATGGGACCAAGAGGGCGACGCGTGATTCCATGTCGGCCGTCGGACGCGATTGCTCTTGTCTTACGCCAACCGATGCCCACCCCGCTGCTCGTGGCAGACGAGGTGCTCGAAGGCCGGGAATCGGGGGGGACCTGAACGAACCACTCCGAGCAGGCCTATCTGACGTCGCACTATTGCTCTGGTGGCCCGACCGTCTCCGCCCGCTGGGCCGAGAGCGGTATGGCGGTTGCCTCCGCGGCTGTGGCCGCACGCTCGCCCTCGTCCGAGATGCGCATGAGCAGCGCGATGAGCACGTAGTTGGCGACGAGAGACGAGCCGCCGTAGGCGATGAACGGCAGGGTGATACCCGTGAGAGGGAGAAGGCGCACGATCCCCGCCATTATGAAGAACGCCTGCATTCCGAGTATGACCGTGAGACCCGCCGCGAGGAGCTTGGCGAAGTCAGAGCGCGCCGTCTGAGCGATGCGCAGTCCGGCTCCCACGATCAGCACGAAGGCGAAGACGACCAGGCTGGTGCCGAGCAACCCCCATTCGGTACCGATGGCCGCGAAGATGTAATCGCTTCCGACCTCGGGGATCTGAGTGAGGTTGGCCTGGCCGAAGCCCAGACCGGTGCCGAGAAGACCTCCGGTGCCCAAACCGTAGATGCCCTGAACCAGCTGGTCCGAACCGCCAGGCAGGCCCACACGAGTCCAAGGATGCAGCCAGTTCGCCACGCGCTCTCCCACTTGGGAGAAGAGCTTGTTGGCGACGAAGGCGCCAACAGCGAACAGCCCCATCCCGAAGGCGATGTAGCGGCCCTTGCCCGTCGTGAGCCACAGCATCGCTATGAACAACACGAAGATCAGAAGCGCGAAGCCGACGTCGCGCTCAGCGGCGAGCACGACCATAGCCAAGCCCCAAGCCATGAGGATGGGAATGAGCGGTCGGGGGTCGATCACGAGGCGGTTACCGAGCCGGACGGTCGGGATCGAGAGGAGCTCTTGTTTCTCGGAGAAGTACGACGCGAAGAAGACGCACAGCAGGATCTTGGCCAGCTCTATCGGCTGGCCACTGAGTGGGCCGAGCTTCACGAACAGCCGAACACTCGGCCCGTTGCGCACGGCGACGGATTCGCCTAGATGCGGGATGAGTGGGGACAGCATCAGGAACACCGCTACCAGGAGCAAGATGTAGCGGTAACGGTCGAGGTCGCGAGATCGCCGCACCACCAGGAGAGTCGCCACGTACATTGTGATCCCGACCGCCGTCCATGCCGCCTGCAGCTGAGGCGGGTAGTGGCGTTCGCCGATCACCACGATCATGACGTACCCCAGGCCGTTCAGAAGGGTGGCGATGGGAAGAAGCACGGGGTTCGCGTTGGGTACGAGGAGCCGGTTGGCGACGTGGGCGACGGCGGCCAGGCCGATGACTATCGCGAGGAACGGAACCAGGTCGGGCGGGATCTTCGAGGTGGTGCCGACAGAGGCGAGCACATAGGTGGCGATGATGATCACAGAGCCGAGTATGAGCAGGCCAAGCTCGGTTCGGCGCCTCGCATTGGGTCCTTTAGGCCGAGTGCCCGATGCCCGGTACCTAAGCGGAAGCCTCATCATCCTCCCGGGACGGTCCGTGCTCGCACGTGCCCCGGACTGGCCCCCAAGACAACCCCTCGGGCGCTCGACGCAACGGGGCTCGGCCCACCGAGCGGCAGCCTAGAGCCTCGAGATGGTCTCGAGCCGCCATGGTGACCCAAGTCTCGAACCACCACGTGGCCCAAGTACCGTAGAGGGCATGACGTCGAGGTCGGTGTCCGCACAGCCCAGCGCCAAAGTGGCGGCTCAGGCACGCGGGGATGCATCGGCCGTCCAAGAGGCGCCAGTCGAGCATCGTGCCACCAAGCCGGGCGACGTCATGGAAGGCATGGGTCGTGAGCGGTTCTCGAACCGTGAGTTGTCGTGGCTGGAGTTCAGTGCCCGGCTGCTCGAGCTGGCGGAGGACCCCACGGTGCCCCTGCTCGAGCGGGTGAAGTTCTTGGCCATCTTCTCCGAGGGGCTCGATGAGTTCTTCGAGGTTCGCGTCGCGGGCCTGAAGGATCGCGTCGACGCGGGCCTTCGCGGGCACTCTGCCGACGGGATGCGCCCGAACGAGACGCTGCGGGCGATAGCGATTCGTGTGCGCGAACTGGTCGAGCGCCAGTCGAGGATCTTTGTCGGCGAGATGGTCCCCGCCCTGGCGGACGCGGGGGTTCGTATCTCGGACTGGTCGGCGCTCGACGACGACGACCGTGAGTACCTCGTGGACGTGTTCGAGCGGCAGATCTTCCCCGTGCTCACTCCGCTGTCGGTCGATCCCGGCCATCCCTTCCCTTACATATCGAACCTCTCGCTGAACCTGATCCTGCGGGTGGGCGACCCGTTGACCGGCGAGGAGCGTGTGGCGCGGGTGAAGGTCCCGCCGCTTCTTCCGCGCTTCGTGGTGATGCCCGACGGCGAGAGGTTCGTTCCCCTCGAGCAGGTGATCGCCGCTCACCTCGGAAGGCTCTTCGGCAACATGGTGATAGGCGAGCATTATGCATTTCGCGTCGCCCGCAACGCTGACCTGGCGCTCGAGGAGGACGAGGCCGACGACTTGCTGGTCGCAGTCGAGATGGAGCTCCGGCGTCGGCGTTTCGGGCGCGCCGTGAGACTCGAGGTGTCCTCGGATATGTCCGCGGACGTGCGCGACATGTTGCTACATGAACTCGACCTCGGGCCCGACGACCTTTTCGAGACCGAGGCTCCTCTGGACCTCGGGGGCCTGTGGAAGGTTCACGAGCTCGACCGGCCAGACCTGCAAGAGGAGCCCTGGGCACCGATGACCCCACCCGCGCTGGTGAACGCCAGCAGCGAACCGGCGGACTTGTTCGTGGTCCTGCGTGAGCGCGATGTGCTGGTTCATCACCCCTACGACTCGTTCACGACGTCTGTGGAAGCGTTCATAGCCCAAGCAGCTGTAGACCCCGACGTGCTTGCCATCAAGCAGACGCTCTACCGGACCTCGGGCGACAGCCCGATCGTGGCGTCGCTCATTCAGGCTGCAGAGGCCGGCAAGCAGGTGGCGGCCGTGGTGGAGTTGAAGGCCAGGTTCGACGAGCAGGCGAACATCGTATGGGCGCGCGCCCTGGAAGAAGCGGGCGTTCACGTCGTCTACGGGCTCGTCGGGTTGAAGACCCACTCGAAGGCCGCACTGGTGGTGCGGCGCGAGGACGGTGGCATTCGCCAGTACTGCCACGTGGGCACCGGCAACTACAACCCACGCACCGCGCGGCTCTACGAGGACATGGGCTTGTTGTCGGCGGACCGCGACCTAGCGGCCGATGTCGGTGACCTGTTCAACTTCCTCACCGGTTACAGCCGAGCTGTTCACTACCGCAAGCTGGTGGTGTCCCCGCTGTCAATCCGGACCAGGATCGTTGAGCTGATCGAGCAGGAAGCGGAGCTCGGCACCGAGGGCCGGATCACGGTGAAGGTCAACGGGCTCACCGACCCCGAGATCATCGACACTTTCTACCGCGCTTCGGAGGCGGGGGTCCCTATCGATCTCATGGTGCGGGGCCTGTGTTGTCTGCGGCCTGGGGTCCCAGGTCTGTCGGAGACGATTCGCGTGCGCTCGATCGTCGGTCGCTTCCTCGAGCACTCGCGTATCTATCGGTTCGGCGGCACTGCCCACCCGCTGACACTTCTCATGGGATCGGCCGACCTCATGGAGCGGAACCTCGATCGCCGCATCGAGCTTCTGTTCCCGGTGACCGACAGCGAGCTACAGGCGAGGCTGCTCGAGGTGCTCGAGTTGGACCTCGCCGATGACACGAATTCCTGGCTGCTGGGTCCTGACAGCAAGTGGTCGCGAGTTCCGACGACCGCAGGGGTGAGCGTGCAACGCCGCTTGCAGGAGCTCGCACGCGATCGTGTACGGCGCCGACTCGATCCCGAGGTTCTCGACACCTCCAGTGCTTGAGGCGTTCGGCGAGACATCCAACCGGCGCGCAGACCCGCGCACAACCGACTCGTGCTCAATCGGGTGGTGGGTCAGACAGCCTGGTGACCTGCGTCCTCGTGCAGGGGGTCGACCGCCTTGGGAATGCCTCCTTCGGGTGTGGGCGCCCCCTGTGAGCTCGAAGCGGTTTGCGACCCGCCTGCGGTCGCGTCCGAACCGCCTCCACCCTCGATGGGAGCCAGGTGCTGCTCGACTATGTCTTCGTGCACCGAGCGGATGCGCTCGCGCCAACCTTCCGAGGTGAAGCGAAGCGAGAGGTATGTGCCGCCGCCCGCGGGGATGGGAAGCCAGAAGTTGACCAACCGGTAGCCGAGCACTCCGAGGAGCGCGACGGCCTTAGGACAATGGAATCCGACAAGCGTCGGGATCAGAACGCCCTCCACCACGCCGAGGCCACCGGGGGTGATGGGTATGAAGGCGAGGACGTTTGCCAGGCCGTAGGCGACGAGGAGATCGATCGGCGAGACCAATTTGTGGAACGCGGCGATGAACACCCACAGGGACGCGGCGTCGAACAACCAGTTGGCCGCCGCCCACGCCACGGCCCGGTAGAGCAGGTCGCGTTCTTTGGCCAAGGCCCGGAGGCGCTCGGCTATGCCCTGGACGGCGTCTGCGAGACGGTCACCGTCGAGGAAGGGCACGCGGCCGGCCAGGCTCTTTACGATCTCAACGACACGTTGGCGGCCTCTGGTCAATAACACTATGACCCCGGCGAAGATGGCCATCATCAACATGCCCGCGCCGGCTGCCACCGCGTAGAGGGGGTTGTAGCCATGGAAGAAGAGAGACACGAACAGCGCCAGCCAGAACAGGACGTTGAGAACGACCGCTGAGCCCACCCCCTGCATGGCCAACGCAAAACCAGCGTCGCGTCTACTCACGTCGTTATGCGTCAAGAGGCGGTACGCGAGGGCGGTGCCGGGTGCGGTCCCCCCCGGCATGACGTGGCTGAGGGCAAGGCTCGACATGTTGATCCGAAACAGCCGCCAGCGCGATGGCCCTCCTCGCGGGAGGAGGGTGTGTGTGAGCTGGGCGTAGGCCGCCAGAGCAGCGCCCTCGAGCACTACTCCGACGACGAGGTAGGCGACGTTGACGCGGCCGATCAGGTTGAGCGAGCTGCGGGCGCCTGCGTGACCGAGCTCGGGCAGCACGAGGTACTCGAGCAGGAGCAGGACCACGAACACGCTGGCACCCCAGCGGATCCCCCTGCGCAGCCGCCGGCGGGGTGGGCTTCCGTGGCGCCTCCGGAGCATCCGTTCATGCTGGCACGTGGGGGAGGAGCCCAGCTGCCATGCTTGAACAATGCCCCCGGAACAGACTGTGGCGCATCCGGAGGTCGTTGTGATACCCCCAGAGGACGCTGCGGGGCTCCCGAGGGAGCCGGCTCGCCCCCAGGGACACGCCCCGACGATCCCGGAGGACGTTTCGGCTCTCGAGACGCGGCGTGCTCGCCTGTGGGAGGCGGCCGGAGCCCGGGGCATCCCCCTGCAGACGATCCTCGCCTTCGTCGGGGTTGTGGTGGCCGTCTACCTGGCGGGACGGCTGATCTACAAGCTCCGCGAGATCATCCTTCTGATCGTGGTCGCAGGGTTCATCGCCCTGCTGCTCAACCCTGCGGTCAGGTTCCTCCAGCACCGGGTGGTTCGACGTCGGGGGAGCGCAGTGGCGATCGTCGCGGTGTTGGCGGTGCTGGTCTTCGCAGGACTGGCGGCGGCGTTCGGGTACCCGCTGGTGAACGCCATTACCCACCTCGCGAGGAGCCTGCCGAAGTACGTGAACCAGGCCGAGCACGGGAAGGGCTGGATCGGCCACCTGGTGCGTAACTACCACGTGCAGCACTGGGTGCAGAAGAACCTGGCGCCGAAGTTGACGAGCTTCGCCAAGAACCTGTCCAAGCCTGCCTTGACGCTGGGGAAAGGTGCGGTGTCGCTCCTCGTCGCCTTGGTGGTGATCTTTATGCTGGTCCTTCTGCTACTGCTCGAAGGTCCGAAGTTGCGACGCGGTGTGCTGCGAATGATGAGCCCCGAGCGGCGCGTCACGGTCATCCGAGTTGCCGACGAGGTGAGCCGCTCCGTCACCGGGTACATGTTCGGCAACTTGATCACCTCGGTTATCGCCGGGGTCGTGGTCTACGTCGCGCTGACCGCGTTGGGAGTGCCATTCGCCTTGCTGTGGGCGCTTTGGGTGGCGATCGTCGACTTCTTGCCGATGATCGGCGGCGCGCTCGCCGGGATCCCGACGGTGCTCTTTGCTCTGGGCCACTCGCTCACAGCGGGCATCGTGGTCTTCGCCGTGTTCGTGGTGTACACCCAGGTGGAGAACCACGTGCTCAACCCGATCGTCATGAGCCGGACGGTGAAGGTGAACCCGCTGCTCGTCCTGATAGCCATCTTGGTGGGCGCCAGCGTCGGCGATCTGGTGGGAGGCTTCTTCGGTGGCTTCGTGGGTACCCTTCTAGCCATCCCCGTTGCCGGGTCCATCCAGGTGATCGCGCGCGAGGCGTGGCACGCGACGGCCCCCGAGAGTTCCGAGGTTTAGGCTGGTTCTGATGCTCCCGCTGGTGATCCTTCCCACCTACAACGAGTCCGAGAACATCGAAAGCGTCATACGGCGGATTCGTGTGGCACTTCCGGAAGCCGCTGTGCTGGTCGTCGACGATTCAAGCCCCGACGGCACCGCATTAATAGCGGAGCGCCTGGGCAAGGAGCTGGGTCAGGTGGAGGTCATGCGCCGGCCGGCCAAGGCCGGCCTGGGCAGCGCCTACCGCGCCGGGTTCGCCTGGGGTCTCGAGCGCGGGTTCGAAGCCTTCGTGGAGATGGACTGCGATCTCTCCCACGAACCCGAGGCGCTACGTAGTCTCATCGCGCCACTTGGCGAAGGGGTCGACTTGGTTGTCGGCTCGCGGTACATGCCGGGCGGTGCCATCCCGAACTGGCGTCTACACCGTCGGCTGCTGTCGCAGGGTGGGAACATCTACGCCTCGTTGATGCTGGGGCTGCACGTCACCGACTCGACCTCGGGCTTTCGGGCGTACAGCGCAGACATACTCCGCCGGGTAGATCTCGGTGCCGTGCGGGCGGACGGGTACGGCTTTCAGATAGAGATGGTCCACCAGGTGCTCGAGCACGGCGGGACGGTGACCGAGGTCCCGATCCGTTTCGTCGACCGCGTCGAGGGCAAGTCGAAGATGTCGGGCCACATCGTCGTGGAGGCCCTGGCCCTCGTCACGTGGTGGGCTTTCCTGCGGGCGGCACGTGCGCTGCTAGGGGTGTTGAGGCCGGCCACGACTGCAGCCGCCGGTGCGCGCCCAGCGCGTCGGACCCGTGCCGCAGGCAGGTTGAGCCCCGCATCCGCTCGAAAACCCATGGAAAGCGTCCCCTTGGTGCCCTTCGCTACCTCCGAAACCCCGGCAACCGTCGGAACCTCGGCAACCGTCGGAACCGTCGACGCCGCGACTACTGCTCTCACGACGGGCGAGAGCTCGGCCCGGCAAGGATCGGCCCGGCAAGGATCAGCCGGCCAAGAGAAGGCGTCCGAGCAAGAGGACGAGGGTGAGTCCGGTGACGGCTGAAGCCGTCAGTCTCCTCGAGGTGATCTGACCAACAATGGACACGTCGGCGCGGATCCTCGTGGTGGACGACGAGCCCTACATCACCGACCTGCTCTCGGCGGCCCTCAGGTTCGAGGGCTTCGCCGTGGAGGTTGCTGCGACGGGGGCCGAAGCCTTGGTGCTGGCGAAGGAGAGCCGTCATGACCTCGTGCTGTTGGACGTGATGCTGCCCGACATCGCAGGGACAGACGTCTGCCGACGGCTGAGGGACCTGGGGGTTGCTACTCCGGTGCTGTTTCTCACGGCTCGTGACGCCACCGACGACAAGGTGGCAGGGCTCATGGTGGGTGGCGACGACTATGTCACCAAGCCCTTCAGCCTGGACGAGCTGGTGGCCCGGATACATGCAGTGCTGCGGCGCACGGGCCGCTTGAAGGGCATCGCGAACGCACGCCTGGTCTTCGCGGATCTCGAGATGGACGACGAGACGCATGAGGTGTGGAGGCATCGGATCTTGCTCGATCTCACCGCCACCGAATTCAACTTGCTTCGCTACATGCTCGAGAACGCCAGACGGGTCCTCGCCAAGGGGGAGATCCTCGACAACGTGTGGTCCTATGACTTCGACGGCGACCCGAGCATCGTCGAGACCTACGTCAGCTACCTGCGCAAGAAGGTCGACTGTTTCGAGCCCTCGCTGATCCACACGATCCGAGGCGTGGGGTACAGCCTGCGGCTTCCTCGGGGCTAGGGAACAGGGCGTGTCGATCAGGCGACGTCTCGTGGCGGCGATGCTGCTGCTCCTTGTCGCGGCAATCGTCACGGCGGACGTCGTGACCTCGTCCTCGCTGCACTCGTTCCTGGTCGGGCGGCTGGACGAGCAGATCGATGTAGCCCAAACTCAGGCGTACACCTACATCTACGACATGAACCAGCGCGACGTGCGCGAACACGAAGCGTTGGCGACCGACCACCCCCAAGCCTGGTTGGCGCAACTGGCAAGTCCGAAGGACCCCTCTTGTATCTCACCGGGTGGGGCATCGTCGTCCACTGGCTCGGGTAGGAACTCGGGGGCGTCGTCGAGGAGCACTGTCAGCGGAGGGTCTGGGGTCAGGACGCCCCAGCTCAGCGCGTTCTATCTCGCAACGTTGTTGAGCCCGGATGTCTATGTCGAGGTTGTGAACAGCTCGGGTGCCGTAGTGTTCAAAGACCCCTCCGGGTCCTGTGCCCATCCCGACTCCGCCCCGGTCCTTCCGGCGCATCTTCCCGTCCAGGCGTTGCCACTGTCCCATGTGTTCGGGCGCAACCACGGTCCGTACGTTCCCGACCGTCCGGCGTTCGAGGTGGCGGCCACGGGGGCATCGGGTCCGCGCTACCGGGCTCAGGCAGTCGCGGTGCCTGGCGGCACGTTGGTCACCGCCATCGCGCTCGACCCGACGGACCAGACTCTGGCGTCGCTCACTCATGTCGAGCTGGGGGTCTCGATAGTCGTCGTGCTGGCGCTGCTCGTGTTGGTGCTGTGGATCGTGCGTTTTGGCCTGCGGCCGCTGGAAGACATGACCAAGACGGCCGGGGCCATAGCCGGAGGCGACCTCACCCGGCGGATCCGGCGTACCGACGAGCGCAGTGAGGTCGGGAGGCTGGGCGCCGCGCTGAACGGCATGCTCAGCCAGATCGAGGCGGCTTTTCGCGAACGCTCAGTATCAGATTCACGACTGCGGAGATTCGTGGCCGACGCCTCACACGAGCTGCGGACGCCGCTCACCTCGATCCGTGGTTACGCGGAGCTGTTGCGCAAGGGGGTCTTCAGCGACGAGGATGCGCGGCGGCGGGCTTCGGAACGCATCGAGCACGAGGCCGCGCGGATGAGCGTTCTCGTCGACGACTTGCTCTTGCTGGCGCGCCTGGACCAAGGGCGCCCACTCGAGCGGTCTCCGGTCGATGTCGGGGAAGTGGTGAGCGACGCAGTGGAAGCAGCGCGCGCCGTTGATCCGCAGCGCCTGATTTCGCTCGACCGGCGTGACAGTGTCGTCGTAGAAGGAGACGCTGTGCGGATTCGTCAGGTGGTCGACAACCTCTTGCGCAACGCCGAGGTGCACACACCCCCGGGGACTCCGGTGCACCTGCGCGTCTCTCGGGTGGGCGAGTCCGCTGTGATCACCGTGGCCGACGAGGGACCCGGCCTGGACGCCGAGGAGTTGGCTCGGGTGTTCGACCGGTTCTACCGAGGAAGCGAGGCTCGCACCCGCGGCGGAACGGGCCTGGGTCTGTCGATAGTCGCTGCGCTCGCCGAGGCGCACGGGGGGCGTGCTCACGTGAAGAGCGTCCCGGGCGAAGGCGCCACATTCACAGTCGAGCTGCCGGCGTTCGGGCCGCCGAGCGAGGCTTCGGCTCCAGGTCTCGTCGAGCAACAGCCGAGCTTGTCGCGGCCGATGGCGTGAGCGCGACTCACGGGCTGTTCGTGGCAGAGCGTGGCAGTGGCCCCGCGGTCGTCTTCGTCCACGGCCAGCCCGGGCTCGGCACCGACTTCGACGCAGTCGCAACGC
>Ga0224558_1004434_pt1 | contig 10904 bp, 9 predicted proteins | sample 714S32024metaG_FD_180682 | JGI IMG/M metagenome (GOLD analysis project Ga0224558, IMG submission 180682) | Peat soil microbial communities from Stordalen Mire, Sweden - 717 S3 20-24 | ecosystem: Environmental > Terrestrial > Soil > Wetlands > Peat | place: Sweden: Norrbotten County, Stordalen... | reverse complement strand
CTCCAAAACACCTGACGATTTTGCTCTGTCGCGCGACGCCAAGAAAATCGCCCAGGAAGCCAAGGCCGATTACGTGGTGACCGGGGTCTACGCCCATGGAAAGTTCAACAGCATCATTGCGCTCAAAGCGCTCGACACGAACGGCGTAGTCCAGGCTTCTTGCAATTACACGGTGCCGGCAACCGTCAGCTTTGATTGGGACCGGAGCACCTTGCTGAAAGTCGACCAGGCAAGATAAAGTCCCAGTTGTTGTTCGTTCGCCAGGTGGGGAACAAGCTCACGGCGCCGCCCGGCATGGGCGGCTTCGGCCGTTAACCGCTTAGCCAGGAAGAGGAAGGCCGAGGGAAAGCCTACGGCCAAAACTCATAGCCGCCACGAATGAAGAACCCCAACGCCATCAGGCCTAAGGCCCAGGAGCTCAACGAAACCATTCGCCGGCCCGAGGACATTCTGAAGCTCAAGGTCGGGAAGGTCATGGCCGAGCCGAAATTCGACGGATCATTCGCCTACATCACGCGGGATCGAGTCACCGGACAGACGGTGATCTGCACCAAGGATGGAAACCAACTCCAGCTTGAGCCCTCAGTTCAGAATTTCATCTGCAACCACTTTGCGCCCTTGACGGAGCACTTCCTCTTCGAAGCCGAGATCGAGCCGTCTCCTTGGACGGAAACGAACAAGGTCCTGTTGAACGGGAATCTCTACACGGGGAAGCCAATGCCATTCCACATTCGGCTAGTGGTGCATGATGTTCTGCCCCTGGACGAGATCGAGAAGCCCGCTTCCAAAGCGTGCGAGCGATATGCTTTGATGCGCACCCTCGCCGGCGTCGCGGACGGGGTGAAACTGACGCAACCGCATCTGTGGGACAAAAACGAGCGCGCCAGCATCTACATCACGCCTTGCCAGGAACTCACACTGGAAGAGGCGGCGGAGCTTTTCTGCAAGGGGTGGGAGACAGGAAAGGCTCAGAAGCGCGTCATGGTGGCCGGGCTTCCCTACGAGGGGATCGTGCTGATCAACCCGGAGAGCCTCCATCAGGCGGGCCGGAGCAACAAATGGAAGGTGAAGCCTTTTCACACGGTGGACATCCGGGTCACGGAGCTCACGGAAGGGCACAGCGGCAAAGTTCCCCTCTATGAAGTTCACGGATACGACACCAAGACCGGCGACACTGCCAAGATCACCAGCGGGATCAGTCCGGAGAAGTTCGCAGCGATCGAGCGAGCCGAACAGCGGTATGCCACCGTTGTCGTCGAGGTAGAAATTTCTTCGCTCAAAGACCTGAAAGCCGCCAACCCCACGATCTTGGCGATCCGCTACGACAAGATGGGCTCGCCGAAACCGGAGCGGCCAGAGATGAGATTTAAACCATATTCTGTCCCAAACGGACACGATATGCGTTAAAACTGCCCCTGGGCGCGATATGCTTTAACAACTCGTTAACCCACGTCCAGCCGGTCACGGCGCAAAATAGTGGCACACAAAATGAAGCATGGCGATTGGTCGGTGTGTCCAAATTGAAGCCGACCTCTGCAAGGCCGGAATCCGCACATTCCTGCCTCTTCCCGGATTTTGCTCGTACATGAAGATCCGATTTGGCGCGATTTCCACTCCGGCGCCGCCTCGGAAACAACTGGTCAATGGGTTTCGATAGATCTGATGACGCCCTGAGCATAAGCGATTTGAGGGCCTCAGGAGGCAACATCTTTACCCGCCCTCCCGCGTCGGCTCCGGTCGCGCCACCTCCAGCACATCGCACAGCTCGCAAAGGAAAGGCTGGCTATTCGCCCGCTCGGACGCCGTCGCCGCCGCCCATCGGGCAATAAAGGTTTTCGCCAGCTCAGAACCCATGCCCCGCAGCATAAGTCCACCCGTCGCCTCCCGGCAAGACCTCCCGCTTATTTGTCCAACATCTCCGCCTCTTCCAAAAAGAGAGTCGGGCCAACAAATCCACTGGTATATTTTGAAATTACACCCTTGATTGATATTTTCTGACCTTTTTGAATGGATTTGAAGGCATCACGATTGCTCGCGGGCGGACTCGCGGAGATCGTATGGAAGCTAAGACCAAGACTTCCTGATCTCTCTCCTGTGAATTTAACAGCACCATCTTTTTCAACCTTTGACACGCTCCACTTATCAGGGCAGTTGAAACGAAACGTCCGACCTGCGTATTGCGCTGAAAACTTTGCCGGATTAAATGCAGACTCGGTGCTGGTTTGCATCACCGTGTATGGCGCGCCTTCCACTTTTCTCTGCTTATATTTCCCGTCCGAGTCGCGGTAGGTTTCATAGCTGACGTTAACCATCTGCACAGGATGCTGAACCTGTCTCGTATCCGTGCAATCGGAAATCACCTTCTGAAACTCCAGCCACGGCATGGAAGCAATCGCCTCCGCCTTGGCCTTGGCTTGCTCCGCCCGCAACGCCTCTTCCTGCTTCTTCGCAGCCTCCTGCCTAGCCTTCTCCTCAGCCTGCGCAGCCTCTTGCGCCTTACGTTCTGCCTCCTTCCGCGCCTCCTCTGCTTTCACGGTGGCTTTGGAAACCTCCCCCTGCAATGCCACCGCCACCGGGTCATTGGGCTCAGCCGCTAAGGCGCTCACGAGGAACTTCTGGGATTCGGAGAATTGAGAAGCATCAAACGCCTCACGCGCTTGCTTCATAGATTCGAGGTAACGCACGCTCATTAGCTTCACGTTGTAATTCGTCGTAACACCTTCCAGTCCCACAATCGTAAAATTTGTGGAAGCATACCCATCGAATCGCAGTTCCACTGGTGACTCACCAGCAGGAAGCCGTCCTAGAGTAAGTGGCGTCTTGCCAACCTCTTTCCCCTTCCGAAGCACAGCGGCCCCCGGTGGAGTGCTCGCCAACTGCACAGCGCCGTAGCGAAAAACAAACGCCTTTTTCACATTCTCCTTAGGCCCGAGGCTGATAGTTGCCGCCAAATCGTTTTCCCCGTCCGAAACGGTCAGCTCGTACGAGCCCGGCCTCAGCTCGCGGAGCGCAGCGGGCGTCTTGCCAACCTCCACTCCATTAGTCGAAACAACCAACCCGCTTGGCTCACTGGTCACATCAATCGAACCGTACGGAAACTCGACCCGGTTGCTTGTGACGTTGCCCCGGCTCACCGAAATGTCCCCAGTCAATTCCCATCCCTTTCTGCGAGCCACGAGCGAATAGCTCCCAACAGGCACATCGTTTACGCGCATTGGCAACTTGCCCTGCCAGTGGCGTCCCCCGCCCGACAACTCGAATTCGGCATCAGCGGGCTCGGCGGACAAGTCTGCGCTACCCAACTTTAGCTCCACCTTCGCTTCAGCCCGCTGCTGGCGCTGAACATTCACCGACTGCGTTTCTTCGTATTCGCCTCGGCGAACTACCAGCATGTAATCGCCGATCGGAAGCTTCTCCACACTCAAAGGAGCCTCCCCCTGGCGCACCGTCTCCCCCGCGCGTCGCACACCCACGCTCGCGGGCGTTGGATTCACCGTAACCGTCAGCGACCCCTTGCTTGTTTCCAGAGGCAGCGTCCCCAAATTCTTCGCTCCAAACAAAACCCAGAAATGCTGGTCAAGAGGTTCCACATCCTGCAACTGTGCGGTGACCTCATGTCGCCCCATGCCGATCTTGCTGCCACTTGTAAAAGGTTGCCCGTCCACCCTTACGTCGGGCACCTTCCCGGCAGAAAGCGCTTTCCCATCAAGTGAGAAGTCAAACGAAAGGGCAGTCTTCTCCGCCAGCGATTTGAACAGGGCGACGCCGCCACACAGCACCACCGCCGCCACCACCAGGGCGATGAACGGCTTTGAGGTGAAAAAACTGCCTCCAACCGGATTATCTTTGAGCACAGGCTCCTGATTGTTCAAGTCAACATCCGCGAGGGGCCTCTGGATTGCGCGCGCTGTACTCTGCGCCAAGAGACTTGCAATATCGTGGTGCTTCGCTTCGGTGGCAAATTGCTCAGCCGTTATGCCGAGCTTACTCTTCAGAGTCGGATCAGCATTGTTGGCTAGAAGTAATTCAACGACCCCCCTTTTCCCATTCATTGCGGCATTGTGAAGTGGCGTCAGCCCATCTGTGTCCCTCGTATTCACATCCGCTCCGTGAGCGATAAGAGTTTTGACGACCTCACTAGGGTCGCCTGCTTCGTGGTCGAACGCCACGCCAAAGATCGGCGCGTAGCCGTTATCATCTTTCGCGTTCACCTCAGCACCGTTCGAGATGAGCAGTTCGACAATCTCCTTGTGGTTGCAAAGCGTTGCTAGATGGAGAGGAGTGCTCCCCTCCGCAAAAACAGCGTTGGCCAGTTGGGGTTCACTCTGGAGTAATGACCGAACCTCGCCGAAGTCGCCTCGCTCAATGGCACCAGCAAGTTTTTGCGCATTATCTTTCACGTGTGTTCCTTTCGTCTCGCCTCAATGATGAAGCCTATCCTCGGCGTTCAGACGAGCACCGAACGACGCCCCTTGACAGGCGTCCCGGTGTGCTCAATCGGCTGCCCGGAAGCTGGAACGGCCCGGTCACGTCCCCACTCCCGAATCTGCTCGATCTTCTCCGGGTTTGTTTTCGACAGCGGCACTACGTTCTGAAAACTGCGGCAGAACAATTCCGCCGTCACGCTGGCATCGCCCTTGCGGAATGCCTCCTTCACCACTTCACGCACCGCCGATTGCAGATCGGCGCCGGCAAAACCTTCGGACAAACGCACAAGCTCATCAAGCAAGGACGACTCAAACTCACGCTTAAGGCCGCTACGAATGTATATCGAGATGATTTCACGTCGCTCCTCGGGTGTCGGGAGGTCGACAAAAAACAACTCATCAAAACGACCGCGCCGTAGCAGTTCAGGCGGAAGCCTGGAAACATCGTTGGCAGTGGCAACTACGAAAACACGGGCGCGAGACTCCTGTAGCCAAAACAGAAAGTGCCCGACGATCCGCGACGACGTGCCTCCATCGCCACCGCCCCCCGTTACGCCGGCCAGCCCCTTCTCGATCTCATCAATCCATAGCACGCAAGGGGCGACATGGTCGGCTGAGTCGAGCGCCTCTTTGAGGCGGCCTTCGCTCTGGCCGACATACTGGCCATAAATGTTGGCAAGGTCCAAACGGTACAGTGGCAGGTTCCAACTCGCCGCGATCGCCTTTGCTGAGAGCGACTTTCCACACCCCGGAACTCCCACCAGCAGGCAACCACGCGGCGGTCGAATACCCCGCTCACGCAAGTCTGCGGTCAGCAGAGGGCGCTCGCGCTCCAGCCATGCTTTCAAACCAGCCAAGCCGCCCACACTGACATCGAAGCCATCGAGTTTAACTCGCTCGACGCCGGAAATGTCCGAAAAAATGCGGTCCTTAGCGTGAATCAATTCGCCTAAATCCGCCTTCTTGATGACACCCTTGGCCACCAAGGTTGCGATTACATTCTCTGCCTCAATTTTGCTGACCCCCGCCAGGATCGCGGCAGCCTCCCGTTCCTCGGCCTCTGTCCATTCGATGGAGATCTGCCCTTTATAGGAGGCGATCAGTTCCTGAATAATGGTGCGCATCTCATCTTCCGTCGGAAGATCGAGCGTGATTGTCATGCCCAGCCGCTGAAGCTGGCCCCACACTGGCTTGGACGTAATAACCACCAAGCAACCGCCCTTCTCGGCCGCCAGCATAACGACATCCTGGAACTGGCGGGCAGTTGGCGTGTCGTCCTCGATGTCGGCGACCTCAGTGAGAACGAAAGTCAGGTTTTGCCGCTGGCTGATCTGCTGACTGGCGAAATCAAGCGCGCCTGGCACCGAACGGTCCTCGTTGATGGAGCGATTCGTCATCAAGTCTCGCATCCCTTGTGACAGTGTGTGGACAAAACCGGGAATGTTAAGGGTCGAAATAATGCCGCGCAGCAGCTCCAAAGCACGGGCGCGCTCCGTCGTGCGGACGGAGATAATCGGGATTCGCGCCTTCAGGTAGCGGTCAAGGGTTTGGCGGCATGTGTTCGCGTCGGCCATAAGTGTTAAGTGAGGATAATTCGTCGAGGTTGCGCGGCTCCGCTGGCAGTTCCTGTGTTGGGCGGGTCGGACGCCACGCCCTGGCTCGTCGGCCCAGAAATGTCCGGAACACAGACCCGATTCCGTCTTACAATGTCGAGCATTCGCCCAGTGCGGTCGTTGCGTGCGCTCGACTCCAGCGAGCTCTGGGTCCGCTCCACAAACTGCTGGAGCGACTGCTGCAAACTCTGCTTAACCATGTCGGGCAAAGCAGCCAGCGCAGCCAACCGCCCCAGAATAGCCAGCTTCTTCCTAATCCCCAGCAGGGCATTGGACAGCAAGGTTTCATGGCCGCCTGACCGGCTCGTGTCCCGCTGGAAATTCTCGCCCGCCAATTTCAGCCGAGCGTCAAAAACCTCATAGACGCGCCGCGTGATACGTTCCGCAACGCCACTGGTCCATTCGAGCTTGCCTGCGCCCATCGCCGCAATGGTTTCCTCGTCACAGTCACCTCGCAGCAGGTGCTCGCAACAAGCAGCCCATTCAGCATAGGTCGTCGGCGGATTCATTTGATCACTGGTGGCGAACCCACTAGCGGGGGCACGGGGGGCGGTCCTTGTGGCACTGCTTCGGCTGGCGCTGCCGGCTGCGGTGCCACCACCTCAGATCTCTTGCGCCTGCGGACAAGAACAGCCGGAGGCATCAAGTCCCACGCGGGAAATTCCTTGGCCAGTGGCGACGTGTCGCCAGAGCCAGCCGGGTTAGCGGATGTATTGGCGCCGTGAAAAGGTTGGGGCGGCATAAGTTTGGACGTTATTTGTTAAGTACTGCGCGGCCTGAATCAAAGCTCGTCAAAAGATGCTCCTCTGTGGTGATTGATTGTAGATACTTTCGCAGCTCATCCGCCTGTGCGTCGCCTGCGGCATAGTCCTTCCGCCAATCAACCATTTCAGCCAAGACAGCCTTCAAAATCTTCGGGCTGCTCTCTCGCAAATTGTTGAATTGCTGCTTCACCTGAACCTTGGTTTGGTCGAGCTTCCACTTTTCATAGAAATACCACCCCACGCCAGCAAGGCCAACAATGATCAGGAACGGATTCTTGTTCCACAGACCATAAGCCGCCACGACTCCGCCCAGTACCAGCGCGCCCCAACTCATCGGGTTCAAGGCAATCGAGGCAATCCGCTTGGCCTCCTCGGCGACCCAATGAGACTTGATCGAATCCAAAAGCTCCGGCTCGTTTGCGCCGTCTCGGGTTTTGCCATCCCAAGACTCGATCTTGATCGGGATTTCGTGGGGAACGCCCGCACGGTTCTTCGCGGTCAGATCGTCGTGCGCCGCAACAATCCAGTCGCGCGACATCGCAACAGCAAACCGTTGGCTTGCTTTCGTCGCCCCCGCAACCTCCGGATGCATCGCCGCATTTGTGATCAGTTGCGTGAAACTCTGCTTTTGTTCCAAAGCTTGTTTTACTGCAACGAAGCGCCGTTGGGCCGCGACCTTGTCGCCCCCCTCTTCAACGATGAGCTCAAGCCACTTCTGCTTCTGCCGCAACTCCAGTTCGTCTTTGTCATGGTCCGTCACCAGCTTGTCGAGCATCTCATCAACGGCATCGGCGAGGCTGGCAGAGGGCACAATTTCCCCCCCAAGAATATTCTGGAAGTACGCGTGGAGCGCCTTGTGGAGCCGCGAACCGCGTAGCGACGTATCAAGTTGGCCCCAGACCGGAGAATATTTCCTCAAGTACGTATACTCGTTTGCTCCCACCGAGGGCTCCTTCGAGGCTAGCGCCTGCGCCCAGCGGTCTCGCTGCTGCTCCGTGAAGCCCGCGCGCTCCGACAGCTCTTTCAACCACACTGCAAACTGCTTGGCACAAAAGCCGCGGCCTTCCGCCCCAAAAATGCCATTCGCGACCGCATCCACGAGCACGACCAGTTCACGATCCAGATCCGTGGGGTCTTGCAGGCTAAAAAAGCGCTGAAGCCACGCGCCACTCGACTGCCTTCGACACCCACGCCTCGCGATGAGGGCAAAATAGAGAGATGCCTTATTGTCGTCGCGGTGGACCGCTTCCACCATGGCGCTTTCCGCCAGTTGGCGATTATCCGACAGCCAGGCTGAGAGCGCGACAAGCCCCGGAGCTAACCAATACCGAGGCGACTTTAACATGGTCTCCTCAGTCGCGGTTCTAATTGTATTCTGCCGCACGATGTTGAGGTCTGCCGCTTGCAAAATGCCGCTAGTCATCCGGCGCACCTCGTCGTAATGACCGAACTCTTTTTCAACCTGCTGGCGGACTTCAATGATCTGCGTCTGGGCAAGCTGAAGGTCTTTGGCCATTTGATCGGCTTGGACGAATGCATCAAATTTCTCGACAAGGTCGTCCAACTTGCTTTGCGTCGAGCTGACCTCCTGGGCTACGTCCTCGACCTTCCCGCCCACCCGGTCTAGAGTGCTCGCGAGCGTCTGGATTTCACCCTCCAAACTGCTGAGATTGCTCTCAATCGTGCTGATGTCTGCCTGACTGATTTGTAGTTGCTCGGACATAATTTTACTCCTGAATGAGTGACACTTCTCCGTTTGCGCGCACAGCCACCATCGAATCCACATAGACCTCTACAAACACGTACTGTGAGTGCAGGGCCAAACTCCGCGCTCGCTCAAGCATCGGCGGAAGCGCCTGGTGCATCCGGTAATGCTCAACGATGCCGCCCGTCCGGTCCAAAGTGTGGACCTCGTAGTCGCCGCCCAAATGGCACCGGGAAACGATGCCGATCGGCAGCTTCTCAATGGTAACCTCGGGCAGCTCCTCCTGAATCGCTGCAATCAGCGCCTCGACGGCTCTGGGGTCCTGGCAATGGCAGCCCGCGTCGAGTTCTGTGATCGCCCGAATGTACTTCGTGGATCGCCTCTGCCGGAGCCGGGACTCTAACTCTCCCTTCGAAAGCTTGACCGAGGTGGTTGGAGCAACCCCCCTGATATCGAGCGCCCTTGCACCGGTGACGGGATTGATAATTATTGAGCGGCCCATCGCGAATCCTGTCTCGTGGAATTCGTTGTGCGCAAGAACACGCTGTTGGCCGCCGCTTCAACCTTCAACGGCAGAAAACCCACAACGGCCCACAATGCGAATATCGTCTGCACCTCAACTGCACACCTTTAACCCGCGCAAAACCAGTTCCAGCGTCGGCATGCAAGCACACTATTGCAAATCCCGCAAGCACTAATCTCAGCACTACTCGCCGCACCAATATGTTGCTGCCCAAACATCCTTTGCTGCGTCAAAGCAATTTCTGGCCACCAGCATTCTGTTCGCTACCTCGCTTTCCGCAAGGGCGCACAATCCCGCTAAAGCATGTTTGCTTGCGTTCGCCATCACCCCGCCTCAAGCTGCTGGCCCAGGCAGAGTGGGATGACGTGAACCTGGAGCCAAGATGATGAGATGTCGGCAATGTGGTGAGAACAATCCGGATGCTGCTGCGACCTGCCGCATTTGCAACGCGGCCCTAAGGCCCGTCCGCCAGGTAATTATCGCCCCCTCCCGCCCTGCCGACCAGAATAGCGCCGCCGGCAGCCCTGCCCCGACATCACAGAGCGTCCCAGCGCCTGTCCAGCCATTGCCGCCCTCGACCACTCAGTCGTATCCGGCGCCAGCTGGAACCGCTTCGCCCTCCAAAGTCCGCACCCCCTCCACGTCTATCCAGGCCACACCTTTGCCCAGGCAAAATCAAATCCAAGGCCGCGTCATCTTTGTCGGACAGGTGGAGCACCAGCCGGAGGACTTTGATCTCTATCTGCTTCTTTCACGGTGGCTCTGGCTTGGGTTGCTCCTGCTTTCACCATTTCTCCTCCTGTATGCCCTTCTGGTTAACATCGGAATTCTGATAGGCCTTTTTGCAACAGCCTCCTGCGTCTATTTCGGCCTCTGGCTTTTCAAGAAAAATCCATTCGCCTTCATCCAAACCGGCTTTATGCTCATCCAGTCGGGCTTGATGCTCGCATTGTTTCGACGAGGCTCAGCGCCAAAGCAGCCGGTGCGCACCTTGCGCATTCGGGATAAAACCCGGCAGCAGGAAATCAGCGTGCGGATAAAGGGGCATTTCAGTTCAGGAGACATCATCCTTGATGACGAAGTCACGATTTGGGGGCACTGGAAACACGGGAATTTCGTCTTTGCGCGTGGCATCAATCAACGCACGGGCTCTCACATCACCCTGCGCTTCTCCAAGTCGAAACTCTTATTCTGGGTCACGGCACTGGTCACCGCCTGGATCGGTTTCGCCATTTACCGCTCCGCCGGCCCATTGCTTCACCGGCTGGGGCACTGATAACGCAAGTTTCAGGAGCTGCAACTGAATGAGGAATTTCAACATCGCCGAATCAATAGAGCGCTTAGAGGCAAGCAGCCTCGATTCGCAGCTTCCGTTTCGTCCGTTGCGTGCCGATCTGGAAAACCGTTTTAGCACTCTGCACGTGTCCGCGTTGGCTCGCTTCTGGGACAACAACCAGATCAATCTTGGAACATTGGAGGACCAGCACCGCCGACTTTTCACCGGCTTCCAAGCAAGTGCCACCACCTGGGGCTTCCTCGCGCTCGCGCAGCCGAGCAGTTTATCCTTCTTCTTCCTGCTACCTGGCCAGGACTGCTCCGGGCAATGGTCCAGCTTGTTTCACGCCGTCTTGCCAGGTTGTGAACTGCTGGCAGGCCCCCCGCCACTGGAATTGAGCAAGAGTTTGTTTGGCTTGGAATATGTTGCTGCAATGACAGGGAACCCTTCACTGCCACCTGCCGTTCAGGTTGAAAACAAGCCGGCCGTGCCCAGAGCCCGGCTCGAATCCGTTTTCCGGTCCCTTCAGGGACATCATTGGGCGTACCTCGTCATTGCCCGCCCGGTGTCAGAGGATGATTTGGCTAACTCCGCTC
>Ga0224558_1004433_pt1 | contig 10905 bp, 7 predicted proteins | sample 714S32024metaG_FD_180682 | JGI IMG/M metagenome (GOLD analysis project Ga0224558, IMG submission 180682) | Peat soil microbial communities from Stordalen Mire, Sweden - 717 S3 20-24 | ecosystem: Environmental > Terrestrial > Soil > Wetlands > Peat | place: Sweden: Norrbotten County, Stordalen... | reverse complement strand
TCGAGGTCCGGCAACTTGTCCTCCGGCACCCCCGACATGGCCAGAAGCTCACGCATCCGGTCCACCAGGCCATCGGTGTCGTGGTACCGCGCGTCCAGGAGTTTGGCGTCGGCCGGATGCAGGCCCACCCAGGCTCCTGAGGCCTCGCGTACCCGACCGGCCAGGCCGTAGTGGTCGGGATGGAGGTGGGTCACGACCACGGCGCGCACGTCGCTCATGGACCCCCCGGTCTCGGTCAACCCCGCGTTCAGTGCATCCCAGGCGTCATCGGTCGGCCACCCGGCGTCGACGAGGGCCACGCCGTTGTCGAGCTCGAGCACGTAGACCGAGACGTAGCGCAACGGGTTGTTTGGAATGGGCACCGGGACGGACCACATGCCCGGACGCACCTTCTCGACGGGGGGGAGGACATTGCGATCCCATGCATCCTTTTGGGCGGTGCCGGTGACAGTGAACACGCTGGGCACGGTAATCGAGGGCGTTTGCCGAAAGCCAAACCCGCCGGCCCTGGGGGGTCGTCCGCGCCAGGTGGACGTGGTGGCAGCACGACGGTGCTCGTGGAGGTAACCACCTTGGCAACCCACCCCCTCGGGGAGACAATCAGCAGCACAGGTTGACGCGAGGAGAGGATTTTGGGAGCCGTCCGGATGGCATTTCGCGCCAAACTGCGCCATCGATGGCGCTCCTGGTTGGCGATCGCGGTCCTCATCGGCATCGTCGGGGGCCTCGTGCTGGCCGCCGCGGCCGCCGGCCGACGGACAGAGGCGGCCTTCCCGCAGTTCGTCGCCGCGCACGGCTTCGACAGCGACGAGTACGCCACCCGGCCAGTCCCGAGAGTGGCCGACCTCCCCGGGGTCACCTCAGCCGTCGGGCTGGTCAGCCCCGATTCCGGCCAGCCCACGTGCGCCTGTACCCACCCGATCAACCCGACGGAACTCAGGGTTATCTTCGCGTCCCCCAAGGGGCGCTCGCCGTTCAAGCTCGTCTCGGGCCGCTTGCCCGATCCGTCGGCCCCGGACCAGGTGCTGGCGTCCTTCACTCTGCAGCAGGACTACGGGGTGCACCTGGGGAGCGTGATCCGCGTCCCGTTCTACGCGCCGTCGCAGGCTGCGGCGTACAATGAGGCCACCGGCGCAGAACCGAAGCCCACCGGTCCGACCGTCGCCTTCCATGTGGTCGGGTTCGAAGCGAGCGAATTCGAGTTTCCTTCCGGGTCGACTCCTTCCTACGACCTCTTCACCACCTCGGCGTTCGCAAGGACGGTGATCCCGCGTACGTCCGCCGGCTATGTGTACCTGGTCACGCTGCGTGACGGTGCCGCCGGCATAACCCGATTCAACGCGGCGGCGCTCTCGCTGAACGGGGCCGGATTGGAGGGTGGTCAGGACGAAGACGGGGCGGCTGCTGCCATCGCGACCTCCATCCACCCCCAGGCGGTCGGATGGTGGATCCTCGCCGTCCTCGCCGCGCTCGTCGGACTTGCGGTCGTCGGCCAGGCCCTGGCCCGCCAGAGCAGGGTCGAGAGCGAGGACTACCCGACGATGGCCGCACTCGGCGCGGATCGACGTCAGCTCGTGGCGCTCGGGATGGGCCAGACCCTGGTGGTGGGGCTCACCGGTGCGTGTGGAGCGATGGCCGTGGCGACCCTGCTCTCACCCATCGCCCCCCTCGGCGAGGCGCGTATCGCCGAGAACTCGACCGGGTTCGCCTTCGATGCGCCGGTGCTCCTGCTCGGGGCGCTCGGCACCTTGGCGGTGGTGCTCGCTCTCGGCCTGTGGCCCGCCCTGCGGGCCGCGAAGCTGCGGCGGGCCGACGACCGCCGGATCCTTTCCGGTCCCTCGGTCGTGGTGACCCAACTGGCGGCGGCCGGTGCGCCACCGAGCGCCGTCATCGGCGTCCGCAACGCGCTGGAGAGGCGGACCGGTGGTGTCGCCGTCCCATTGGGGAGCGCGCTGCTCGGTACCGTGCTGGCCGTCCTGGCGTTGGCGGGGACCGCGGTGTTCGGCGACAGCCTTTCGCACCTGACCTCCACCCCCCGGCTGTACGGCGACACCTTCCAGCTCAATTTCACCGACCCCGCCGGCGGGAAGCCGAACCCCATCCTTTTGCGAAGCCTCGAGCAGGACAAGGCCGTCACGGGAATCACCGAGGGCATCGCTACCGAAATCCTTGTGAACAAGGTCGTGGTGGGGGCCGTCGCCGGCACGGCCGTCCGCGGTCACCTCCTCTTCTCGACCGTTGCCGGACACCTTCCGATCAGGGACCATCAGATCGGCCTCGGTGCGACGACGATGCGCCAGGTGGGTGCCCACGTCGGCTCACTCGTCCACATCGCCATGTCGTTGCCATCCGGGAAAAAGCGCGCCGCAACGTTTCACGTCGTGTCGCAGGTCTCCTTCCCCGTGCTCGGAGGCGCCGTCAGTCTGGGCACCGGCGCAGTGATCACGACTGCGGGCTACGAGAACACCTTGTGCCCCCCGGCTCCCGGGCGAGCAACATGCCTGAAGGGAGCCCTGGCCACCATCAATGGCGGCGGAATGCTCGTGCGTTTGGTGTCCGGGCCGCAGGGGAGGGCGGCGATCTCCCACTATCTCGACGCCTACCGATCGACCACCGCGCTTGCCATCACCCCGACCTCTCTTGTCAATTTCGGCGAGGCGGTCAACTTCCCCCTCATCTTCGGTGCCATGTTGGCCGTGGTCGGTGCGGCCACGCTGGCGCACCTCCTCGTGGTGAGCGTGGCGCGCCGCCGACGCGAGATCGGGCTCCTCAAGGTGCTGGGGTTCGTCAATCGTCAGGTAGCCGCGGCCGTATCCTGGCAAGCCACCACATTGGCGCTGATCGGCATCGTTGTCGGCGTGCCCCTGGGGCTGGTGGCCGGACAGACAGTATGGAATGCGTTCGCCAACAATCTCGGTGCCGTCCCGGTCTCCGTCGTACCGACCTGGCTGGTGGTCACGCTGGCGGCCGGCGTCCTGGTGGTGGCGAATCTCCTGGCCATCGGTCCCGCGCTGGTGGCGACCCGGTCGAAGCCGGCGCGCCTCCTCCAGCCGGCGCAACTCAACGCCGTGTGACGGACCCGGATGAACGGTCAGGTTGCCGGGTGGTCGTCGCCTGCGCCGAGGCGGCCGCTCACAGGACCTCAGCGATCATCGTCTCTGATTCGGCTTGGAACAGGTCGTTGGGGACCGGAACTCGCGTCGACGCACCGGGTTGCCTGAGGACAACGGATCCGAGGACTATCGCTGCCAGAACACTGACCAGGGCGACAAGGAAGGCCAGACGGTACCCACCGTCGAGGGCATGAATAGCAGAACTTCCCGAGGCCAGCAGCGAGGCGGTGTGGCTGGTTGACACGGCCCCGAGGATCGCCACCGAAAGCACAGCCGCCACTTGCTGGGACACGTTGACAATTCCCGAACCGATACCCGCCTCCTTGGGGGGAACTGCCGCAACGGCAATGGTCAGCAAGGGGGTAAACGCCGTGGCCGCCCCGAAGCCGATCAGCAGCACGGCCGCAAAGATTTGGGGGAAGTAAGCCGTATTGGGATCGCAGTTGACGAACAGCGCGAGTCCTGCGGCCACCACCACCAGTCCCCCGAGCGCCGTCAGCTTGGGTCCGAATCTCTTCATGATGCGCGCGATCGGCCCGCTCGACATCACGGCCACCATGAGTGTCTGGGGTAAGAAGGCGAGTCCCGTGAGGACAGGATCGAACTGCAGTACGTGCTGGAAATAGAGCACGCCGATGAAGAACGTGCTGTACATGCCGATGACCATCAATCCTCGGACCAGGCTCGAGGTCAGCAAACCCGGGGATCTCATCACACCCAAGGGCATCATCGGATGGCGCAGTCGACTTTCGAGAAGGACGAACACGGCGAGCACGACGACGGCTCCCACGCCGAACCCCAGAGTGTGCGAAGACCTCCACCCGTACTGAGTCGAAGTGACGATGGCATAGACGGCGAGCATCATTCCCCCCGTGCTCAGCAAGGCGCCGCCGACGTCCAGTCCTGCTCGGATCCCGAGTCCGGCGTTTTCGTCGATGAGGAACGTTCCCAGGACAAATGTGGCGATGCCGATGGGAAGATTGATGAAGAAGATCCAGTGCCAATTCAGCGCCTGGGTCACGTATCCTCCGACCAGAAGACCCAGTGACCCGCCGCCGATGGCCACGAGGATGTAGGAGCTCATCGCCTTGGCCCGTTCCGGCGGCACAGGGAAGTCGGCCACGATGATCGCCAAGATGACGGACGATGACAGCGCTGCCCCCAGCCCCTGGGCGAACCTGGCTCCGATGAGAAGTGCCTGGGTGTCGGCGGCGCCACAGGCCGCCGAGGCCACCGTGAACAGGGCCACGCCGACAAGGAAGACCCTCTTACGGCCGATAAGGTCGCCGAGCCGACCGGCCAGCAGGAGGGCCCCGGCGAAGGTGATCAGATACGCGTCGATCACCCAGGCGAGTGACGCCTGGGTGAAGTGCAGATCGCGCTGGATGGTGGGCAATGCCACGTTCACGATCGTCTGGTCGAGCGTGTTCATCAACATGGCGAAGCAGACAACGATCAGGGCGACCCAACGGCGACGTTCATGGACGAAGCCGCGGATGGACGACGGCATGGGAGGTTCCTCGGTCTCTGGGAGCGGTATAGGGTCCCTGACTATTGATAGTCACTCAAGTAGTGAGTGTCAAGCTATGGTGGTAGTCGTCATTTGCGGATGACTTCGGCTAAACTGCGGGCCGATGTCGAAGTCCACGACACCTGGGGTCACGGTCCGGTTGACCCAGTTGACGAAGCTCATCTACCGGCGCGCCTCCGAGGAGTTGCTGGGTATGCGCGTCAAGGAGTTCAGCACGCTCGCCGTGCTGCGCGATCACAGTCCCATTCCTCAACAGGAGCTCGGAGAGTTGTTGTGCGTCGACGCCAACAATCTCGTGCTGCTGCTGAACGATCTGGAGGCGAGTGAGTTCGCCTTCCGCCGCCGAGACCCGGCCGACCGGCGCCGCCACCTGGTCGAGATCACCGATGAGGGACTGCGGGCGTTCGACACCGCCGAAAAAGGAATCGAGAGCGTCGAGGGCGACGTCCTGGCGTCGCTCACCAGCCAGGAACGAGTCGAACTCCAGGCCCTACTAGCCAAAGCGCTCGACTGACACGTCGCCAGCGCTCTTCGCCGAAAAATTTTGCGTCGGGCTGCCGGGATTTGAACCCGGGACCTCCTGCTCCCAAAGCAGGCGCGCTGCCAAGCTGCGCTACAGCCCGTTACTCACTTGCTTGCAAGCTTCGACATCTGACCAGAGTTTCCCCGGCCATTTGCCCGCGGTACTTCTTCTCCCCGCTGTGCTACCCCTATGTAGCCCCTATTCCCGGCACCATCTGCGAGGGTTTCCGGAGGAACTTCAAGGGACGACCCAGCGTACATGGTCGATTACGGGGGTCGGGGACCAGCCTCAACCGGTCGAGGCTGTTGTGGTGGTGGACCCGGAGTCCGCCGGAACAGATGACGATGTGGTGGGCGTGATTGAAGTGGGCGCGATCGTCGGAGCGGTCGACGTCGAGGGGGTGCTCGATGTCGACGTGGAGGTCGTAGCAGGAGCGACTCCCGTATCGGGTGAAACGCACCCCGCTGGCGGTGACGTCGCGCCGGTCTGTCCGGGCATGAGCACCGTCCCGGCGCATCCGAAGTCCGAGAACGTCGCCTCGCTGGAGCTGGTCGAGCCGTCCGTGAAATGCGCAACGGACCGCGTCTGGCGGATATAGCCCGACGCATCAATGGAGACCTGCACCGTGGTGCCCGTGTACCCCTGGGACGCCAGGATGGCGGCCGCGGCCGCGATCGCCTCGGCCTCCTGCGCAGTGGTGTCGGGCGCGTTCGCCTCTTGCGCCGCGGTGATGGACAGCTGATAGATCGTGACCGCGGTGCCGTCGACGGTGCCGGTACCGATTTCGTCGGCTCCGGTGATCATGCTCTGATCGAGGTCGAGATAGCCGGTCGGGCTGGAGAGACCGCCCATCGCCAGGGCGCCTTGGCGCTGTCCCAGAGTGCCTTCCACTGAGCCGGCGAACCCGGTCAACGTCGAACCCGGGCCGGCTTCGTTCGAGCCGTGTTCGAGCCCGTAGTCACCCCCGCCGAACTCCCAGATGTCGGTGCCGTTGTCACGAATGGTGATCATGCCGAGTCCGGTGACGTCTGACGTGGCCACCATGGCGAAGGGATCGGTGTCGATCGTCCCCTGGCCGGTGACGGTGGTGGTAGAGAACGAGTTGGGTGTGGCAGTGCAGAGTTCGGGGATCGCTGAGCCCGCTCCAGTTGACGAGCTGCCGATTACGGAGCAGCTCGATGTCGTGGTGGTCGTGGTCGCGGTCGGCGGCGTGGCCGGATCGAACTCATAGCTCACGTTGTAGCTGCCCGAACTTGTCGTGGCGCTGAGGGCCGACAGTACGGTGCGCTGGGCCTGGGCCTTCTGCTGTGGGCTCTGCGCGCTCTGCTTGGGTGCCGGGGGGACCACCGGGCCTCCGCTCGATGAAAGGGTGAGCCCCACGGGTACCGACACCGCCGCGACGCACGCCACGCAGGCCAGCACGATCCACGGCGCACGACGCGAGCGAGAACGCCCATGCGGTGGCGACGAATCCTCGTCGAACCACAGACCCTCCGGGTCGTCAGGCGTCGCCATTTTCAGCCTCTCTTATCCGTTGGGCACGGCCGTGGTCGATGTGGTGGTCGTGGTCGAGCTTGTCGTGGTCGATGTGGTCGAGCCGGTCGTGGTGGGTGTGGTGGCGGGTGCGACACCCGTATCGGGCGACGTGCAGCCGGTCGGAGCGGTCGACGTGCCACCTTGGCCGGGCATCAGCAGCGTCCCGGCACAGCCGAAGTCGGAGAACTGGGCGTCGAGTGTCACGGTCCCCCCGTCGGAAAAGGCGACCGTGGAGGAGGACTCCCTGATGAAGCCCGAGGCATCAATCGAAATCAGATCCCGGATGGTTGTGAATCCCTGTGCCGTCAAGAGGGCGACTGCACTGGTGATGGTGCTGGCCTCTGCGCTGCTGACACCCGGGGCGCTGGCCAGCGCGGCGGGGTCGATCTCGAGCTCGTACTGGGTGACGCTCACGCCGTCGACCGTCGAGGATCCAACCTCGGCCGCCCCGCTGATCGCCGGCTGCACGAGATCGAGGTAACCGGTCGGGCTGGCCATGCCCATCATGGCGACGGCACCTTCTCGGCTACCGAGCGTCCCCTCGGTCAAGCCGGCGAACCCGGGGAGCGGTTGGCCGGCCCCACCGTTGCTCTGCGGGATCAGCCCGTTGTCGCTGCTGCCAACTTCCCAGACCGTGGTGGGGTCGACCCGAACCCCGACCTGCAAACCGCTGGTGCCCCCCTGACTGATGTCGGCCGATGCCGCCATAGCCATCGGATTGGTGTTGATGATGCCGGAACCCTGTACGACGTTGTCCGCGGACACGGCCTCACCGCATTCGCCAACGGAGTTAGTGATGCCCGAACTGGGGCTGACGGGTTCTCCGTTGACGGAGGGTCCCACAATGGTGGGACAGCTGGTCGGCGTGGAGGTCGTGGTGCCGGCTGCCTCGCTTAACACGTAGTTGAAGGAAAAGTTGCCCGAGTCGGTGGTCGCGCTCAGGGCTGCGAGCACCGAGCGCTTGGCCGGACCGTCGCCCAGGTGCACGAGGGCGCTCTTGTGTGAGGTCTGATGGGGTGACCCGGAGCCCGAACCGCCCGTCACCAGAAGCCCCACCGGAATTCCGATGACGACGAGGCACGCGGCGGCCCCTGCGGCGAGCCAGGCGCGCCGTGCCGTCTTGTTCGAATACCGACCGGGCTTCCCTTCGTCGAGCCACAGGCCTTCGGGGTCCGGCCCGTGTGCCCCGCCCCCGGATCCCTGGTCGACCATGGCCTGACCTCCATCTGCGGTCCGACGTCGATGTCGGCCGCCGACTCGGGAGATAAACGAGCCGTGTGCCAATCCTACCGAGGGTGTGACCTTGGGTCCAGCGGCTTTCCGCAAATCCGTAAAATTCTTATCGGACCAGTTCAACCCGGGTAATTCAACGTGCCCGCCAATGATCAGGCCCGCCTGCCGAGCAGACTCGATGAGCGCCTTGGCCGTCGACGGTGCCCGCGCGGGAGCCTCGCCGAACTGCCGTTCCAAAAGGCTGGCCAGCGCCTCGGCCGGGGGAACGACCTCCGCGGAGAGGCGCTCGAGCACGTGCCGGAAGAGAGGCACGGCCAGGCACGCCTCGACGCGCGCCGCCCGGGCCTCGGCCGGATCGGACGAGAGGCAGCGGCGGCCGCGATCGAGCAAGGTGACCTGCCCCGAGCGCCCGGCCACCAGTCCGAACAGCCGGGCGTTGGCCAGGCGGGTGAGGAAGGCTCCGTTGCGCACGCCGCTGTAGGGGAGGAGGGAGGCCAGAGCCTCCATGTCCGTGTGCCCGCCGGCCTGCTCGACCATCCGGGCCAGGTCGACCGAGGCCTCCAGGTGGTATGTCACGGAGCGATACCTCGAGCGCGCCATCCGTCTACCTCGTGCCCCCTCGGCGTCGTGCGGCACCGGGCCATGAGGCCCCGAGCCGATACCAGGAACCAAAGTCTCCCAGGTCTGGCGCCCCCTCGTCGTCACCCCACCGGAGGGGAGCAGCCAATAATGTGCACCACCATGGTGGGGACGGCGTCGGGGCTCGTGCAGTGAGCGGCGAATGACGGCGATCGTCAACCAGGAGCAGGACCCCTCGGCTGAGCTGACCGTCGAAGCAGCGGGAGAGCTCGGCCTGCTCTTCGCCAAGGTGGTGACATCGGTGCGGACCGTCCTCTACGCCGACGAGCACACGGTGCAGCTGGCGGCGGGATGCCTCCTGGCCCAAGGCCATCTTTTGGTCGAGGACCTCCCGGGGCTGGGGAAGACCACTCTGGCCAAAGCCCTGTCCCAGTCGCTCGGACTCGATTTCCACCGGGTGCAGTTCACCGCCGACCTGCTCCCGGCGGACATCACCGGCGCCATGACCCTCGACCGGTCCCGTGGGGAGCCGGTTTTCCGGCCGGGACCGATCTTCACCAATCTGCTGATGGCGGACGAGTTGAACCGTGCCTCGGCCCGCTCCCAGTCAGCACTTTTGGAGGCGATGGAGGAGCGCCAGGTGAGCATGGACGGCCAGACCGTGGCGCTTCCCCGACCCTTCATGGTCCTGGCCACCCAGAATCCCTACGACGCGGCCGGGACGTCCCCACTGCCCCACGGCCAGCGCGACCGGTTCCTCCTCCGCCTGTCGTTGGGGTACCCCTCCCGATCCGAGGAGGACCAACTGATCGCCCGGGCCGACGACGCGGACGCGGCCGGCCCGCTGGCTGCGGCACTCAGCCGGCCCGAGCTCGACGCGCTCATGAGAGGGGTATCCGTCGTCCATATGTCGGCGGCGGCGCGGGGCTACGTCCTCGACCTCGTTCTGGCCACCCGCAGCCATCCGGGCGTGGCCGTGGGGGCGTCGCCGCGGGCTTCTCTCGCGCTCAGGCGGGTCTCGAAGGCACTCGCGTTGGCAGCGGGGCGCCACTTCGTGACGCCCGGAGACATCCAGCGGGCGATCGGGCCTTCGCTCGGGCACCGGCTCATTCTCAATCCGGGGAGCGAACGCGCGGGGACCGGCATTGATGAGGTCATCTCCGACATCGTCCACCAGGTCCCGTTGCCGGACGCTGTCGCCGGGGCCGGCTGGCGCACCGGAGGCTGACGCGGTGGCCGGCGAACGACATGCGCGTGACCGCCCGGCCGTCATCCGCCGCTCCACCCCAGACCGCGATCTCGGCATCGCCCTGCTGCGCCCGACCGTGCGGGGAGTCGTGGTGCTCGCACTCGCCGTTGCGGTTGGCCTGGCCGAGCTCTTCACCGCTCGCTCCGGCCTCCTCCCCTTCGTCGTACTGGTGGGTCTGCCGCTGGTCGCTGCTCCGATCCTGGTGTTGGCGCGTGGCCCGCGGGCGGTGGCAGTGGACGTGCGCACAATGGTCGTTCCTCCTCTCGTCGCGGCGGGAGGTCATTGCGAGTTGCGCATCCACCTCGCCAACGAGGGAGAGAAGGCCTCGCCACCCCTCGGTCTCGAGCGCCCCGCCGATCGCTCGAGGTCAGCGGACAGCGTGGCAGTCGGACCGACACGTCTCGGTCGGCTGTTCGCGCCTCCCTCGTCACGACTCATCCGATGGGCGCCGCTCGGGGGAGCGCGGGGTGGATCGACCATGCGCACCCTGCCCACGCGGCAACGGGGCATCTTCACCATCGGACCGCTGGCCTTATGGGTGCACGACCCGTTCGGCCTCTGCGGGCGCCGCGTAGCGGAGGCGCCCCCGGTGACGCTCGTGGTGCACCCGGTCCGGGCCTCGTCGACTCCCTCGCTGCCCCTGCCGGGCGACCCGGGCCCCCTCGCTCCTTCCCGCGACGGATCGCACGAGGCACGGCACGACGACGACCCCGGTGGAGAGCTCAGCGGGCTGCGGCCCTATGCGCCCGGTGACCGCCTGCATCTCCTTTCCTGGCCGGTGGAGGCGCGCTACGGATTGCTCATGGTGCACGAGTTCCGGCCGGACGGTGCTGAACCCATCCGCATCATGCTCGACGATCGGGCGGGGGTGCATCGAAAGGCTGCCTTTGAGGAGTCTCTGTCGATCCTGTATGCCCTCGTGGACCGGGAGGGGGCTGGCTCCCGTGACGTCGAGATCATCACGCTGACGGGCGGGCTCCTTCGGGTCCCTCCGACGCCAGAGGGGATGGTCGAACTCCTGACGTTCCTCGCCGGCGCCCGGCCGAGCCGCCGGCGGGCATCGTTCCCCCCGCTCCTGGGCTCCTCCACGGTGGTCACGACGACGACCGCACGGAGCTCGCTTCCGGTCACTTCCGGAGTG
>Ga0224558_1004432_pt1 | contig 10907 bp, 10 predicted proteins | sample 714S32024metaG_FD_180682 | JGI IMG/M metagenome (GOLD analysis project Ga0224558, IMG submission 180682) | Peat soil microbial communities from Stordalen Mire, Sweden - 717 S3 20-24 | ecosystem: Environmental > Terrestrial > Soil > Wetlands > Peat | place: Sweden: Norrbotten County, Stordalen... | reverse complement strand
ATGGCGATCCGCATCGACCAGCGCTGCCAGCGCACCTGGTTCCCCTCGACCTCGAAACTGGGACCTTCGGGCTGGCTGATGACGAGCGGCCGCAGGTCGGTGCGGAGCGGCCCGTTGTGCTCGGGGTAGTAGCTCCCTCCCTGCGGCGGGATCGGGACCACACCGGTGTCGACGACCTCGAGCACGACGCCGCGTCCCATGTCGACGAAGGCCATGAGACCCTCCAGGGGGCGGGCATACCCGTTGTCGTCCGGCGAGTCGCGCAGATAGGCCAGGGCGCGGGTGATGCGCCGGTTCTTCTCGTGGTCCAACCCGAAGTTCCCGGCCGGCCACGGATCGATCTGGACCAGGGACTTGTCGACGATCCCCCGCCGGTCCAGGGCGGCGTTCCACGCCGGATCGTCCCACAGGGCGGCCAGCACGCCGATGGCCTCCTCCATCTGCAGGGCCGGCCGGGCCTCCGGCACCTCGACCCAGCTGTCCACCATGCCGCGGGTGACCGAGACCGTGGCCTCGACCACCTCGGCCTCGGGCCCCTGGAGGAGCACCAGGCGCAGGCGGCGGTCGAGGACCGCCTCCTCGCCCCGGTCGTAGGCGTGCACCAACGCCTTGGGCGGGTCGCACAGCCCCACATAGGCGAAGCGGACGTGGTCAAGTGGTATCGCTACCCGGCCGCTCTCGAACACAATGCGCCGGGCGGCCCTGATCTCCTCCGCTTCGAGGGGGGCCAGCGGATGGCGGGGGGAGGGGGTCATCCCCCCTCATGCTACGTGGCGGCAAGCCCGCATAACCTGGTTCGATGGCCGACGCCCCGGACACTGCGACACGCACGGCGCGGGAGCTGGCGCGGCGCACCGGGGTGGAGCGCCATGACGTCCTGGTGATCCTGGGCACCGGCCTGGCCGCGGCGGCGGAGCAGTTGGGCGCGGCGGGCCCGTCCATCCCCTTGGCCACCCTCCCGTTCTTTCCCCGCTACACGGCGACGGGCCATCACGCCCAGGGCTGGTCCGTCCCGATCGGCGGCAAGATGGTCCTGGTCTTCGCCGGCCGCTGCCATGCCTACGAGGGCATCGACCTGAGTGAGGTCGTCCACCCTCTCCGAACCGGGATCGCGGCCGGCTGCTCCACGGTGATCCTCACCGCCGCCGTGGGCGGGATCCGGGAGGACCTGGTCACCGGATCGGTGATGGCCGTGGCCGACCACCTCAACCTCACCGGCCGCTCCCCTTTGAGCGGGCCCGAATTCGTCGACATGGTCGGGGCGTACGCACCCGGGCTGCGGGCGCAGGCGTTGGCCACTCCGGGCGTCCCCGCCCTGGCCACCGGTGTCTACGCCCAGGTTCTCGGGCCCCAGTTCGAGACCCCGGCCGAGATCCGCATGTTGCGCACCCTCGGCGCCGACGTGGTGGGCATGTCCATGGCGTTCGAGACGATCGCGGCACGCCATGCGGGCGCGGAGGTCCTCGGGCTGGCCGTGGTGACCAACGAGGCCGCCGGGGCGTCGTCGGGCACCGCCGACATCGCGGCGGCCGGAGCCGCCGCGGTACCGGTCGTAGCCGAGATCATCCGGCACGTCGTAGTGTCGCTCCCATGACCGTGACGCCCATCGGAGTCGACCATGTCGCCCTCAACGTTCCCGACGTCCCGGCGGCGATCGACTTCTACACCAACCTCCTCGGGCTGGAGATCGACCCCGAACGGCCCGACTTCGGCATCGCCGGCGCCTGGCTCAATGCCGGGGGCCAGCAGGTGCACCTCATCGAGCTCCCGGCGCCGCCCAAGCTGGGCCAGCACTTCGCTCTGCTCTACGACGACCTCGCTGCCGTGGTGGCCGCGCTGCGGGCCCAGGGGGTGGAGGTGACGGATCCATCGCCCAGTGGACCGAACCGGCTCCAGGCCTTCGTCACCGACCCATGGGGTAACGACATAGAGCTGCACCAGCACCCGCGCCCGTAGAGGGGGCGAGGAGGCACAGGCCGGCGCAGGCGGCCGGAGGGCGGGCCGGAGGCCCTACGCCGTGGTCAGGGTGTCGCTGTGGTGACGATGTCGACGTGCTTGCGCCCGCGGCGGGCGCCGAATTTGACGACGCCGTCAGCCGTGGCGAAGAGGGTGTCGTCCCCGCCGCGGCCCACGTTCTGGCCGGGGTAGAACTTCGTGCCGCGCTGGCGCACGATGATCGACCCGGCGGTCACCGTGGTGCCGTCGAACTCCTTGACGCCCAGGCGCTGAGCCGCCGAGTCGCGTCCGTTGCGGGTAGAACCGCCACCTTTGGTCTTTGACATTGTGTGCTCCCTCGCCCGTGCGCCGTCAGCCGGCGGCTGTGATGGCGGTGATCTCCAGCGTGGCGTAGTGCTGGCGGTGACCCCACCGGCGACGCTGGTTCGACTTGTTCTTGTAGGTCATGGCGTTGATCTTCGGGCCCTTCTCCTCGCCGACCACCTTGGCGGTGACCGACGCACCGGCCAACTGGGCCGGGGTGGCCAGCACGGTGTCGCCGTCGACGACCAGGACCGGCTGCAGGGAGACCTCCGTACCCACGGGCTCGCCGAGCAGCTCGACGCGGACGCGCTGGCCCTCGGCCACGCGCTCTTGCTTTCCACCGGACTTGATGACTGCGTACATGAGGGGGAAACCTTACCGCAGAACCGAGTCGTCCAAGGTCACGCCCCGGCCGACGCACACGGCACACTCGGTCGAGAGGGTCTCCAAGAGGCCTTCCGATATCCGCTTCCGGGTCATTTCGACCAGGCCGAGCTCGGAAATGTCGAAGACCTGGGTGCGGGTCTTGTCCCGGGCCAGGGCGTTGCGCAGCGCGGCGGCCACCTTGTCCCGGTTCTCGCGGATCTCCATGTCGATGAAGTCGATGACGATGATGCCGCCGATGTCCCGCAGGCGGAGCTGACGGGCCACCTCTTCAGCCGCCTCCAGGTTGTTGCGGTAGACGGTCTCCTCCAGGTTGGTCTTGCCGACGTTCTTCCCCGTGTTGACGTCGATCACGGTCAGGGCCTCGGTGCGCTCGATGATCAGCGATCCGCCCGAGGGCAGCCAGACCTTGCGATCCAGCGCCTTGTGCAGCTGCTCGTGCACGTGATAGCGCTCGAAGATCGGGAGCCCCTCTTCCACCGGGTCGTAGTACTCGACCCGGTCCGACAGCTCCGGGCTGACGGCCCGGACGTAGTCACGGACCTGCTCGAAGAGGGCCCTGTCGTCAATGACGACCCCCCGGTACTCGGCATTGAGCTCTTCGCGCAGGATACGCACCGACAGTTCGGGCTCGCGGTAGAGCAGCCCCGGGGCGTCGGACCTCTTGGCCTCGGCCTCAATGGCGTTCCACTGCTCGAGCAGCGTCTCGACGTCCCGCTGCAGCTCGTCGGCCGAGACGCCCTCGGCCGCGGTGCGCACGATCATGCCGTGTCCGGGGGGCTTGACCTCGTCGATGATGCGGCGCAGGCGGCGGCGCTCGTTGTCCCCCAGCCGCTTGGAGATCCCGAAGGCGCTGCTGTTCGGGACCAGCACGGCGAAGCGCCCCGGGAGGGAGACCTCCTGGGTCAGACGGGCCCCCTTGGCCCCGATCGGGTTCTTGGTCACCTGGCACAGGATCGTCTGCCCGGCCTTGAGGACATCCTCAATCCGGGGGTGCGACGTGGAGGATCCCCCGCCCTCGATGTCGTCCCGGTCGTAGCGCACGTCACCCATGTAGAGAACGGCGTTCTTGGGGATCCCGATGTCGACGAAGGCCGCCTCCATCCCAGGGAGCACGTTCTGGACCCGGCCCCGGTAGACGTTGCCGTCGATCTGGTTGGTGTCGTCGGCCGCCCGGGAGACGTAGTGCTCGACCAGCGATCGCCCTTCGAGCATGGCGATCTGGGTCATGCCCGGCTGCACGTGCACGCACACCAGGTAGCGCCCCACCTGCTTGCTCTTGCGATCACGCCCCGAGCGGCGGCGGCTTCTCGTCCGTTTCCCTTCGCCCCGGCCCTCGTCGTCGTCGCCGACCTCGTCCTCCGTGGCGTCGTCACTGTCCTCGAACGCACCCGGCCGGGTCACCGGCGCCACGGGCGGCGCCGGTGCCACCTTGGGCAGGGTGGCGACGACGGGTACCACCCGCGTGGCGGGCGCCGGCGGTGCCGGCCTGGTGTCCCCGATCTGTGGTCGTGCTGAGGGTCGCGGCTGTGGTGACGGTTCGGCCGGCGGGCTATCGCCGCCGGCTTCGGTTACAGGACCCTCGTGGGTCTGGCTGATCTCCGACTCGGACATGAGGGAGAGCCCTCCTTGCGTCGTTCATGAGGCACGCCCTGCGGCGTGTACCACGACGGGGTCGGTCCCGAGCCCACTTACCGAAAGCGGCTCGAACCGTGCGCCGTCGCGCTCGATCCATTGATGCGTTCTACAAGCCCGCGCCAGCACCACATCGGTGCCGAACGCTGAAATCAGGTCACTCGGGCGCACGCCACGCGGGTGCGTGGCCAGTTCGGCCCGAAGGCGACCAATCGGGTGTTCCTCCTGCTCAGACCCATGGTCATGGGTCACGGCTAGCTTCAAAATGGCCGGGCGGATGTCGTCCTCGGTCTGACGACCCTTCCGCTCCCGGTGGACGGTGAGACTTGAAGCAGCGAGCACCCGCTCAACCTGCTCCTGCAATTCCCGACCACCCACTCCGTGCACCTCCAACTCCCAATCGCACGATGCTACCTCCTGCTGCAAGGACCCCTCGGCCATGGCGACGGCGCAGGCGGCCTGCACCACCACCCCGTCGGGCAGCAACGGGGTGAGGAGTCCGGGCAGCTCGTCGTAGGGGAGCTCACCCGGCCGGGTCTCCTCGAGGCGCGCATCGAGGTACTCGCCCAGTGACTCGCAGCCGGTCGGCAGCGCCAGCCCGAAGCTCAAGAGGGGGTGGGGCGAGAACCCCTGCGACAGGCCCACCGGGAGGCGGCTCCTTCGCAGTGCCCGTTCCCACATCCGGGCCACGTCCCGATGGCTGGTGAAGCGGACCTTCCCCGTCTTGGAGAACCGGAAGCGGACCCGGCGCGGCTCCATCGCTCAGCCGGTCCCTGCGGCGGCACCCGCGCTCGAGCGCACACCACTGAGCAGGCGCACCGGGATCCGCCCACCGGAGGCCAGGTCCTGGCCCGTCCCCTGGCTCCCCCCGGCCGGCGGGATCGGCGAGGCCACCACGTGCTCGAGCCCGAATCCCGTGCAGGCCCCGCAGTCGTAGCACGGCGTCCAGCGGCAGTCCTCGACCACCGCCTCGGCCAGGGCGTCCTGCCAGTCGGTCCACAGAAAGTCGCGGTGCAGACCGGCCGAGATGTGATCCCACGGCAGCGGCTCGTGCTGGTCCCGGTCGCGGTAGGCCACCTCGGCCAGGCTCAGCCCCTCGGCCGCCAACGCCTCCTCCCACAGCCCGAGATCGAACCGTTCGGACCACTCCTGGAAGGTGCCCCCGGCCCGCCACACCCGCTCGATGACCGCCCCCATGCGGCGGTCTCCCCGGCTGGCCACCCCTTCGGCCGCCGAGGCGGCCGGCTCGTGCCAGCGGATGGTGAGCCCCCGGGTCGTCCGCGCCTGCTCTCGCAGCAGGTTGACCTTGCGCTGGAGCTCTTCGACCGGGTCCTGCCCGAACCACTGGAAGGGCGTGTGCGGCTTGGGCACGAACCCGCCCACCGAGGCCACCACCGTCACCGACTTGGAGTGCCGCCGCCCGATCTCGACGCAGTGCTTCCCGAGCTCGGCGATGCCGATGACGTCCTCATCGCGCTCTGTGGGTAGCCCGATTAGGAAGTACAGCTTGACCCTCCGCCAACCCTGGCTGAAGGCGGCGTCCACGGCGCTGTAGAGATCCTCCTCGGTGATGAGCTTGTTGATCACCTGGCGCATCCGCCAGGTCCCGCCCTCGGGGGCAAAGGTGAGACCCGTCCGGCGCACCTTCTGGATCTGCGCCGCCGTGCCCACGGTGAAGGCGTCCACCCGCAGCGACGGGAGGCTGACCGAGACCCGCCCCTCGTGGACGGGGTCGTCGATGATGTCGCGCACGGTGCCCTCTATCCCCGAGAAGTCCGCCGTCGAGAGCGAGGTGAGGGTGACCTCGTCGTGGCCACTCCAGGCCAACCCCTTGCTCACCATCTCCTTGACCTGCTCGGCCGGCCGTTCGCGGACCGGGCGGGTGATCATTCCCGCCTGGCAGAAGCGGCAGCCCCGGGTGCAGCCCCGGAAGACCTCGACGTTCAGGCGGTCGTGCACGACCTCGGTCAGCGGCACCAACGGTCGCGCCGGGTAGGGCCAGTCGGCCAGATCGGCCACCGTCCGCTTTGCCACTTCGGTCGGCACGCCGGGCCTGTTCGGGAGGGTGGAGACCAGGCGCCCGTCGCGGTAGGTCGAGGTGTAGAGGGCGGGAACGTAGACCCCTTCGATCCCGGCCAGGGCCAGGCGGAGCTCCTCCCGGTCGCGATCGCCCGCCGAACGGGCCAGCCAGACCGCGGCGGCCCCGTTGATCTCCCCTACGATCTCCTCCCCGTCGCCCAGGGCGAAGGCGTCGACGAAATCCGCCAGGGGCTCGGGGTTGAACGCGCAGTGGCCGCCGGCGATCACCCAGGGGTCATCGGGCCCCCGGTCGGCGCTGTGGAGCGGTACCGCGGCCAGGTCGAGCAGGTTGAGCAGGTTGGTGTACACCAGCTCGGCGGAGAGATTGAAGGCGAGGACGTCGAAGTCCCGGGCCGCCACGTGCTGCTCCACGCTGAAGAGGGGCACCCCGGCATCCCGCATCGCCGCCTCCATGTCCACCCAGGGGGCGTACGCCCGCTCGGCGACGGCGTCAGGCCGCTCGTTGAGGATCTCGTAGAGGATCTGCAACCCCTGATTGGGCAGCCCGATCTCGTACGTGTCGGGGTAGATCAGCATCCAGGCGACCTTGCCCGGGCCGTGCTCGGGGTACTGGGCCCCCTGCTCACCGCCGATGTAGCGGGCCGGCTTGGCGACGCCGAGGAGCAGCCGTTCTACCTGGGGCCAGAGAGTCTGCATCGTGCCCTAACCCTACGGGACCGCTTACCCGCCCGGCGGCGTGGTCGTGGTCGGCGTGGTCGTGGTCGGCGTGGTCGTGGTCGGCGCACCCGGGACCGTGGTGGTGGTCGTGGGCGTGCCGAGCGGCGGGTTGCTCGCCGGCAGGGCCGCCGTCGGCGGGTTGGAGGGCGTGGGCGTCTTCGCAGCACCGACGACCGGGTTGGTCACGAGGTAGTCGAAGATGTTGCGCACCAACGGCGCGGCGGCCTCGGCCCCGTACCCACCCTGGTCGATCACGGCCAGCACCACGTACTGCGGGTTGGGGTTGGGCCCGAACGCCACGAACCAGCTGTTGGGCTCGGCGTCGCCGGGGTTCGTCGCCGTGCCGGTCTTCCCGGCGAGGTCCCAGTTCGCCGGGAATCCTGTGAAGTCGGCGTAGGCGGTTCCCTTGGGGTTGGAGATGACCTCCTCGAGTCCCTGGAGAATGGGGTCCCGGACCGCCGCCGGGAGGCTCACGTGCCCGGTGACCTCCGGGGCGATCGTCCGCACCACCTTGCCCGTGGTGGGGTTCACGATTTCCGAGGCGACCTCGGGCGCGTACCGCGTCCCCCCGTTGGCGAAGGTGGCATACGCCACGGCCTGCTCGATCGGTGTGAGCGCGGTCGCCCCCTGGCCGAACGCCATCTCGATGTTGTCGCCGGTGTACCAGCTCGTGTTGGGAAACGCCGTCGCATCCTCTGCGTGCAGCTTCTGGCGTTCCGGCTGGCTGTCGACGCGCCCCGTCACCTCGTCGGGCAGGTCGATCCCGGTGCTCTGCCCCTCCCCGTATTCGGCCGCCACGTTCTGAATGGCGTCGTTGCCGTAGGTACCCCGGCCGTTCCAAAAGAGCTCGCCGAGGTTGTAGAAGTACGAGTCGCTCGAGATGGCGAGGGCGAGCGGGAGGTTCACTTCGCCCCCGGCGTCGCCGAGGTCGTCGCTGAACGTGCATCCGGCCGCGGCGCCGTTGCACGGCTTGACGGTGAACTGCCCCGTGTCGTCGTAGTACTGCGCCGGGCTGTACACCCCGTCCTGCAGGTCCGCCGTGGCGGTGATCAGCTTGAAGGTCGAGCCGGGGGTGTACTCCCCTTGGATGGCGTTGTTGTTCTCCGCCCCGCTGGCGGCCAACGCGGCGAAGTCGGCGCTGGAGATTCCCCCCACCCACTCGTTGAGGTCGTAGGTGGGAGAGGAGGCCATGGCCAACACCTGGCCGTTGTTCGGGTTGAGCACGATGGCGGCGCCGTTGATGGCCGGCGGCAACTTGTTGTGATCGTCGACGTCGGGGGTCTTGCGGTCCAGGAGGATCTGCGCCTGCAGGTCGTTCTGCACGGCCTGTTGGAGCCCGGTGTCGATGTTGAGGACCACGGTGTCGCCGATCTGCGGCGCCTGGCGCGACAGCGTCCCCACCACGGTGCCGGCGGCGTTCACCGAAAGGGCCTGGCTCCCGTTGACCCCCCGCAGGTAGGCCTCGTACTGCTCTTCAATGCCGGACTGCCCGACCAGGCTGCCCTGGGTGTACCCGGCCTTGGCACCGGCGGTCAGCTCCTGGGGCGTGATGTCGCCCAGATACCCGAGCACGTGGGTCGCCGTCGTCCCCCCCTGCGGGTAGGTGCGCTGGGTGACGGTCTGGACACTGACGCCGGGATAGTCCGCCTGGTGCGCCTGCAAGAACTGCACCGTGCCCGCCGACACATTGGTGGCGACCGGCACCGGCTCATAAGGGCTGTAGCGGTCGTTCTTGACCGACTGCTCGACCTGCGCCGGGGTCTGGCCGATCAACGCGGCGACCTTGCCGATGATCGAAGGGTCGTCGACGGCCGTCACGCGCGAGAGCAGGAGCTCTTGCTCGGGGACATTGGTGACCAGGACGGTGTCATTGCGGTCCACGATCTCGCCCCGGGGTGCGGCCACGGTGACCACGCGGACCTGATTGCGGGTCACCGCCGCCGCGTACGACTTCCCGTCGATGATCTGCAGCGACCACAACCGGAGGACCAACACGAGGAACAGCGCCGCGACGGCGATGCCGACGACGCGCAGACGGAGGTTGGGACGGGACGGTTCGTCCTCGGGCGACCGGACCAACGCGGCGACATTGACGCTCTTGCGGGGCCGCATACGCGGTTGGCGCGCACTCCCCTCGTCCCACGGCGACCGGCGCGGTTGGCGCGTCGAAGGCTTGGGATGGACGCGGTCTCCCCGTAAGGGGTGCCGCAGGGTCCGCTTCACCAGCGGCCGCTCTCGGTCGAGCCGGCCGACACCAACGAGCGGCGATTCCCTTCTGTGTTCAGGGCCCAGCGCACGAGGCGGTTGACGGGAAGTACCAGCAGCGCGCTCGAGACGGCAACGACGAGAAAGAGTGAGAAGAAGTCGATCTGCACCATCTGTTGCTGGCCGAAGATGGCGCCGAGAACGGCGAACAACATGTCGGCGGCCACGCTGCCGACGACCGCCGCCACCGGTCGGAGCCACACGGCCCGGCGATCGACCGCCGCCGTCGCCACGCCCATGGAGAAACCCAGCAGGCAGCCCACCAGCGCGCTGAGGCCGAACGGGGTCGGCAGGACCAGATCGAACGCCAGGCCCGACCAGAAGCCGACAATCGCACCGGTCTCGGGACCCGCCAAGAGCGCCGCCGTGATCGGGAGGAGCCACACGATGTCGGGGTGTATGCCCTCGAAGCGGATCGACAGGATCACGGTCGATTGGACCAGGAGTAGCAAGAGGGCCACCAGGGCCACCCGCAGCGTGGCGCGCGCACTCACGCCGGGGGCTCCCACACGACCACGTCGACGTAGGCCAGCTGCGTGAGGTTGGCTATCGGTGTGACGCTGACCGCTTCTTGACTGGCGCCCGCGCTGGTGTGGAATGACTTGACCCGGGCCACCGGAATGCCCGGCGGGAAGGCCGCGGCGTCGAGACTGCTCGTGTACATCTTCTCGCCCTTGGTCAGCGCCGTGTGGGGGGCGATGAGGTCGGCCGTCATGGAAGAGTCGGGACCCTGACCGTCGACGGTTCCCGTCAAGCTCAAGCCCTGACCGAAACTGACGCCCACCCTGGACTGGCCGTCGGTGATCAGCTGCACCACCGCGGTGTGATGGAACGACTGGATGACCTGCCCGACCAGTCCGCCCGCGCCGACCACCGGCATCCCGACATCGACGCCGTCCGCCCGCCCCTTGTCGATGGTGATCGTCATGGTGAAGTTCGACGTGTAGATCTCCTGGGTCTGCGCCGTGACGGTGCTGAGCGCATCGAGGAATGGCAGGTTTTGCAGGGCCATCACATTACGAAGCTGGCTCTGCTCGAATCCCCTCTCCGCCTGCACCTGTCGGAGCTGTCCGATGGTGGCCTGCAGCTTCTGGTTCTCGGACTGCAGCGCTCCGTAGTGCACGGCCCCGGCGAAGACGTCACCGATGGGATCGATGACGTCGTCCACCGCCCCGCGCAACGGCGAGAACACACTGTTCGCCACGGACTTCACCCCCGAGGTGATGCCGTGCGTGCGGCCGTTGAGATCGAGCGAGATGATCGAAAGGGACAGCACGACCAGCACGACGACCGTCAACGTGCGGCGTGACCGCCGAGACCTCGGCACCCCGGGGAGACCGGACGATCCGTCAGCGTGTGGACGTGGTGATCAGCACCCGTTTGAGCGCTTCGAACTCTTCGAGACATTGGCCGGCACCGATCGCCACGCAGTTCAGCGGGTCCCGGGCCACCACAATGGGCATCCCGGTCTCGTTCTGCAGCCGCGCCTCGAGGCCGTGGAGCATCGCGCCCCCACCGGTCAGGACGATCCCCTGTTCCATGATGTCGGCCGCCAGTTCCGGCGGCGTGCGGTCGAGCGTGACCTTGACGGCGTCGACGATTGCGGA
>Ga0224558_1004431_pt1 | contig 10911 bp, 10 predicted proteins | sample 714S32024metaG_FD_180682 | JGI IMG/M metagenome (GOLD analysis project Ga0224558, IMG submission 180682) | Peat soil microbial communities from Stordalen Mire, Sweden - 717 S3 20-24 | ecosystem: Environmental > Terrestrial > Soil > Wetlands > Peat | place: Sweden: Norrbotten County, Stordalen... | reverse complement strand
ACTCAATGAACTTTTGGCGTAAGGGAGTTGGATTGGAATGTATGTTATTCATAGCCCGGAGTCTGGAACGCCGGGCGCTCCCTTACGCCCTTAATCGTCCACCCCGCGCAGCGGCTTCGTTCAACAATAGCGTGCAGCGGATCGGAGCCAGCCGTTCAGTCCGGTTGCGATCCATGCGTCAGAGGCGGCTGCCTCCGGCCGCTGACGCTTGTCCTTGTGCATGAAAGAAGGAGTAACGTCATGAGTCGAGTAATCTATGTTTCTGGTCCGTCGGGAATGGCTAAGACGAAGGTGAAAGAGAAACTGGAACGTCTGGCTATGCCGTTGGGCATTCGGTTTCAACGTGTGATTGTGGTGACGTCACGCGACATGCGACCAGGGGAGACTCAAGGCAACCCTTGGTACTTCAAGTCGGCTGCTGACATCGACTCTGACAGGGACAAGGATCCCGCCCGTTACTTGCGGGTCGAGATACGCAAAGGGGAACCCCAGGGACTTGACGCGCAAACTGAGTTCAGAGACAAGCTCACCCACGCGGGTGTCCTCTGGTGCGAGTTGCACGTTACCTGGTTTAAGGAGATCGAGAGGTGGCTAGCAGCCAATATGCCAGACATCGCAATCACAAAGGTATTCTTCGCTCCGCTTAGCGAGGCGGAAGTGCTGCACCGCATGGCGCAGGAAGGCAGAACTTGCGATGAAGTGATCACGGCGGAGATGTTGCGCAGACTGGTGGCACGTCGTGACGCTAACCTCGACAACGCGGCCATCGAGAAACTCCAGAAGCGGGCGCAGGACGCAGCGCAGGAGTATGCAGCTCGCGGCGACTACGACTGCATCGTCGTGAATCACCAGGGAGAGGAGTCCTCAGAATGGGGAGCCCCCGCCGAATTCCCTACCGGTGAGGCAGCCAGGGTTCTTCAGCAGTTCTCGCAGGTGTACAAGGCCTGACACAGACCAAATGCACAACAAGAATCATTGGAGCGGGGAAAGGGGTCAAATCGTAGGTTAGTCCCAGCAGATCCGCCTCAGTAAGGCGGTCTGGGGTTGTTTTTGGATGGTTTTCTTTGCTTGACCTGGGGTGGTTATCCCGACACGCTGGCACCATGCCGCGCGCCATGCGAGTGGAATATCCTGGCGCGATCTATCACGTGATGGATCGTGGGGACCGCCGGGAGGACATTTTCATTATTGGTAGGGCCAAAGGGGCTAAGGCCGTGCTCCATCGCTCGGGCCGTGGAGAACACCAACACAAACCCGTGCCAGCGGACGAACCGTGCGCGCAACTGGAATTCCAATCTACGGTTTGACCCCTTTTCGGATCGTTAGGCGGCTATAGCATTGTTGCTGCTTCTCTGAATGCCGATGCTTACACTTGTTGTTGTTTGCGCACACACTGTGCTGATGATTGCGGCGGTGCTTGTGGTTGGGCGGAAACCGATCCAGTGGGCGGGGTCCGCCTTTTTTCTGGCTTGCTGTTTCTTCCTGGAATGGTTCGCCCCCGTGGATACCTCATGGCACGCGATCATGGCCTTCGGCGGCATGGCGGCCTTGGTCGCCACCATAAATGTCGCCGCCTCGGCGACAACGCAATGGTCGGCCAGGCTTCGGTTGCTGCAAATGCTTACTGCGGGTTATCGGATACGTGCCGGCCACACCCGACCAGTTCTGTCGGTTCGCATCATTGGCCATTTTATCGTGGAGGGGTTGGTTGGTGGCGCGGCCTTCTTGTTCCTCCGGCATATAGCACACGCCCAGCATCTCCCCGGTGCCGTAATCGCGCTATGCCGCCTGGTTGCCGGGATTATACTTCTCTACACGCTGGCGGAGTTTCTAAAAGACCTCGTCCATTTTTGTTTCTTGGCGTCGGGCGCAGCCATGCGTCCGATCCATGACACGCCGATTGCCGCCCGCAGCTTGCGGGATTTCTGGGGGAAGCGCTGGAACCGTGCGGTGAGCGCGTGGCTCCACCGGTTCGTCTTTTTGCCGCTGGCGCGTCAGCACCGTCCAGACCTTGGACTTCTTTGTGCTTGTCTCGTTAGCGGCGCGTTGCACGCATGGGTGGCATTGGTGGCACTCGGCGCATTCGCAGCCTTTGAACTGGCAGTGTTCTTTGGCCTTCAGGGTGTGTTTATCTTGGCCGAAGACCGCCTTCATGTTCACGCTTGGCCGGTTCCTTTGGCGCGGGCATGGACCCTTACAATCTTGCTTGCAACATCACCGTTGATTATTTGTCCATATCTTCGCATTGTTCATCTCTAGCATATGAGGCATTGCAACCAGCCGCCTAACCTGACAATGGGACTTACACCCTTGATGACACTACGAAGCCGAAGAGCATTAAGGGATAACTCAAAAAGGTCAACTGTGAGGCATCGGCTTCCTCTGATCCTCCACTTTGGTCTTCGCTTCGATCTGATTCCCTTCCAGCGTCACCTCTCCGGCGCCTTCTTCGATACGGATGCCGACCAATTGTTTACGCGCTTCCACAGGGCGGGTGTCGCGAATGATGTTATTCCGGAACACCAGGTCCCGGGTCTCTCCGCGGACCCGGATGCCCGCGGCATCTCCTTGTCCGCCGTTGTTCTCAATCACGTTCCGTTCCAGCCGATTGCGGTGTCCAGCCATGCCCTCGGTTTCATTGCGGAAGAAGATGCCGTCCTCGCGATTGCCGCGAACCACATTCTCCTGCAACAGGTTGTCGGTGTCCTTATGCCCGATCGAAATGCCATATCGGCCGTTGTTTTCCAAGAGGTTCTTTTCGAACACTCCGTGCCGCACGCGCCAGCAGAGGAAGAGTCCGTCCTCGCCGTTGTCGCGCGCGATACAACCGCGCACCACCGGTCGCTGTGAACCGCTGCCCGGATGCAGCCCCAGACCGCTGTTGCCCTCGCTGACGCAGTCCTCCACGAGGACGTCGTTGGATTGCTGAAAACTGATGCCGTCCCCGTTATAGTTCCGCATCACGCAGCCCCGGATGATTGTGCCAAAACCGCGATAAAGGAAGATACCGCCGCCCCGACAGCCATTCAGCGCCACGTTTTGCTGCTTGTTCCCTTCGATCACGAGATCCTCAAGCCGCGCCCCCTCAAGGTTGTAGCCACTCACTACCGGAAACACTGTCGCCGCTTGTGCCTTATTGGCCACCATGCAATCGGCATTCAGCGGTGCGTCAAAAGAAAACGTGCTGCCCTTCTGTCCGGTAATCCGCCCCACCGTAGTGTGGAATCCGCCGGATTGGCTGTCCCAGATCGTAATTCCATATCCAACCTTGAACCCTTCCGGGTTGGCGACCGTAACCTGTTCCTCGCCGTAATCGCCATCCAACACCAACGGCGAAGAGACCGACCCGGCCTTGCGGAGAATCGTCTTGCCCTTGATGCCACGCACCGTGACGAAGGAACGGAGATGCAAAGAGTCATGCATCAGAAACTCGCCTTCGCCTATCTCCACCACTCCTCCACCAAGACCGGCAATGTAATCCACCGCCGCCTGCACGGACCGATTATCCGAGCCGACAATGTCGGCATCATGCAGGCCGACTCTGATAATGGGGAGCACCTCCATTTTGGCGTGCATCGCTTGACTAAGCTGTTGCTCCTCCGCAGGTGGGCCGAGGTGGGCGTTCGCCCCCATGACCGCCAATGTCGGCAACACCGATAATAGGCTGATTCCGAGAAGGACTTTGGGACCAATCGCGCTTTGAAGCTGCATACGGTTAATACTAGCCAGAATACGGTGGCCACGCGAAGGAAATCTAAGTATTGCGTCAGTCCTTCGAATAGTAGTAAACGCAGTGGCGGTAGGGAATCGGCGAGTCCCCCAACTTCTCAGCGGCCCAAGCGTCATTCGCCCAGGTGAGAACCCACCGACAGGACTTCCTGAACGAGATCGCATCCTGGCTGCGACAGCGCAGCACCGCCACCCGCGACCCGGCAGCTCCCATTTTCTCATTTCGCAGGATGGAGGTGTACTGGCCGTCGCCCTGTTGCGCAATGAACCCCCACGAACCGCCGTATAAATCCTCGCTACCCATGGATTGCAGCGTAGGCTTCGCATCCCCGTCGAGGAAGAACTGCTGGTCGGCTTCACAGATGAGCTGGCCGTCGCGGGCCTTCTCGGTTTCGTATTGCAGCCAGTGCGCGACGATCACCCCTGCACGATCCAGGCTGAACATTGTGTTGGGCATTTTGGCGGACAGGTTACCCGTGCGATAATCCACCCGGAGATAGCCGCTCTCCTTGGGCAACGCCTCCACCGTGTCGTAAGTCAATTCGAGATAGCCAACCACCTTTCGGTCGCTCGGATTCTCCACCTCGATGGTCACATGCTTGCGAAAAGGCATCGGAATGCGGAAGTTGTGCGACTCTTTTACTTTCGAGAGGAATACCGACGAGAAGTATTGGCTCCGGCACTCTACATCACCCAGGAAGTCCATCAACGGCATCTCGATGCCAGCCTTGTCCTGCCCATCATAGAACACGCGGATAATTAGCCCCGCGACCGGAGGCGAGCCAAACCCTTCAATTCCATCCGCCGCCATCGCCGAAACATGAATGCTGGTGATCACGCCCGGTCCGTCTGCATCCAGCACTTTGACCCTGGCCTTGGCATTGAGTTCAGGCAGGCCGCCCCAAAAGGCGGTGACGCCCTGCGTCCTGGCCTTGCCAACCTTCGAGAGTTCTTGCCAGGTCGGGTTGACTCCGGCATGAACAGGATTCGCAATAAAGGACAGCATTGTTATTGCTCCGGCGATCACGGATGTGGCGTGCGTACTCATTATCAGTAAACCTCTGGTATCATTGTTGCCGGAGCTTGAAGGGATTGGATTTCGCGGTCAAGCGGGAGAATCCGGCGGCGACTTGGGACCAAGCGAGGCGTTTTCTGCTCAAGCTGTGGAAAAGTGACCAAGCCTCAATGGCGAACAGCCCTGGGACCGCCGTTTTGTTTTGAGCATTGAAAGAGGGCGTTTCCTTCGATTTCGAGGGTGTCTTCCCCTGGAGCTTCGCTTCGGATTCCCCGTGGCACATCAACTGCTAAAAGCCGCCGTGTGAAGACGAACGAAGACTTGCTCCTGACTGATGCGAAGGGCGCCGACGCCGCTGCGTGTTCCTCTCCGAACGGCTCCAGCCGGCGCGTCCTGCGTGTGTGGATAGTGGACGACAACGCTGACCTGCGCGAACTCTTCGCCCAGGTATTGAGCAAGCAACCGGGTATCCAGTGCCGGCGCCAGTTTCCTTCAGCCGAGGCCGTGCTCGCTGCGTTGGCCGAGGAGCGGCCGCCGGACCTGATTCTCCTGGACATCAATCTCGCGGGCCAAAGCGGCTTGTCGGCGATTCAGCCGATCAGGAAACTCGCCCCTTCGGTCAAAGTGCTGATGTTGACGATGTTCAGCAACAGCCATTACGAGGCCGCGGCCTTCGAGTTAGGCGCCAGCGGCTGCCTGCTCAAAAGCTATGGGCTCGATGAGATCGCAAAGCTCATTCACGAGGCCTATCGCAACCCCGACGCCCCGGGCTTGTTCCCCACAATGGACCTATCCGAGGAAATGGAGTTACGCCTCGAACATACCGGGGCTCGTGGTTCAAAGAAGTGTTTCAGCCTGTTCAGCACATGGCGCCAACTGCATGCTGCGCCACGGCGGCAGACTGGGAGTTGAATCAGATCTTGGTAGGTGGGGGCCGCGGCGTGTTTCTCGGGGGGTTCACGTCGTGGCCCGTTGCCTTTTCGAACCAGGCAGCCGATTAGTCTCTAGCTAGTCCTCCCCATTGACAGAGACCCCAGCCGGCACCCGTGGTTTCTGGTTCATTAGCGTGTTGCACGATGGAAGGGTTGGTACGTGCAGGAATTGCGCCGAAGCCATTATTGGCTTTCAGTGGGAGGATGCTGGGCTCGATGGAAGTGACTGGGAATGGGCGGCTTATGTTCTAAGGGTGCAGGGTGGCACGGGGTATGCCTTGGGTTGAACCGGTTGCCATTTTAACCGGCAACCGTGACAACAAAACTTAAATTATGAGCGAAACGACCAATACTGTTAAACCAGCTACCACCACTCCCTGTGCCTGCGACTGCGCGCCCAAGGCGCAGCCTGTTGCGGCTCCTGCCGCCCAGCCCCAGCCCCAGCCTGCGGCCGCCGCAGCGCCCGCCGCCCCCAAGGCCAGCAAGCGCAATGCCCGCAAGCGCTAATTGGGAAGCGCAGGAAATGCCACGTTCCAACACGTGGTCATAATGCACGGGAACTGGCGCCGCTCGGGAGGAATGACGGTGCCAGTTCCTGCTTAGGCGCGGCCGGCAGTATTCCAGAAATTTGGGCTTGCAAATTTTGTTTGCAAGCACTATAGAAAACTGTGCCTTAACCACGCGTAATGTGATTCAGTCAACCCACTCCCTTCCTTTATGAATAGCGTATTGCAAGATCTGCTGAAACTCCAGGCGCTGGACTTTGCCGAACCCACCGACAAAAAGTCTGAAGCTCAAGCCGCCGCATTGCGCGGCAAGATACCGCAACCCATCATTGGCCACTACGAACGTCTTCGCGTGCGGGGGAAGAAAGGAGTGGCGGTGGTGCGAAACCAGGTTTGCACCGGCTGCCATATGCATGTTCCCATCGGCCAGATCAACATGCTCATGCGCGGCGAGGACGTCCAGCTCTGTGAGAGCTGCGGTCGTTACCTCTACCTGCCGGACGCGGCGGAGACCGAGTTCCTGGCCCACATCGAAGCGGCGAAACCGGCCGCGAAGGCGCCAGCCAAATCCCGGAAACGCCGGACTTTGGTGGCCGTGGCTTGAACGGGTTGCGGTTGGACCAAGCCGACGCCTGAGGTCGAACGGACAGGCTGGCTTTTGCCTGGGCTATGATCCATGTATGCTTTCTGAGACCATCACCAATATTGCTGCCCCGGTTTCTCTGGCGGATTACACCCGCTTGGAGTTGATCGTGCCGCAGTTGCGGGACCGCGATACTGCCGGCATTATCAGCGAGTTGAGCCACGAATTGCAGCACCAGGGGGGGGTACCGGATGTTCTGCCTTTCTATCAGGCCGCGCTGAACCAGGAGCTGCTGGCCAATTCCGCCCTCGATACCGGCCTGGCCTTCCCTCATGCGCGCTTGAGCGGGGTTAAGCGGTTGCAGTTTGCCTTCGGACGCACGCCGGAGCCGGTCGTGTGGGGCGGCAGGAGTTCCTGGCCGGTGCAACTCATCTTCCTCCTGGCCGTCCCGGCGACCGATGTGGCCGGTTATCTGCACTTGCTCGCCAGCCTCGCCCGGCTCGGCCAGCAACCCGAACTCCTGGCACAGCTCCGCCTCGCGGACACCGCCGAAGCCATCCTGGCGGTGCTCGATCGGATCAGGCTGCGCCAGGGATGAGGTCTGCGCCCGCAATTCAAGACTCCCCGCCAGAGCCTCTCTCCTGAGCGAACAACGCATGGCATTGCCGTCTCCTACTCTCCTGCTCCAACTCGCTTTGTGCGCGTATGCCTTCGGGGTGGCGGGGAGCCTCCTTGCCCTGCGCTTACCAGGGGAGGCCAGGCGATGACTATCGGTGCGGTGCTTGCCGCTGGGGCCTGCGCCGTCATTCTCAGCCTGATGGGGGCTTTTCGTGCGCCGCGCTGTTGGCTAGCGGCATTGCTTTCCAGCACCCTCACGGCTCTCGCCGCCGCAGCCTGGGTGTTGGCTACCGGCACCGCGTGGGAATGGCGGAGCGCATTCCTTATCGGCGGCGAAGGCGTGCATCTGCGGCTGGACGGCGTGAGCGCTCTGTTTCTGGCCTTGGTGGCCGTGGTGGGCGGGGCCGGAGCCGCTTATTCGCGGGAGTATTGGGCGGAGCGGGGGCATCCGGTCTCGGCGCGGGCGGGCCGATGCTGGTGGAGCGCGCTCCTGCTGTGCATGGGACTCTTGTTGATCTGCTCGAACGGACTGCATTTCCTCATCGCTTGGGAGTTGTTCGCCCTTTGTGCCTACTTCTTGATCACACTCGATGCACAACGACGCGAAGTGCGCTCAGCGGGCTGGCTTTACTTCGCCGCCTCACACACGGGCACGCTGGCGTTGTTCGCATTCTTCTCGCTGCTGGCGGCCCGCACCGGAAGCTGGGACCTGGGGCCGATGCGCGACCGGGCGGAGTTGGCGCCATTGTTTTGGCTGGCGTTGTTTGGGTTTGGCGTGAAAGCCGGCATGTTTCCGTTGCACATCTGGTTGCCGTCGGCGCACGCGAATGCGCCGAGCCACGTTTCCGCCATCATGTCAGGCGTGGCGATCAAGATGGGCATCTATGGCATTGTGCGCTTCAGCGGTTGGTTGCCGGCGCCGCCGTCGGCGGGCTGGGTGGTGACCGCGCTAGGCGTGGTGAGTGCGGTTCTCGGTGTGGCTTTCGCGCTCGGCCAGCATGACCTCAAGCGTCTGCTCGCGTATCACAGCGTCGAAAATATCGGGATCATTCTAATCGGGGTCGGATTCGCGATGGTGGCTACGGCGCACGGCCAGGCGGCCTGGGGCGCACTGGCGCTGACCGGGGGGCTGTTGCACGTCTGGAACCACGGCCTGTTCAAGGCGCTCTTGTTTCTCGGCGCCGGATCAGTCTTGCACGCGACCGGCACGCGCGAGATGAGCCGGCTTGGCGGGCTGTGGCGGGCGATGCCGTGGACGGCCTCGCTATTCGCGCTCGGGGCGGTCGCGATTTCCGGGTTGCCGCCTCTGAATGGATTTGTGAGCGAATGGCTCGTCTATTTGGGAATGTTCGATGCCGTAAACCAACCGGGCGCGGCGGTGATGGGCGCGATTCCGGCTATCGTGCTGCTGGCCATGACCGGCGCGCTGGCGCTGGCTTGCTTCGTGAAGGTGTGCGGTGTGGTGTTCCTCGGCGCCCCGCGTTCGGCAGCGGCTGAACACGCACATGAATGCGGCCCCTGGATGCGCGGTCCGATGCTGATCCTGGCGGCGGGGTGCGTGGCCATCGGCTTGGCGCCGATCCTCTTTTGGCCAGCCGTGCATACAGCGGTAGGAGCATGGCGGGACACGTGGATAGATGTCCCGGCACCGGAATCCTTGACGACGCTCGGCCTGGTTCACGTGGCGTTGGCTGTGTCGGCGGTCATTGGCGCCGCCTGGCTGTGGCGGCGGGCGCACCGAGGCGGCTGGGCGCGTGCCCTGACCTGGGACTGTGGCTACGCAGCGCCGTCGGCGCGCATGCAATACACGGCGGGATCGTTTGCCGGCATCATCACGGAGTGGTTCGCGTGGATTCTCCGGCCGGAACGACACGGGCATCGGCCCGACGCGACGTTCCCGCAGCGGGCCGCCTTTGAAGAACACACGCCTGAAACGGTGCTGGAGCGGGTGATCGAGCCGTGTGCGCGTCTGGTGATGTGGGTATCTGGAGTGGCCCGACGACTACAGCACGGGCGGACGCAAGCTTATATCCTTTACTTGATTCTCGGCCTGGCCGCGGTGGCCGCCATGACCTTGGCGTGGGGCCAATAACAAATGTACTTGAATGTGGTAGAGCTGGCCGATTCGTTCGGCGTCTCTGAAAAAGTCGTCGAAGACTGGATCCGCGACGAGGGGTTGCCTTCTGTGCCGGATCGCGGGCGGTTGCTGTTCGATCGGGCGCGTGTGGCTCTCTGGGCGACGGCGCACGGATTGACCGCGCGGGCCGGCTTCCTCGCTCCCGAGAACGGGGCCTTCACCAACGGCTTGGACCTGGCGCCGATGCTCCGGATCGGTGGAATATGGCGCGATGTTCCCTCGTCCGGCGTGAGCGAAGTCCTCGAACGGGTCATCGCGGGATTGCCTGCGGTTCCCGGGCCAGTACGCGCGTTGCTGGCGCAGCGATTGCGAGCCAAGGGCGGTATCAACTGGGCGCCGGTGGGCGGTGGTTTCGCGCTGCCTCACTTCAGCACACGCGTTACGTTGGGCCGTGGTGCTGGCGTGGTCGCGCTGCTTTTCTTGCGCGAGGCGTTACCTCTGACGGAACCTCTGTCCGACGGCGTGTCGGTGACGCGGCTGTTCTTCTTCATCCCGCCTTCGCCGCGGGCGCACTTGGACACGCTGGCCCGGCTCAGCCGGGCGGTCGGGCAGGGGCCGCTGCGTGACGTGGCGGAACGAGGTGCGCCAGACGAAGAACTTTTTCAGGCGCTGGCAGCGGCGGACGAGGCCGGCGTCATTGAGCCAAAGCGCGAGGATCGAGCATGACGAGGAATCGGATGTGATGACGGCGATGCTTGAGTTTCTCGCCCGGCTCGCGGTGTGGCTATTTTTGGCGCCGTTGCTGCCGGGCATTATCAACAAGGTAAAGGCCTGGGTGGCCGGGCGACGCGGCCCCCCGGTGCTGCAACTCTACTACGACCTGGCGCGGCTGTGGCGCAAGGGCGTCGTGTTGAGCACGCTCGCTTCGCCGGGGTTTATCGCCGGCCCAGCCGTTGCCTGGGTGGCGGTGCTGGCGGCAGCGCTGCTTTTGCCGTTAGGGCCGCTGGGCGTGTCGCTGAGTTTTCATGGCGACGTCATACTCCTGGTTTACCTGCTGGCGCTGGCCCGGTTCTGCACCGCATGGGCGGCGCTCGAAACCGGTTCGGCTTTTGAAGGCATGGGGGCGGCGCGGGAAGTGAGCTACGCCGTTCTGGGGGAGGCGGCGGTGATCACGGCGGTGCTCACCTTGAGCATGCAAAGTGGGAGCCTGGGGCTGAGCGCCATGCTCGAGCCCTCGGCCGGTACCGGGGCGGTGCTGCTGGCGGTCGGGCTGTTCATGGTGCTACTGGCCGAGAACTGCCGGGTGCCGTTCGATGACCCGAACACGCACCTTGAACTGACGATGATCCACGAGGCGATGGTGCTGGACCACAGCGGGCCGCCGCTTGCGGCGGTGCTGCACGGGGCGGCGATGAAGCTGTTGTTGTTCTCCGCCCTGCTGGTTCAGGCGG
>Ga0224558_1004428_pt1 | contig 10924 bp, 3 predicted proteins | sample 714S32024metaG_FD_180682 | JGI IMG/M metagenome (GOLD analysis project Ga0224558, IMG submission 180682) | Peat soil microbial communities from Stordalen Mire, Sweden - 717 S3 20-24 | ecosystem: Environmental > Terrestrial > Soil > Wetlands > Peat | place: Sweden: Norrbotten County, Stordalen... | reverse complement strand
GTGGACGCCTTACTTCGTCGAGGGTCACGAGCCCGAGCTGATGCATGAGGCCATGGCCGCGACGCTCGACACGGCGGTAGAGCAGATCAAGAAAATCCAGCAGGACGCCCGCGTCCACGGCAACTTGACGCGTCCGCGCTGGCCGATGATCGTCCTCAATTCGCCCAAAGGCTGGACGGGGCCGAAGATGGTCGATGGCCTGCAGGTTGAAGGCACGTTCCGTTCGCACCAGGTGCCGCTCTCCGACCCGGCCACCCATCCCGAACACCTCCAGCTGTTGGAAAACTGGCTGCGGAGCTACCGGCCGGAGGAGCTCTTCGATGAACAGGGGCGGCTGAAACCGGAACTGGCCGAACTGGCGCCCAAGGGCGAACGACGCATGGGCGCGAATCCCCACGCCAACGGCGGCATTCTGCTCCGCGACCTGCGCATGCCGGATTTCCGCGACTACGCCGCTGCCGTGCCGTCGCCAGGGGCGCCCGGCATTGGCGACACGCATGTGCTCGGGCCTTTTCTGCGCGATGTGGCAAAGCTGAACAGTGAGCAGCGGAATTTCCGGGTCTTCGGCCCTGACGAGACGCTCTCCAACGGCCTGGAAGCCATTTTCGAAGTGACCAAACGCCAATGGGACGCCGCGACCGTGCCGAACGACGAATTTCTCGCGCCCGCCGGGCGGGTGATGGAAATGCTCAGCGAGCACCAATGCGAGGGCTGGCTCGAGGGCTACCTGCTCACCGGACGGCATGGACTCTTCAACTGCTACGAGGCCTTTATTCACATCGTCGATTCGATGTTCAACCAGCACGCCAAGTGGTTGAAGGTCACGTCGCAGCTGCCGTGGCGGCGGAAGATCTCCTCGCTAAACTACCTTCTGGCCTCGCATGTCTGGCGCCAGGATCACAACGGCTTCACGCACCAGGATCCCGGCTTCGTCGACCACGTCGTCAACAAGAAGGCCGAGATCGTGCGGGTTTATCTTCCGCCGGATGCAAACTGCCTGCTGTCGGTGATGGATCACTGCCTGCGCAGCCGCCATTACGTCAATCTGGTGATCGCGGGCAAACACCCGGCGCCGCAGTGGCTGAACATGGACGCCGCCGTGAAGCACTGTACCGAAGGCATCGGCATCTGGCAGTGGGCCAGCAACGACCAGGGGGTTGCGCCCGACGTGGTCATGGCCTGCTGCGGCGACGTGCCCACGCTGGAGACGCTCGCCGCCGTCTCCATTATGCGCGAGCGTCTTCCCGACCTGAAAATCCGAGTGGTCAACGTGGTTGATCTGATGAAGCTCCAGCCGCAAACCGAACACCCACACGGGTTGAGCGACATGGATTTCGACGAGCTCTTCACCAAAAACAAGCCGGTCATCTTCGCCTTCCATGCCTACCCGTGGTTGATCCACCGGCTGACCTACCGCCGCACCAACCACGACAACATTCACGTCCGCGGCTACAAGGAAGAGGGCACGATCACCACGCCCTTCGACATGACGGTGCTGAACGATCTGGACCGCTTCCACCTGGTGATGGACGTCATCGACCGCGTGCCGCAGACCGCCGAGAAGGGCATCTACCTGAAGCAGCAGCTCAAAGACAAGCTGGTCGACCACAAGCAATACATCGACAAACACGGCCAGGACATGCCGGAAATCCGGAACTGGAAATGGAGTAGTGGCAAATGAAAACTTTGTTTCACGCAGGTTTTTGAGAAGGGCATCTTTTTTTCTTCTGCTTGCCCAGAGCATGATGCATCATCGCCTCTCTAGAGGCGGCCGGGGGCAACCGGAACGGCAGCTGCGAATGATGCCACGCTGCGCGTTCCTTGAGGTGAAGGTCTTATGCGAAAGGCTCACTCGCAAAGAACAGGAACTATTCGCAAGAAGAAAAGGTGTAGCCGATCAACCTGTACGCTCTCAGGCGGCGCGCGTACATTCGCGCCAGCATAAGGACGTTGGAGCCTACGTAATCGTAGACTCGCAGAACACGCTTGGCATCATGAAGTCGGTGGAGACGTCCTACGTATTGCTGTAGCGTTCCCTCCCAGGAAATGGGCATCGCCAGAAAGAGCGTATCCAAGCGGGCATCGTCCAACCCTTCGCCTATGTAGCTGCCGGTCGCCGGAATGATTCTCGGCTTGTCAACACCCATCTGTTAACTTCCGAATGACATAGAGTCAGATAGGTATCTGTTTGACATACCAGGCCGCAACACTTAGCTCTGGCACCCTTCAGGCTTGAAGATTACGCCTTGACTGGTGTGGCTGTTCATCACCACGCGGATCGGTTCCGCAAACTGCAAGTGGCGGACACAGCCTTCCTCTTCCACCGCCGCTTGTTCCGTCAACCACTGCCAATCGACGGAGCCTTCGCCGGCGTCTGGATTCACGGTGAAGTAACCGATCTGAAAGGCAGTGAGATTCTGGAAGAAATGGCTGCCCTGCGATGGGGTGACGCGAAAATCGCGGAATCCGGCCTCCACAATCACGCGCGCACCGGAGATTTCATCCCATTCGACCGGAATGCCCAGCCAGGGTTCGGTCGATCCCCAGCGCCCAACCCCGATCAGCAGATAAGGCCGATTCTCCTCATTGAGCCGGCGATTGAACCGAGCCACCGCCGTGGCCACCTCCTGACTGCGGCTGCGCTCAAAGCGCTGCGAATCGACCACTACGACATCGTGAAGATTCTCGATGCGGCCGTTGCCCAGAACTTTGCTGCTCTGGCAAATCAACTGCTCCGGTTGCACATCTTCCAGGACTAAGTCCTCGCTGTCGCTCCCGAGCGTCAGTGGCCGGATCTGCAGGAAACCAAACTCCGCAGTTACTGGGCCATCCTGCTGGGGCAGGCGCACGGCAAATTCGATCTCCACCGGATTGCCCAGCGCGTCCTCACCTGCCCGCACTAGGACGTCGAGAATCTCAGCCAGCGGAAAGGTGCTGTGCTTGAGCATGGGGGCGAAGGTTACGATGCGCGCTCCCGGCCGGCTCACTCCATCGTAGATGGCGTGGTTGTCTCTGGAGTAAGTCGATGCCACCGCCCGCAGTGTGCCGTCGCTCTCGGCGGCGTCCAGGCTGAAGCGCCTCTCGTGCCAATGTCCCGGACGGCCTTCCGGACTACCATGCAACTCCAAAGCCCAGAATTCCGTCTGCGAGTTGGTCAGTATGTCTTCGACCGAAGAAAACTGCACCAGGTTTTGAGGATAGCGCGGGCAGAAAGTTAAACACTTCCCTCCATCCACCACCGCGCGGCCCAGTCCCAGAGCAACGGCCGCGATGCCGTCCTCGAAGGTCATGGGCGGCACAGGATAATAATTGCGTGAGCGCACGACTCCGGAAAAATCCGGATAAAAACGCTGCCCGTGGGGTGTGCCCACAACCTGCTGGAGAATCACCGCCATTTTTTCCTCTTCCAAACGGTAGGGCGTAGCCCGCACGTAGGCCTTCGCATGGCGGCTGAAGGTGGAGGCGTAGACGCGCCGGATGGCCTCGCTCAGCGCCGCCAGCCGGTCTTCCGGACCTACTTGCGGATCTGCTTGCTGGTTGCCCAGCATGAAGGTCTCATACACGCCGGTGAAGGGCTGGTATTGCGAATCCTCCAGCAGGCTGGACGAGCGCACCGCTAGCGGATGGTTCACCTGGGCCAAAAACGATTTAAGGTCGTTATTGAGAGAGGCAGATAGCGGTGCGGCCAGGAACTTCCGCTGAATTTCAGCGTCATCCTCGCAATGCAAGGCAAAGTCCAGGAGGTTGTTCTCGGCTACAAATTGATCGAACACGTCCGTCGCCAGGACGACCGCCGGAGGCACCGAGATGCGCACGCCCGGAAAGCGGCGGGCGATACGGCTCTTGCGCAAAAGGTGGCGCACAAAGGCGAGGCCGCGAGCCTTGCCACCCAGCGACCCGGAGCCGATCCGCAGAAAACCTGATTCCGACGGCTTGAACGTGTCGGCCCTGAAGTCGCCGATCAGCACCTCGCTCTGCTCGCGGCGATACTCGTGGATCGATTCGATCAGATCGCGTCGCAGATGCTCCGGACTGGCAAAATCCGAAACTTTTCGCGGGCGGAGTTTGGCCGCCAACGCAAACTCGGTGCGCGCCATCAGCCAGTGAGAAAAGTGGTTGCTCTGGGAGTGAAAAACAAGGCTTTCCCCCGGCACCGTTTGCAGCCGCTTCTCCAGTTCGTTCAAATCTTGCGCTCGTCCGACTTCGCTCGAATCCGGCAGACGAAACACGAAGTCGCCAAATCCGAATTGCTCGGTCAATATCCCGCGCAAGTCTTGCAGCAGCGTGGGCGAACGCTTGCGCAGAAACGAATAACCCGCGGCCTGCGCCCGCGGGCGGAACTCGGTGCGGCTGGTCTGCAAAACCACGGGCACGTCCGGCACCAGGCTCTTCACCATGCGCGCCAGTTCAAAGCCCGCCTCCGGACTCAGCTTGCCCTCCCAGGGAAACTCCACGTCTGAGACCAGGCCGATCAGATAATTGCGATACTCCTGCACCAGTCCGGCCGCGTCTTCGAAGTTCGAGCTCAGCAGAATTCTCGGCCGCGCTTGCATGCGCATCAGCTTGTGCGCCACGTTGATGCCTTCCTGGATCACGCGCCGCGATTGCTTGATCAGTTCGGTATAGATCACAGGCAGGAACGAGGAGTAATAGCGGATGTTGTCTTCCACCACCAGCAGCACCGGCACGCCGATGGCCTGCGTGTCGTGCAGCACGTTGCGCTTGTCCTCGATGTACTTGACGATCGCGATCAGGATCCGGGCGTTGCCCTGCCACAGGAAGATTCGGTCGATGTCGGTGACGGGATTGCGGGCCACGAAATTTTTGATCTCCCGATAGTCATAGGCCAACACCACCACGGGAACATCCAGCCCGGCCTGCTTCACCTCGCGCGCCAACTGCGCCGCATTCATGTCGCCGACCGTGAGGTTGGTCACGATCAGGTTGAATTGCGGCTGAGAGCGGGCCAGATCAACCGCTTCCGCGCAACTGGAGACGTGCGTAATCCCCGGGATCCGCCAGAGGTTGAGCTCGAGTGATTCGTCGATGAGCAACTCGTTGAGGCGGCCATCTTCGCGGAGAATGAAAGAATCGTAGAGGCTGGAGACGAGAAGAATGTTCTGCACCTTGAACGGCATCAGGTTTTCGAAGCCTTCAAAGCGCTCTTCGACGTCCAGAATCGACGCGGCGATGCGGCGGACGCTCATGGCGGATATCCTAGTCCAAGAGGCTGGAGGCGCGGGTCGGAATCGAACCGGCGTAGAAAGATCTTGCAGACCTTCTTCTTATTGTTTCGAGTTCTTTGACTTCAAGCATCATTCCCCATTTCCACGTCTGGGCCAAATTCGGGCTGTTAGCAAGCATCGAACACAACTCTAGCACCAATGGGAAGAACAACGCGTTGCGGGTATCCCGCAGAAAATCCGCCCTGCCTAGCGGGTAAAGATCATGACAAACGAATGTCGCGTTCGTAAGAAGACAGGGATCAAAGTGTGACGCAGACGCGCAGACCGGCGCCAACCATCTGCGGGAGATGGGAGAAATCGTGAGCCAGTATCAGCGCCTCGCGCCCTAACGCACGCTGAACACGGCCAGGGTCTGGGCGGGCAGCGAGACGCGCACTTTGCCGGTTACAAGTTCCGCGGACGTATTGCCAAACACCGTCTGTAACTGCTGCGCGGTTTCAAGCGGAGTGTTTTCGACTGAGATATTGAACTCGACCGTCTTGGGAGCGTTGTTGTACACAACCAACAGCTTCTCTTCGGGCAACGCGCGCAGGAAAGCGTAGTAAGTATCGTCCCATCCGATGTGCCACTGCTTCCCGGTACGGAGGGCGGCGTGGCTCTTGCGCAGCGCCAGCAGCGACTGCACGTAAGCGAATACATCCTGTTGTTCGGCGGTGCGGCCGCTGGCGGTGAAGGCGTTGCGCGCGTCGCCGGGGAAGCCTCCCGGAAAGTCGCGCCGGTTGTCGGGGTCGTCGCCGCCCGGCATCCCAATTTCGTCGCCGGAATAAATTTGTGGAATCCCGCGCAACGTCAGCAGCAGTGACAATGCGGCCTTTAGTTTCGCCGGGTTGCTGCCTGCTTCACTCACGAAGCGCCGGTCGTCGTGATTGCCGATGAAGGTGACCAGCATCTCCGGATGCGGGTAGAGTTCGTCGTGCCGAAGAACCTCAACGATCTTTTCCATCGATGCGCCCTTGATGACCACGTCGCGCAAGGCATAGCAAAGCGGGAAGTCGAAGACCGTGGCGAGGCCGGAGTCGATGCCATCGAACTGCGTTCGTCCGCCTTCAAAAAATGACGTGATGGTCGAATCGCCGTCCGCCACTTCGCCAACGTCCATGATCTGCGGATAAACGATCTGTGGATAAACCTGGCGCAGTCGCTCGTGCCATCCGCTCCAGAACTGGCGCGAGGAGTAGGGAAACGTATCCAGGCGGAATCCATCCAGTTGCGCAATCTCCGTCCACCACATCGCATTCTGTGCCAGGTAAAGGGCGAGCGCGGGATCGTCCTGATTCAAATCAGGCAACTTGTTGGCAAACCAGCCGTCGAGCGTGTTGAGATACTCGCGCGGCGAAGCGTGCGAATCGACCAATCCGGAGAAGTTATAAGATGGCTCCAGATGATGTGCCGGCGTGCCGTGCAGCCAGGTGGGCGTCGGGGGGTCGTTGGCCCAGGGATCATGCGGACCCGTGTGATTGACGACGTAATCGATCAGCACCTTCATGCCGAGCTTGTGAGCGTCGGCCACCAGCGCCTGGTATTCCTGCATGGATCCCATGTGGTCGTCGAGGGCATAGAAGTCAACGACGTGATAACCGTGGTAGTCGGAGTCGGTGTTTTTCCAGACTGGAGTGAGCCACAGCGTAGTAACACCGAGGTCGTGCAGATATTCAAGATGATCTCGAATCCCGCGCAAATCACCGCCGTGATATGCCATCGGATTGCTGCGGTCATACACGCCGGTCGAACCCGGAGGCCGGTCGTTCGACGGATCACCATCCGCGAAGCGGTCGGGCATGATCAGGTAAATGACGTCGTCGCGAGAGAACCCTTCGAAACGGCCGCGGGAATCGGCGCGAGCCAGCAGCGGCAATTGCACCGAGGTCGAACCAGAAGCCGTGCTCAACTCAAGTTGGGCGGTCTCAGGGCGCGAGGACGAAACCTTCAACCGCACGAAGAGATAGTGCCCGTTTGATGAAGCGTCTGCCCCCAGGACCACCACGCTTTGCGAAGCGCTCACCACCTGCGCCCCGGAAAGATTTTCGCCGGCGAGCAGCAGCGTCAGCTCGGGCGTGTAGTTCACCCACCAGTTCGGCGGATCGATCTTGCGAACCACCGGACTGTCTGACACCGGGCTGCCGGCTACGGCCGCAGTTGTCGGCTGCGGCGAGGCCCACACCGTGTTGAGGCATACGGTGTTCAGGCATACCAGGTCGAGGCATACCAGGAGCAACAAGAACGCGAAGGTGCGTTGGATTTTCATGGCATCCAGACGATCAAGGCAAAACGGCCAGATTCAGGGATCCCTGCGCACGAACCGAGTTTGAAACGGAGCAGGGAACGGATCGTCGGTTCCCTGCTCCCGGGCCATGGATCAGAACATAATGCGCACGGCGAACTGCAACTCGCGCTCGGATGAGAGGCGCGTCAATGCGGGGTTGCTAGTCGTCGTGATGTTGCCCAACACCGTTCCGTTACCGAGATTCGCTTGGAAGCTGCCGTTTTGGAATTGCGGATGGTTGAGCACGTTGAAAGCGTCGACACGGAACTCAGCCTTGAGACGCTCGTGCAACGTGAAGTCCTTCATCATGCCCGTATCCCAGCTATGGAATCCGGGGCCGTACAGGGCATTCCTTCCCAGCGTACCCGGACGAGCGAAGTCTCCGTTGACTAACGGAGGTTTGGAGAAATCCCCGCTGATTACGCCTCGTCCGGTGGCGCGGTCGATGCCCGCCGAAATCGGCCCGGTAACGTCCGGACGATCTTGGGGCGAGGTGCTGGAATAGTAAAGATCAAAAGGAGTGCCGGATTGCAACGTGATGATGTTGTTCCACTGCCATCCCCCGATAATGTAATCGAGGGCCGCCGGCACATCCCCGCCGTACTGCTTCCCCTTTCCGAAAGGAAGTTCGTACATTGATCCGAACACAAAATTGTTGCGGATATCCTGATTCGCATTTCCTTTGTTCAGGTTCAGTAGCGGGTTCCCATTCACGTCCACGAAAATTGGATTGGCGGCGCTGTTGTTATCGAAGGCGCCACTCGAGTTGTCGATGGTGTGGGACCAGGTATAGGCGCTCGTGAACGTCAAGCCCCTCGAGAGGCGCCGCTTGAAGCTCGTTTGTAACCCGTTATAGGTTCCGGTCCCTACGAAAGCGTACTCGTTGACGGCCCCGCCCAGGTTGTACCAGCGCTGATTAACGCCGCCAACTTGCAGATCGCCAAGTTGCACATTGTTGGCGTTGAAGGCCGTCGCCAGGTGGTTCATCCTGGTGCCCACGTAGGCGATGTCGAAGGACATATTTGACCCCACTTGCCGTTCGAGCTGGACGTTCCATTGTTGTACGCTCGAGTTCTTGCTGTTGCTCGGCCAGTAGATCACGTTTACGTTCTTTGGGTCGTTGACATTCACCGTGCTGGTGGCCGGGGGCAGCGGCCCGGTGGCCTGGAGCCAGTTGTTGTTAATAGGGCTATAAGGAGGGCCGCTCGGGATCTGGCCGCTCAGCGTGATGCGAAAGCCGTCTGGACTTTGCGTGGAGCAGTTACTGTTCGCACCCGGGCAAGCCTCGTAGCTTGAAGTTCCGTTGAAGTCCGGATTGTTGCTCAGTTGTTCGCCTACACCACCACGATCAAGGTAGTAGAAAATTCCATATCCACCGCGCAGCACACTCTTGCCATCGCCATACAGATCATAGGCAAACCCGATGCGCGGCGCCCAATCCTTCTTGTCGTTGTTGATCAGGCTCTTCGGCAGCCCGGCTGCCCCAGGGCTACCGGGCGTGATCAGAATTCCTGAGCCCGCATCCGCCGGGTTAACTGGAACCCAGTTGGACAGCCGGTTGCCGGTCTCGTAAGGCCAAGTATAGTAATCGTAGCGGAGGCCCAGGTTCACCGTCAGCCGGTTGTTCACGCGCCAGTCGTCCTGCCCAAAGTAGCCGGTTTCCCAGCTGTGTGTCTCGTACAAGCCGTTGAATTGTCCAACCTCGTAGTCCGGGAAGCCTGCCACAATCTCAGAGGCTTCGTATCCGGTAAACCTTCCGGTGCCGGGGTAATCGTTGCCGCCAAGAATGAAAGAGCCTTTGGCGTCGTTGCCCTGCACGTAGCCAAGCTGCCTTTGCCCGACCGTACCTCCAAACTTGAAAACATGGTGGCCATGGACATAAGAGAGCGCGTCCTCGAACTGGTAGAGCTTTTGGTCTACGTTGTAAGGACCGCCGTCACCTTGATAGGTAATCTCTTGGGCGTTGCCGCCGATCAGAACCTGGCCGCCCAGCAGCGGGGTTGGGTTCGCACCCGGAATTCCGATTCCCAATCCCAGCTTCTCGCCGATGTCTGGCGGATTGTAGCCGTAAACCGAGCTGATGTAACCAAAGCGGAATTCGTTCACCAGATTCGGGCCGATGGTGCGCGTATAGCCTGCCGCAACTCCTCGGGGATGATTGATGTTGTCGCCGGAGCCGAATCCTGAAGGATTGTTCGGTCCAAGACTATTCGTGACCGTGAAATTGTCTTGCCCGTAGCTGTAGCGGAAGAAGATCTGGTCCTTTTGCGTCGCATTAAAGTCAACCCGAATATCGAAATCGTTGAAATTACGGACTTGCTGGCGGTCGGTGACATAGTTGTTGATCATTGTCCCCGCCGATGGTGCAGTGTTGGGCTCGGGAAAAGTCTGCAGATATTTCAAACCTACCGGATTCGGGTTGGTGATCAGGTTAGTTGCGGTTGTGCCGTTCCAGCCAAACGGGGTGCAAGTGGTCGGATCAAAGATGAAGCCCTTTGAAATCGGATTCCCCTTCGCGTCCGTGCCGTTGTAGTAGGCCGGGGTCGACAGCGCGCACTGCGGAACACTCGGCGTGGTCAGACCAAGCAGTTGGGAAAAATCGCTGATCCCTGCCTCCCCGCTCGCCGTTCCTTTCATCATGTCGGTGGGGACGGTGTCGTATTCGGTGCCGTTCGGTTGGCTCTGACGGCGGCCCTGGAAGTCGCCAAAGGCAAACAGCTTGTTCTTCCAAATGGCCCCACCAAGCGTCCCGCCAAACTGGGCCTGCCGGAACTGGATCGGCCCGGTTGAACCGTAGTCGTGGGCGTCAGCAAAACCGCTGCGGCGGAACAGGAAAGCCGATCCGTGCAGTTCGTTGCTGCCCGACTTGATGCTGGTCTGAACGATCGCGCCACCGCCCTTCCCGAACTCAGCCGGCGCCACGCTGGTATTCACGCGGAATTCCTGGATGGCTTCCGCTGGCGGGAAGAAGATGATGCCGTTGACGAAGGCGTCGTTGTTGTCAACGCCGTCAAGAATGAAATTGTCCGCTTGCGGGCGCAAGCCGTTCGCCGAAAGCGCAGCGCCGCCGGTCTCGGAGTTACGGAACGTCTCGGCGTTTGTTCCCGAACCGCCGCCGGAGGCGATGTCGCCATACGCGCCACGCGTCACGCCCGGAGTCAGTAGCGCCAGTTGCGTGAAGTTGCGGCCGTTCAAAGGAAGTTCGGTCACCTGTCGTCCCTGAATCACTTCGCCCATACTCGATGTGGCCGTGTCAACCACCGGCACTGCACCCGTCACGTCGACGGTGGTGGTGGCCTCGCCCAGTTGCAGCTTCAGGCTGATCTCCTGGACCTGAGAAACTTCCAGGGTGAAATCGGCCGCCGCACTCTTGAAGCCTGGCGCCTTTACGTCGATGTGGTATCTGCCCGCGGTC